>Ga0208160_1000053_pt1 | contig 45508 bp, 54 predicted proteins | sample CB_VirMetaG_FD_184536 | JGI IMG/M metagenome (GOLD analysis project Ga0208160, IMG submission 184536) | Freshwater to marine saline gradient viral communities from Chesapeake Bay - CB_1504_1 Viral MetaG (SPAdes) (version 4) | ecosystem: Environmental > Aquatic > Marine > Coastal | place: USA... | reverse complement strand
ATCTAAAGAACTCAAATCAATACCTATAGAAGCTCCAGTACCAAATACAGACCCTCCCTTAGAAGTCTTTTCTATATTTTCGAGAATTTCTGATTCTCTTATTTCTGTATTATCTATTGTCGATCTTAAATAAGCTAATTGCTTGACAAGTCCATCTTGATATTCTTTTGGAGTAATTCTTGCAGTTACTTGATTATTAGTGTCTTTATATAAATTAGTAATAAATCTTTGTATTTTTTCTACAACAGTATCTGGATGGTTTTCCATCAATAACTTAACATTATCAATCTCTTCTACAATTTTTGCAGCACTTGATTCTGCTTTTTCTAAAGCTTTTTTTCTTTGGGCTTCTGTAAATTGGAATTCTTTTGAACCGTATACTTCGTTAAACTTAGCTAAAGGAAGCTTTTTGGCGTTCTCTATATCTTGAAAAATAGAATCTACTATACCGAGTTCTGCTCTGTTATAGATTAAGTCAAACATTTGCTGATGTTCCGAGTTCTTAAATTCAAAGACATCATTATTAACAGCGGCTGCGTCTGCATTTTTTTGAGCCTCTGTTCTGGTAAAATGAGATTGAAAATTCTTAGCTAAAACAGGATTTTCTTTTTGTTGTAATGTATTCATTTTCGAAGCGAAGGCCCTTGCTTCTCTTGATTGACTCCTAAGTTCTCTTATTTCCGATCCTGCCCCACCAAAACTTTGCAGTTTAAGTCTGTATTTACCTTTTGCATTTTGTTTTATTACAGGAAGCTTTAATCCTAATAATCCCATAGCAGCTCCAATAGAAATAGAAGAAACTCCTTCATCAGAATTTGCAAATTTTCTAGCGGCACCTACTAAAGAATTTATAAAATACACTTGTTCTTCAGTATTCTGAGCTCCGTACATGTGTCCGTAATAATCTAATAGCCCTTCTTCTAAAGCCCCTTGAGCAAATTCCTCAAATCCTTCTGATATAAAACCTTTTGTAGCTGCTTTAGTATATCCAAAATATTTTTGTATCCCAAATTCAGAAGCATCTACATTAGCTACTCTTTTACCATTAACAAATCTAGTTCCTGAAAAAGATTTAGGATCTAAATATTTATAATTTTTTCTAGCTCCGTTAATAGCGGTATTCCAGTTTTTTAAATATAATTTAGGAAATTGTATAAAATTAGATCCTGCTACTAAAGGTAAATTTATAGTATAAGCCATAAATCCAGCCTCATCGGCTTTTGCTCTATATAGTTTTTCTTGTTGCTCTGTTAAAGGTCCTTCATGCTGAGATATTAATTCGTTATAAACTCTATCGCTTGTACTACGTCCTATCAAACTATTTTCTAAACTACTAGATCTTAAAGCAGACATGATAGTAGAATTAGTTTGAAAAAACTTTGCATAATAAGCTTTAGCTTGAGTGGCTTTTGCTGCATCATCCAGTTTATCTAGACCTTTAAGTACTCTGTAAGATTTTCCAAACGCTCTTACTGCTTGAGCTTCTAATTTAGCTGTATTAGCTGCTACACTGGCTCCTCCTGTAAATGGAGCAGCGGCTGTAGCCAATAATTCAGTTACTACAGCACCTGCTACAAATGATATTGCAGGAGCCATCTCATCATTAAAAATTTTAACAGGATCAGATCCTACTCTTGTAAAGAAATCTTTTTTGACTGGCTGTCCAAACTCATCATACTTTATTCCTCCTGTCACAGGATCTATTTCCCAAATATTACTTCCTCCATAAATAAAAGTATATTTATCAATACTTCTATCTACATATTCCCAAGCATCAAATGCGGAGTTGTTAAAAAGTTTAGCTGGGTCTAAATTTATAATAGCACTTCCTACTCCATAAATTGCAGGTAATATTCCTAAAACATTCCAAGCGGTTTTTCCTATTAATTTACCTGTAGTCTTGCCTAATTCTGTAATCCATCCCTCATTCTCATCTAAATCATCTACAAAGTTTTTTATTGATTTATGATAATTCTTTTCTTTATATTTAATAAGATCTTTGAAATCATTTTCAAAATGAATTCCAAAAGTATTAAGGTCTGTTAAGTTGACTAACTTTTGTCCGTTTTTTCTAATGTAAGCCTCTCTTTCATAAGGATCTGGAATAGCTCTTGCTATATCCACAGGCTGAATAACTTTACGAAGTTTTTCAGTATTAAATATAGTAGAACCTGTCAAATGAATGTCCATACCAGCAGTACTAGCATTTCCTACAGCTTTTACTGCCTGTTCTTCTAGAGATTCAGGTTTTTTATATTTTACATTATCGAAGTCTAAAGTATTATCTACTGGATCTGGTATAGTAGAAGGTCCTTTTAATTTGATTTCTTTAGAATCAATTATATCTGATATAGGATTTCTTTTCTTTGACATATTGTAAAGATAAGATTATTTAAGATTTTGACTTAATCTTTTAGCTAAATCTATACTTGTAAATGCAGGAATAACATCTTGTTTGCCTAAAGAAGGAATAAATCTACTTGGCCCAGTTCCCCACATCAAATCCAAAGCTCTCATATTTTGAGCATATCCTCCATTAGAAGAAGATAAGTTTACAATTGTATAAGGAACTTCTCCCCCTTCAGATAATAGTTGTCCTGATTCATCTAGGTTAACCTGATATATTTGAGCATCTACACTCTTACTTCTATTGTTATAAGCATAAACTATCTTGAATCCTGTATAAGAACCATCTTCGTTTCTCTTAAATGTAGCAGGTTGATGCTCTAAAGTCAAACTTGTTTTGCCATTCTTATTACCATACTCCATCATTTTAGTTAATGTAGTAGCACCTTCAAAGTATTCCTTCTGAACTTCTCCATCTACTAAGTTCAAATTAGCGTATGTATGAATACTATTTCCTAAAAGCTCTTCTGCTCTTGCATTAGGATAACCTGACCGTTCTCCTTCAATGATATTATTGACAGATTTAGTTACATTTTCATGATATTTTAAATCTGATATTCCTTTTCCATTTACATAATGGGTAGTATTATCTACAGCTACAATTAAATTTGTAGGATACTTTTGTCTAAACGATTGTAAGTAACTGTCTTTTTCATTTTTAGTTAACTTATTCCAATCCTCATTACTAAGATTTTTAGCCTTTTTAATAGCGGAAATTGCGTCTGCATCGGTAGTACTAGTATTAGTATACTGTAATAAAACTTTTTCAGTATCACCGTCTTTAATTGTTTTTAATAATATAGGTTGACCATAATACTTAGCAAGTTCCAAATCTTTAGGATAACCTTCTTCTCCTGGGCTCACCGTTTCTACAGAGTCTCCAGAAAATTTAGTGACAATAGAAATACCCTGATGGGCATTATTAATATTAGCTTTTATATAATCTACTAATTCATGTAACTTACCCCCTGTCCAATTCTTTAAACTATCGTCTATAGCGATTCCTGGAGTAGTCATAGTAGCTTGGTTTTTATAAACCATTTGAATTCTTTTCTGAAGTTTATTCAACATTGGAGTAATAGCTTGATTCTGCAATTGTTGAACCTCTTGTCTGTCCATTTCAAGTTGCCCTAAATTTGTAAATTCTTGATTTATATCTCCAGTACTTCTACTTATTGCTTGAGGTAATAAACTCAATCGTTTCTTACTTTCTAAACCTATTCTTTCCCAAGCTCTATCGAAATCTCCAGATTTAACTTCTTTTACTAACTCAGGATCATAATCTACATCACTCTCAGATAATCCGTTAATAGTTTCAAGTAGATACATATTAACAGGATTCATTATAGCTTCTTTCTCTTCTTTTAGTTTATAGATAGTTTGATTATTATTAATTATTTCAGCGTTAATTCTTTCCTGTTCTGCACCTGTAGCACTTGATACTTGATCTTCTAGTATTTTATTATTAGCTTGAAGGTCTTCTATCTTATCATTATAAGTATTATTAAACTTATTTATTTTATGATAAACCTTAGCATTACTGAGTTGATTATCCACCAATTCTCTATCTGCTTCAGATATCTCATCATTGTTAACCCACTCACTAAATTTAACAGGTTTTTCTCCTGGTTGTACATTTACATCGTAGAATATGGGAATATCCTCTATTTCAGATAACCACTCTTCTTCTACTTCTGGGTCAGTAATAAAGCTGAAGAAATCTTTATTACCAAAGTTTTCTTTAGCAAATTCCGAGCTCACTTCTCCAGGAGAATATGACTGATTTATGTCTCCATCTGAAGTAGTAACACTTTGACTTACTACATTAACAGTGCTGTTTTCTAAATCATCATTAGTGATTTTATTTGAACCAGAAGAACCATTTCCTACATTATCTGTATAAGGAGTCAGTGATTTTTTAGATTTCATAAAATCAAAAATATCAGCACTTGTACCAGAGTATCCTAAAATTTTTCCTGTAATATAGTCAGCCTCAAATATCGCTTTACTAAGATTTTCTAACTTTTCTGGATCTCCTCCAGTAGCAGTAATCTGATTAAATTCTTGATTATATTGTTGTTTACTATCTTCTAGTTTTCCAATTAAATCGGAGAAATATTTTTTCTCTTCGTCTGTTTTAGCTTTTTCTAATCCTGCTCTAGCATTATTTAAATCAGAATCTATAGAATTTAAATAATTTATTATAATGCCTTCTGCATATCTTCTTCTACCGTCAGGACCTCCCATACTTCGAGAGTTTACATAATACTCATCTCTTGCATTATCTCTTAAAGAATTTTTAAAATAATCAGACTGAGCTAAGTGTTTATATAATTCTGAATGTAATTGATCTTTATTTTTCCACTCTTCTTGAACTGTTGTTTTAAGTCTTTCTCGTGTATCAGCATCTAACCATGTCCAACCAGAAATAGTATCTTGAGCTATTTCCCATGAAGGAGCCGCCTTAGAAAGTTCTTCTGTCTTTTCCATTAATTCTTTTTCTCTATCTATATTTCTAGGAGAGGAGTCAAAAGAATTATAAGAGCCAGTACTTCTATCATAAGCAGCTCCTCCCTTTTCAGCATACTCTCCTAAAACTCTTTGTTCCCAATTTTTAAATCTAGTTTCGTCGAGATCCTCTTTTTCCACCATCTTTCTCATAATCTCTCTATCTTCTGAAAATTGTGCTTTTCTTTGTCGATATAAAGCAATTTCAGGATCAGAGTTGTAGATCTTATTTAGCCTTCTTAATTCTTTAGCAGCATTTCTGTAGTCTTTATCCTTTAATAGATTAGTTGTAAGTCCTTCTTTAAATTGATCAAATTCAGCACTAATTTGTTGAGCTCTTTCTGCATCTGCAGGCAATGTAGAAAAATCAAAAGCAGCCTCATCTATGACTTGTTGTGTTAAGTCATAAGTTTGTTGCATTTGAGATAAAGGTGCTGCAAACATTGTAAAGTCTACAGAACTTGGTGTATATTTAGCAGGAGTATATCCTTGAAATTTTGGACTTCCGTTCGGCATCTTAATCTTTTTTATTAAGCAAATTTACAAATTGTTTTCCTAAAGAGTTGTATTTCAACTGATAGTCAGGAGCCATCATATTAGTATACGCTAGTCCCATTTTGTTAGCTTCCATCTGTTGACCTATAGCTCCTATGTCTGACATACCTTGTGCTAACATTGCTTGTTGTGCAAATTTCTGTGCCATATTAAGTTGGTCTGCGGCTTGTGTAGACATGGTTTTCATTTGTGCATTTTGTGCAGAAGTCTGATAATCCAACATAGCCTGTCTGTTTTCCTGCTCTTGGATATTTTTAGCAAATCCTTCTTGCATACGTCCGTAAGTACTTGCTAAATTAGCAGCATAAGCTCCAGGATTTCCAGCACCTCTTAAGCCTTTTTGGAGTCCTGAGTATAATCTACGTCCTTCTTTATTAGCCTCAGAGTAATCGAACTGAGGAGCTTCTAATGGATTATAGTATCTATCAGCACTAGTTTGTTCTGGATTTTGCAATCCTTGATATATATTATAAGCAGCAGGAGCCATAGATAAAACACTTCCTATTCCTTGATTATAATCAAGTTCTTTAAGCTGACCCTCTTGAGGTCCTTGCTTAATTACATTATTATTTGAGTTATTTCCCTGACTAAGATATCCCAAAGCAGTATTAAAATCCATTTGGCCTGGGACATTAGAAGCTCCTAACATTGAGTTTACTCCCGAAAAAGCAGTTTGAAATGGATTACCATTATCAAACATATTTCCTCCATATTTAAAAGAAATAGGTTCTCCTGTAGAAGTAACTCCGTAATTAGTTCTATATTCTGGAGCAACGTATCCTGGAGGATTGGCTAAATCTTCTGTAGATAATTTAATTCCTAATTCTTGAGACTTCTTAATCAAAGCATTTTCTACAGTACTAAGGTCTTTTTTCCAAACATCAAAAGATTTTTTATTACCTCTCTGTGAAGCGTAAGGACTTTGAGATAATATATCTTTTCTTCTAGAAAGTAGTTTTTCTAATTCTGGCGGATATGGACCTCCTTCTCCTCTAGTTCCTCCATTTCTTTGTACATTAGGAGCACTTATACCTGCTTCTTCTTCTGTGAATACAGGAACTCCCTGAGTATAAGGTTGCAAATATCCTGCTGGTAATGACCACTGTTGGCCTGTTTCAGGATCTTTATATGTAGTCATTTTGACTTTTTTAGGCAAGCCTAATTCTTGTCTCTTTTTTACAGCGTCTAGATAAGAATCTTTATAAAAATTCCACCCAGGATTATTTACTCCTTGATAAGTTCTTTCGCCTGTTTCAGGATTGAGAGTTCCTGTCCAACCATATTTATAATCAAGTAACCTTTGACTTGCTTCTGGCAACTCGTAAAATCCTACATCTTTATCTCCTAATTTATAAGTTTTAGTTCTGTATTCAGGTTCTGTTACAGGTTCTCCTGGACCACCATTTCCAAATTGTTGAGAGTTAGTAATATTTCCTAACATACCTCCTATTCCTGGAACAGCAGCAGACGCTCCTCCTAAAGCAACTTCTCCTAAAACGTCTCCTATATTTGCGTTTGTACCCACATTTTGCAGACCTGCTCCCACAGCTCCCATACCTGCTCCTACAAGAGTTCCTACTCCAGGAATCATAGAAGCTAAACCAGAGGCTGCTTTAAGTCCTGTACCTATACCTCTCATAACTCCTCCAAAATCATACATAGTACCCCCATAAGTCATAGGCATCATACCCATCTCAGGAGCCATTGGTTGCCCTTCCATGCCTCCTTGTTCAGCCATCATTTGTTGTTCCATCATCATCTGCTCTTCTGGAGAAGGGCCTTGAGGCTGATTTGAGGCCATTAAAGCTTGCATGTACTCAGGATATTCTTCATTAAGTTTTGTAATTTCTTTTAAGAATTTATCTTCTTTCTTTTGAGCGTCTTTAGCATTTTGCATTTCAGTAAGTTCTTTATGAGCTGAGATAAATCCTGCAAGCTCTCTGTTTTTAGAATTTTCTTCGATATGATCTCCAACTCTTTTTGAATCAAGTCTTAGGATTTCTCTACCGATTTTATTTAATTTCTTTCCTACGTACTTATTAGGAATATTATATTTAGTAGCAATCTCTTTAGTCATTACCATATCATCATTATTAGTAATGATAAAGTCTTCTCCTGTAGAAGGATCTTTAACTTTTAATTCCCCCTCTTCTACAAGATTAGGTTGACCATTTTTGCCAATTCCTTGTGGAATTCCTCCTAATGGATTTTCTTCATGAGTACCGCCTTCTCCAAACTCTGTAATAGGCATACTCATTTGGCCTCCATCATTAAAAATAATTCCTCCATATTTAAACTGTGGGGCTCCTCTTTGCAAGAGTTGGTCTAATCCTGCAATCTTATTTTCAGAAAGATTAAAATCTCTTGAACTTAGATAATCAGGTTGATTTGCATTTTGTTGATAATACTGAGAAATTAAACCTTGAGTATTATCAGCTTCAAAAACTCCTACAGGAGTAATTTGAGGGGACAGGTAAGAGATGTTTCCTTTATTTTTATTTTCAGGATTAGTAGTTTGAGGAGTATTTTTATTTTGAACTGTAGGAATAGAAGTAGTAGGCTGACCTGTTGTATTAGCTGGTTTAAAATTAGTAGTAGCAAACTGATATCCTTTAGCAGTATTTAGTCTTTTATTAATTACTTCTTCAGAAGGCATTTTACCAAAACCTGCATTAGCCCTTGTAAGAAGATAAGCAGCATCTTCTATATTATTTATATTATTATAATCTACATAAGGAGTTAAATCCTGATATTGAGGTTTATTAAGATCTAGTCTAGACAATGTCTGCATCCTTCTTTTCATAAAAACTGCAGCCACCTTTGCTTGTATTTGAGGATCTATATCTAATAGTTCAGGATTATTTACCAAATCTACTCCTATTTCATCGCCTATTTCTTTATAGCTTCCTTTTCCTGTGAGTTGATTAAATCCTCTTCCCCTATAAATCCAACCTTCTTCTGGACTCTCATTTCCTAATTTTTTCCCATATACAAATCCTGCTAACTTTTTTGGATTTTTAGCATACTCTTCTGCAAGTTTATTATAATAATTTTTCCCCTCACCTTTAGGAACAGCTTTCCCTGTAGTGGAAAATGCATCCCAAATTTCAGGTAATCTCTCTTTAGAATAATTCATATTCTCTGGAGTTCCTCTTAATCCTCCTTCAGACATAATGATGGCCATCATTGCTTGTTGCATATAAGGATTGGTGATTCCTGCAGAATTTAATTCTTGAATAATCAAATCTTCTACTTCTGCTTGTGAACCATAACTCTTTTTTACAGTATGTACTGGGGTAGCATTTTTATTCAATACAGCAGTACGCTTTTCTACATCTCCTTGAGATAGTTTATGATACGTGTTATTAATATTCTTATACCAAACTCCATCTTGTAGTTTATACTTAACTCCATTATAAGTATACAGACCATCTTTAGGACCACCGTTACCAAAAGTATTAGCAGGAATCTCTGAGGTGTTTCTAAAAATAGGTGTACCCGAAGATGGATAGTTCCAAGTAGGAATATTAGGTACGCCTCCATTAGCATGTTTAACAGCTTTAGGTTTACCTCCAATACTAACAGACTGGTGTCCAGGAGTCTTAGCAAATTCTCCTGAAGCATGTCCGTAAGCTAACCAAGCTTTATAGGCCTTATTACTTTTAAAATCCATTTTAATATATTTGTATATCAAAGAAATGTATAATTCTATTAAGAATTAATTCTTTATTATAAGTATTATCAAAATATAAAGTTAGTACAAAATGTGTACTTCTCAAACGATCTTTCTTTGAAGATAAAGAATTTCTAGGAATTTTCAATCTCCATTTGTCGAATCTTCTTTTTATACGTTCTAAATCTGTTATTTTTCCAGTGTCCTGATACTCAGTCTGGACTCTAAAACCTGTTATTGTTTGTGTCCTATCTATTACTTTAGAATCATTTCTTACAATAGAATTAAACTCGACCCATCTTAGAATTTTATTTATATCAGCTGCTTCATTAAGAACTAGTTTAATATAACATCCTTTAGTAGTTCCATAAAAGCTTCCCCAGTTTCCAGAATTTTCTAAATATACTTGTTCTTTATCAGAGGGATTTACTGATAGTAGGATATTATTATTTTCTATAAATCTCGTAGTATTATTAGAGTAGAAACTTGTAAACTGTTGCATTAACTCATCATATACTAAAGTCACTGTTTTATTTTCTTCAGTACTAGATGTATCTAAGAAAGTGAAAATCACTTCATTGTTAATTTTATCTTTGGCAATATGCACTCCTTTCCCTAATACAGGATTATCCCCACCATTTTCTTTTCTGAGAAGTACTCCTGAGTCAAAAGCATTTAAAAAACTATGAATACCTTTTATTTCTGAAAGAGGATTATTACCTTGTCCAATTAAGAATTGCTTTTTGTGTATTCCATCAAAGTAATAAATACCAGAATCAGTAGCTTTTACACCCCATTGATGAATAGAGCCATGTTCTGTTGATATATAGATATGATCTTCAATACCTTCTCCTGAACCTAATTCTGTAGGAATTCCATCAGCTGCTGCAATAATAGCTCTTGGGTTTATAGAGTATCTTCCTACAGCAGTATCTTGGAAGAAGTGTACAAAGTTGTTAGAGTCTACGATTTTATTAATTGGTCCGTGATCGTCTACATCGTAATAATTATTAATTCCAAACTGTGTCCAAGAATCTGTTTCTTCTTGGTTTATTTTAACATTTGATATGTATGCTCTAATATCATTTACATTAGAATTACTATCAAAAGCACTAGGTTTTACAAAAAATACTACATCTTTACTATCTCTGGAATAGACAGAGTTGTATGTATTTAGATACATATTCAAAGATTTAGCATAAGTAGTCTCTGAGTTATTTGTCTCCTGTCTCCATTTCTCATCTAAGACTCCTGAAGAACCTCCACTTACAGATTTCTTAACTCCTCTTTGCACTGTAGCCCCCCAAGGCAAACTCAAATTAACCTTACTTTCAATAGGTAAGGTAATTGTAGATGTTCTATTAGAATTAAACACCTGAGCTGTTGCAACAGCATTTTGATAATATTTATCCCAAAGCCAAGCAGACCCATCTTGGAATGTCCACATGTCTATAAAAATATCTCCTCCAAATACAATAATAGTATCCGAAGTACCTACTGAAGGTTTTTCTATAAAAGGACTTGCAGGGATAAAAGTGTTAGATTCTAAAGCATCTTGAGTATATCCTCCATAAACTTCTAATCTTGGTATTAAAATATCTATAATTGGAGTGCTTATTAATCCATCTGCAAAAGTAGGACAAGCCACAGGTCCTCCAGTTCCTGCATCAAAATTACCAGTTTCAAAATAATGGTAGCTAGGAGTAGTTACTATTGGAGCTCCTGTTAAAAAATCAGTTGCTATAAATTCCATAGTCCCAGTGATCCCTGAGTTTCCTTTATAGAACTCAGTTGCCGCATAACTACTAGGACCTGTACTGTGATCATTAAGGAATGTGGATTCATCCATTGTAGTATAGAAATTTCTGAAATAATAACTTTGATCTACATTAGCATTATCGTATCCGTTATATTTTCCAATTTCTAATTCTAACTCTTCGGACATTATTGTGTCATCTTGAGCATTTTTATCAAAAAGTATGTGACTATTTTCTCTCCATTTTTTAATATATTCAATACCTCTTTCATTAGTAGCATATCCACCAATAGCAGTAGTTTTATTAACAGTTTTTGTGGATCTTAGTTTTCTTCGATAATCTCCAAAATTACCTCCAAGATTTTCAGTAACAGCAGCTGTTGCTCCAAGCTCTTGAAAATAGTTAGTATTACTTAAAAGATTTCTAGTATAAGTATCTTTATTATTAGATGAATAATATTCTGAGTACCTTCCTGTGATTAACAGGCAAGAACTACTATTGATATTATTAATAGTATCTTCAAATTGATAAGATATTTCAGGAGAATAAAAAGTAAGGAATGATCCGTATATAGGATAAACAGAGGTTCCTACTCCTGGTCCGTTATTTTGAATTGTGGCAAAATTACCATTTACACCAAAATCATATTTTGTGGCCGCAGGTCTATTATCTGTAATTGCAGAGAATAGATGAACTATATCATCTGTACCATCAGGTCTTAAATCATATACTCCAGATATTCCTGGAGGGGAGCCTACTGGAATTTTAGCAGCTGCTCTCATAATACCTGAGCATAATCTATGAGTATCATCAATCGTTCTTTCTAGTCTGACGATTTGATAACCCGTTAGTTCAGAAAATAGAGTAGGACATGTAGAAAAATCTATGGTGAATTTTACTCCCAAGGACAATCCAAAAGTATTACCTGCACTTAGTTCATATGCTACAGGATAATAGTTTAATACTCCTGGAATAGTATCAGCACCATTAACATCAGAAATATCAGGGAACTTGATATCGCCTATATATTGGACGAAAGAAGCTTCTCCTTTTTTATTATAAAAAACAATTCCAAATCTATAAGTCTCTCCTCTTTTGTATCCTTTAAGAAGCCCTGATACAAAAGGAGACCCATTATTATCAAAAGAATTATTTATATAAGTATACCCATCATTAAGGTTATGGGTAGTAACGGATCCAGGAGGAAGACTGTGATACTCAGGAGTACTTGCTCCATCTATTTTATACTGTTCTAAATGAAATTCATAAGAGATATTAGGACCTTCTCCACCAATAGTAGTTCCGTCTGCTTTATATTTAAATTGTTTATCTGTGTGCCACTCTGTATCCCAGTGAGCATCTGAATTATATCCTAAATTATTAGCTAACCCATAGGAAGAATCTAATTCTGCGTTAAAAGCATTTTTTAGTTTTTTTTCTTCTATCTGTGCTGGAGTCCCTGTTAAAGGAAATGGTAGTGCTAGTCCAGAATTATAACGAGCTGTCCTAGCATCAAAAGTCTCTCCATTTCCTAATAACTCATCTATATCAAAGTAGCTTCCTTTAATATTAGCTACTATCAATGAATTATCTTTAGGAACTAATGTTTTACAAGTTTTAAAAGCATACTGTTTAGTAGTATAGGAATATGTTTCCAAATCTATTATAGAACCTTCGTTACCTGTGTGTAAAAAAGATACAGATGTAGCATTATTTATACCTTTAGTTTCTATTGATTGTACTAAAGGACTTGCTGTAATACTATCGTAAAAAACAGAGATTAATTCGATTGAGTCGAAATCTCCATAATTAGAAGTATCAATTGTAATTTGATGTGCTTTTCCTACAGGAACATTTATAGCATTTCCAGAATATTGTCTTACATCCACAACATTTTCAGAACTATTACTTGTGTGGATCATATTTCCTGGAGGAGATATTAAAGTTTGTTTTCCGTCTGTAGTCTTTAATCTGTAAGCATATTGATAAATTCCTGCAAATAAGTTTCCTGAATTTTGAACAGCAGATAAAATCGGCTGTGTGTATATTATATTTGGAAATATATCCAACAATTCGGGAGGAGTAATACTTAGATTAGCGTCTTTAATATTAATACTTCTTAAGTAGTTATTATAGTCTGTCCAATATACTCTTTGAATAGTACCAGATTCAAATCTTCCTATAGCCTCTATAGGCCACTCTTTACTAAAATAAAGATTAGCGTTTTCGTATATATTAGTTAATGATGTAAAGCTGTTATTAGATTCATTATATTCTAATGTGAATATCCAACCATTTCCGCCTCCTGTAAGATAACTATCGTCTGTCACAAAAAGAATAATAGTGTTTCTTATAGATGCGACTCCTACGACTTCTCTTACTCCTGATATAGTTAAACCTGTACTGTAGTTCCCTAAATCAAAAAATAAAGTATTTCCTTTTCTGTTTGTGATAGATCCTTGAGACTCTCCTTTAGTTGTAGATACTCTAATATCTAAAGCGTCTATATAAAATCCACCATTGATACTATCATATGATGTATCTAAATTCAATCCTTTATATTGATTTACTCCTTGCTTCATGCTATATTACTAGGGCTTTGTACAATACGTCCTGGATAAATTGAACCTCCAGAAGTTTTTTCTCTAAATTTACGTTGTTCAGGTAATTGAAAATTAGCAAAGAAAGAAGCGTGGGCTTGTAAATCAGGAATTGTACGAACATGGGAATTCTTAACAGATTCTGCATGATCAACATTATGCCATTGTTTAGCATGATTTACTGCTTGAGCAAAATACCAATCTCTTTCTTTTTGAATTTCTGCATATTTTTGTGGAGCAAGTGCATCTTGTATCCATCTTTTACGAGCTGCTTTCCACGCGAGTTCATGACTTGCAGCTTCTAACCATTGCTGTTCTGCTGGAATAACTATGTCTCCGTGTTCGTCAGTAGGAATAGCTTCATAAGCCATAGCCACATATCCTTCAGAAAAAGAAGTAAAAATAGAATTATTACTTACAGTATAAGTGTGAATAGACTCTGTTGTGTAGTCTCTTTCATCTTTATGATATCTTGTATGGAAATGATCCGAACTCCAACGCATAGGACATAAATGCCCTTTACCACATTCAGCTTCTTCTAATGATATCACATCATCTAAATAGGCTACTTGAACAATTTTGTGTAAGTCGTAAGGAAGTTCTCCTCTACCATCACAAATAGGAATATAAGCAATTTGTTGGCTCATTACGACTCCTACATTAGTATGAGCCATAAATTCAGCCAACCATTCTAAACCTTGTTCGTCATCTATTTCAAACCCCCAATCACGTAACTGTTTATCCATGATGGTTTTGTATGACACCATTTTTCCTGCGTACATATCTTAAGCTTTACCTTTTAAAAATGCTTCTAATTTTTCAATTAGATTAGGTTCTTCCATAGGATTTTCTTGATGGATAGATTTAACAGTTATATGTTTATAATCATCTCCTTCCTTAGTGCATTTTCTAACTGTTTTTATATAACCATTAGAAACTTTTTCTACACAGGTTTCTGTGTAACTACCATCAGCATGTTCCTCACGCTTTTCCCAAGTAGTTTTTTCTTGTCCTTCTCCGTACATAGATATTGGTTTACTTAATTTATCCATAATAAAATACATTTCTATTCGGATCTTTAACAACTTGTGCTATTAATCTCGAATATTGTCTTGAAGGTTTAAAAGTATAAAATCTTTTGTACTTTACAATAGCTGTAGCTTTGTCCCACAAATGCCTGTAAAACTCTTGTTGTGTATGAGTATTCTGATGATAAATTACTTTTTTATTTTTAATCTCAGTTATCTCATCTCTTGTTTTACCTTCATAAAGTCTTTCCCAATATTTCCAAGTAGCTTGCCAATCTGGTTTAAGACTTTTTTGTAGTTTACCTTCTTTATTAAAAAAGTTCAATTTTTTTGATTGAACTCTTATATATCCTAATTTACCTAACTTCAATTCTAAGGCTTCTTTAACGATTGCCTCACTATAAGCAATCAAAAGTTCCTTTATAAATCTACTATATTGAGTTCTTTCTAACTTACTAAACTGACTATGTTTTCTGTAAAAACTGAAGAAATCATATTTAGTAATATCACTTTTCTTTCCCTCTCCTCTTTTTAAATAGTTCATTTACTAGCTGTTTGTCCATTACCTAAATCGTCATCATTATTTCCATTATCATCTACAGGAATCTGACGTTTTTGTAATAGTGTTTGTATTATTTGAGGTTTCATGTAAGCCCACATCCATTGGTTTAATGGGTAAGGAGAATCATTAGACCAACAAGAATTTCCTGTAGAACAATTCACAAAAGCTTCTAGTGCAGTAGGGTCTTCAAAAATTCCTCTAATACTTATTTTTTCTAAAAGATTGACTGCAGGATCTTTACTAACAATATAGATGTAATTATCATATAAGAAAGCGTAAATTGTTTTTTGTGTAGTTCTTCCATTTCCTATATAAGGCACTCTGGAAAAATCTATTAATGAAAATCGTTTTGCCGTAATTATTACAGGTCCTACAGAAGTAATACCTTTACTTTGATGAAATTCTATTGTATTAGGAATCTTAGATACTGTTCTTAAAATCTTACAACCTGCAGGAACTTCTACACAGCAATTATGTGGATCCACAAGTTCTAAATCTAAACAAGGAATTTCTTGTTGTACATTAGGATCTATAGCTCTCTTTTTATTATACTCATTTCTAATGAATAAAGAACGTTGTTCATTTATCAGATCAGTATAATATAAAGGATCAAACACTGAATCAGAATTGTTTACGTTCAGCATTTCGTCTAACTGGCTATGTAAATCTCTCAGTGTTAACATAAATACAAATATATGAAATTAATTAATAGACTTTTCCTTTAAAAAAGAAACTTCTATCATTATCTACTTTGATAGGATAAACATGTGTATTATTCTTTTCATCAACATAAATAATTCCGAAACCATGAGCCCAAGAAGCTCTTATTCCTCTATCTACATATTTAAAAGTATCACTTTCAAAATCTATCATACATCCTAAATTGTAAGAAGTATTAGTTTGATTAGAATAAGAACCGAATCTATGAGTATGATTAAAGATATGATCTCTGTTTGGTATAGCTTGGAGTTGGTCTTTAGCAGCGTTCATTCCTATTTTTGTTCCGTGGAAAATATCTAAATCGTTTCCTAAAGTTGTATACCCATTCTTCCAGTCAGTAATAATGTCCCAACCTCTTTCTTCTAACTCTAAAGCTTCGTGAGGTGACGGAAGACTTTTACCATATTTTCTAATAGATTGTTTGTCTCTAAAAAATCTATCTTCGTGATTTCCGTAGTGGAAGATTTTATCAATATCTTTCTTTAATCTAGTTTCTATATCGTAGATTCCCTGAAGGCCGTCTGAATATTCATATTCTAAATCTATTCCATCAGGAATCCAGTCTTCGTGTGAAGAAAGAGATCTTAAATCTAGATAATCTCCGTTGATGATTATTCCTGTAATGTCTTTGTGGTTTTCTTCTAGAAAATGTAAAAACTTATCCCAAAGAATTTTATCGTGGAAAGGTCTATGTATGCATCCTATTGATACCCACATTTCCATAACTCTTTTAGAAGTTTTTACAATGTGTCTAAAAACAGGTTTTTTAGTTTTGATTTGAGCTTTTCTTTTAAACCAAACTTTCACTTGGTAATTAGTCCTTTTAAAAGAGCTTTTACCATCTGCATGTTTCATAGAAACGTCCCATGCATTAAAAACATGTCGATCTACTTCCCATACATTTAAATCTACCTCTGAAAAATTAATAGCTTCTCCTAAAGTTTTTATAGGCTTCTCACCTTTATATTCAAAAATAGCAGAACCATCTTTTTCTTCTTCCCACCTTGTTTCTATCTTTTTAGTAGTCTTATTATGGAGTTTGGAAGTAGATCCTAATTTCTTTTTTCTTAACTTTTGAAAAGTCCTTCTGATATAAGTTCTAAATAAATCTATCTCTTCTCCAGACAGGTTAAGATTCTCTTGTTCATTAATTCGTCTGGCTTCTGCTGTATAAGAACAATTTCCTCCTGTGTCTTCAAAACGTTGAATTAGAATGTTCAGGAATTTATTCCATTGAGAGGTTCCTTTACTCATATTAAAGATTTTAACATATTTATTAGTTCTGGTTGAGGATGACAATCTGATTTGTCTGATCTATAACTTGTATGTGTAAACACTCCTGATTTACCTGCAAGTGCGTCATATGATAGATCCCACATATCCGCATTATAATCTAAAGGAATTCCATAAGTCTTATTCCAAAATACAAGCAATTGTCTAACAGATTCTATTTGCTCGTCTGTATATTTTTCAAAACCATAATATCCTCTAAATCCTTCAGGATATTCTTGAATCTTTTCACTAGGAATAACAGTATTAGCAGAAGAATACCATTTACCATCTTTCTTTTTAAGTCCTCCCCAAGAATCGATCTCTATACCGATTGAGTTCATATCATTCCTTCTATAAGGTAATCCCATTTTAATATGGTCTTTACCATTCTCTCCTAAGTGATACGCCCAATACTTAGATGAAAATACTTGGTGAATTGTACCATCTCTTGCAATAAGAATACAAGTGCCAATTCTTTTACCATCTTTCAACCACCAATTAATGTCACCATTAATGCTGTCTCCTGAAACTGTATGATGAAGAACAATTTGCTTTTTCTCATGCACTTCTTTAACAAACTCTCTTGCAGAGAAGTTATGTTGTACAATAGATTTTAAATCTAACTCTTTCATTTTCTTGACTTGATAAACTTATAGACTGTAGCAACAGCTACTGCGATGACAAGTATCCACATAATATATTTTATTGAGGTAAATAATTTATTCCAAAAGCTTTTTTCTTTTTCGTAGTAATATACAGGAACCTCTACCTCAATTTCTTTATCTACATATACAGTATCACATTCTCCTTCTATGTAAACACTGTCTGCTTTTTCATAAACTCTTACAGTGAGCTGATCTTTTACTAAAACTATAGTATCTTTAAGAACTTCTCTAGATACAATAGTATCTACTCTAGCACCATTAACTATAACGTGCACGGTATCATAGTATGTTTTGTACCTTGTTTCTATCAGCTCTGGATACTTGGTTATAAGCTTTGTGAATCTTCTCTGTGGTGAACAGCTAGTTGTTGCCACTAATAATAGCAGTGATATCCCTACAGCTAGAAGCTTAAAAAAATCTTTCACTTTTTAATTCCTTTAAAAAAATTTACATTTTCTGCAATAATATTCTTAATTTTTGCAACAGTAACGTATACACTTTTTAGTATATTATTACCTGATATATCAATCCAATTCTCGTTAATAGATCCAAGTTCAATTAGAGAAAATATTATTAAAAGTCCATTTGTTAAAAGAGCTTTACTCATGAACATTAAGTCTATACCTGTAAAATGTAAAATCTTACAAACAAACGGAGTAAGGAAAAAGTAATCCAAAGGAAACAATGCAAGTGCTAAGATAAAGTAACCTGCTGATTTATATATGTATCCCTGACGAAGCATCTTAGAGCTAAACACATCGAAGAACTTTCTCTCTTCACGAATTGATAATTTCTTGAGTGATACTAACTTAACAGATGTATCTACAAGAATCATCATCATAAGAATTAATATAGACATCTCTATTGGTGAGAATACAGCTAAAGCTCCTAGTAATATTGCTGTAAGATTTTTCATTTTAAAAGGTTTTTATAAGAGTAAATATCTCACTAGAGATAGTATTAGCAGCATTGTTACTCCCCCATTGCGCTGTGATCTCTAATTGGTTATTAATTGTTGTATCAAAGGTTGTATTATTTTCACTAGAGAATCCAGCACCGCTGTATGCAAGGGTACTGTTTCTAATATAAACAAATTGTCCGTTAGCATGTATTGAAGCCACGCCTGCAGCTCCTATTGTACGAATAGTAAAGTCAATTTCTATTTCCCAAAAATCTCCCGATGTAGTATTAAGAATCATAACTCCTGTATCTGCTAAAATAACAGATCCAGACTTTATTCTTATCTGTAAAGTTTGATTGTTAGTACAAGATACTTCTCCGCCTAATTTAGCGTGAAAAGAATCTCCGACTTTAAATCCATTAGCAGGTACAATCATACCACCAATACCTGTTCCTATTAAAGAACCTTCAGTAGTTGTAGCAGCTACAGGAGTACTAGAAGTTGTCTGAGAGAACAACCCTTTAGTATATCCTAAAGTAGATGGCGATATATTTATTTCTGTGCTCATTATATCATGAAATCTTGTAGTCTTTCGTTTACTCTAACTAGTAGGTTTTCCTTCCCTTCATAGTTTAAGTTTATCACTTGTATCTCTTCTAGTCTTACTCCAAAAGTAGCTGAATCAGTAGTTAAGGTTACATCTACTGAGATAGTGTTTAAAGTAGGTTGTAACGCTATGGTATCCTCATTAGCATCTACTGTTGGGTTAACTATGTCTATATTGAATTGTTCGAATCTGTAAGTCATCGTTATTATGTTAAAGTTGTTCCTGTTACTGTGAATGTTCTACAAGGAAAGTATCTCCCGTTTGATGTTTTAAGAGTTAAGCCTAATGTCGCACTTGCATTGTTCGTCAAAGTGAATGCTTGTGTAGTTGTTGCTGCGGTAGTAGTTCCTGACCAAAAAATAGTTGCTAATGAAATATTGAAAGGAGCGTAATTAAGCGCATAATTTAAAGTCGCACCCTCATGAAGTATTATATTGAATATTTCACCTCTATTAGGCAACCTCCATCCACTTGTGAATGTTCCTATTGATAAAGCTAAACAGTCATCTATCGCAGTGTCCCAATTAACATTGCTTGAATTAATTGTCCTACGATACCCTAAAACAGTGCCAGCTACATTGTCATAAGTAGACCAATCTATAACAATATTATTCGTGTATGTACTTCCTCCTAACTCGTCTGTAAATCGGTTAGTATTTCCAAAAGGGTTTGTATAATTAAGAGTGAAGAAGTCTACTGCTCTACCCGCTTCTAAATCTCCATCGTCACCCGTTCTATAAGAAGTAGTCTGCCCAGTTTTCATAAGAGTAGCACCAGCAGGAGTTGAAACACCACCACCTGAAGTTGATATTTCTATTCTAGTACTCATTATACTATGAATTATAAATAATCACCAACTCTGTTCCTGTACCATCATAAGTAATGGAGTTTGCAGCATAGTAATTATTTAGTTCTGGACTAAAATTAAGTGTTTCGCCAGGCTTAATCGTAGCTCCTAAGATAGTTCCATCTGCAACACCTACATTAGACACTGAAAATGCATATACTACAGGAGCAATTGTCCCAGCTCCAGTAGCTCTAATGATATTAGGAACTCTTGTTACTCCAGTAGCAGAAATACTAGAATCTACTTTTAATCTGTTGTCATCAGTGACTTCTACGGGAGTACCGTTTTTATTTACTAATTGTGCGAATAAACTTTTAAACATTTTTATTTTTTTATTAAGTTTTTATTGTCCTGCAATTAAGAACCGAATGACTTAAATCTGTATTTGATTTTCAGTAATGCAGTTCCATCCCCTAATGTAGGGTTTTCACCAAGTCCTCCATCACCAGTTGATAATACAAATAATGGCTCTGTTCCCTCGCTTGGTGCATTGTATGAAGAATCACCTGATAAAAAAGATTCCTCTACAAGTTTTAATACACAAGGATTTTCTTCCGTAAGAATGCCGATATCGCCAGAATACTCAACTGCATTATGAGATCTTAATGAGATATACGTTATTGTTCCAATGCTATACGGATTTTCACGTGGAGTAAATTCAAGAAATATTGAATCAATTTCAGGATACATTCCTTTAGGAACTAAAATATCAGAAGTGACTCCTCTTGATCCAAGAGCCAATATCTGATCATTTGAAATTGGAATTTCAGCGTAAGTATAACTCATTGCGGCTACAGTATCAGAAAGTTTGTTAATTGCTTCCTCAAGTATTTCTGTAGAAGTATCTAAAGTTTTTTGATTTACAATTTTATGAGTATTGTCATCTAATGTTTTGTAATATAGATTTTCATCTAAAATATTTTGAAAAATAGTAGTTCCCGAAGAATTTCCTTTTTGTACAGAACTAGATTTTACTCTATTAATATTATTCATTTTAGTAAGAATTTAATTTCGCTATTATTTTAATAATTGTGCTGTAATCTATTGTGTTATAATAATTTGTTTTATTTGCAATATCTCTAGGATTATAATTATTCAAAATTTCCAATCCTAGTTTAAATTTTGTTAAAGTTACAAAAAGATCTTTGCAATCAATTCCGTATTTTAAATGATTGACATATTGATTAACCAATTTTCCAAATTTACATTGTAGAGACCAGACTTGGAGTTTAAAACATACTTCTAAGTCTACTGTATATTCATAAGAAGTTAAATCTATAGAGCACCAATCTACAGGGATAAAATCTTGTGGGTCTAATTCATTATATGTTAATTCATTAGCGTTCATCTATTAGATTAATAGTTTTTTGATAGTAGGGAAATATATAATGGCATCATTACCTGTAAGTTCGGCATTCAATGTGTTTGTAGGATTAGAGAAAAAGTTTGGAACAGAGACTGTTAAATTCGCTTCCCAGTTTCCTGATACAGAATCGTTTGTATTAATAGGAATAATAGTAAATGTTCCTGATAAGTTCAATCCGCTTTTATGTAAAAGAGCTTCTACCTTATGAGTATTTCTAACTGCTGCTAAAGTTTTAGTTGTAACAGAAGCACCATTAACAATAATTGCTAAATCTCCTGTTGTTGTGGCATCTGTGTCTAAATAGAAAGTGTACTGAATAGTATCTCCATTATTAGGAAAATCTGCACTTGTTATAGTAACTGTAGGCAAAGTTCCTGGGCCATTTAGAAGAAAATCTCCTAAATATAAAAGAGTTGTTCCGTCAACTCCATTTGTTCCATTAGTACCATTAGTACCATTAGCTCCTGTAGGACCTATCAAAGAAGTGCCTGATCCCCAAGAACTTCCTGTATATGGTCCATAAATTTCCCAAGCAGTAGTATCAATATAAAAATCTCCTACGTTAGCCGTTAAGATAGTAGGAGCTCCTGAACCATTATAAATAGTTTTACCATCTGCTCCTTTAAATAAAGTAATTCCATTACAAGTAGGACAACTCATTATTAGTTTTTTTTAAATATTAACAATCTCCGCAACCACAATCACATAAATTATCACAGATTTTTTTAGCACTTGCTATAAGATTAGCAGCTGTTGTAAAATCTTTACAAGAAAATGCGTTATTAATTCCGAATAATATTAACTGTAGTTGATCGTATTTTTCTTTTTGTTTTTTCAGCTTAGTAGTATCACATTCAGACACAATATAACTCTTAATTTTTTCTAAGCAGTTATTTAAATTACATGTAAACAGTTTGTATTGAGTTTCATTATAATAAGTTCCTGTTGATGTAATTATTTTATAGACTAATTTATAAATACCATCTCCTTGTTCCCAAGTCACATCTTTTAAAGCAAAAAATGCTCCTGGTGTTGGAGCTCCTGCTACGCCTGAATAAACATCAGTAACACCGTCATAAAGTGTTATTGTCTGCAATAAAGTATTGCCTGTACTGTCATAAATATATAAATATGCTTCAGTTATATCAGAAGTATCTTCATTAGGAGTTCCCCAACCTGTATCATTAGTAGAAGCTACATAAGGACTTGTACATTCGTAAACATCTAAAAGATTGCAAAGATTATTTAAACAGATATCAATTTTTGGTACAAGCATAATTTAAATTTTTGATAATCAAAAATAAGAAAAATAAACTGAATAATAAATTAAAAAAGTAGCCTGCCTTTGACAGCAAAAAAAGACAGGCTACTGAGGTTAGGGAAGAGAAAATTATTCGTCTAGATTTGCTGCTGTAATTCCCAAAGTAGTAACAGTTGCTTCTCCTGAAGAACCTGCTCCACCTAGATTTCCAGAACCATCTAGATTTACATACATTAGTACACTTCCTTTAGCACCTGCTTTAGAAACTAGTCCGTCAATATCTTCTGTCCAAGAGATATTAACTACTGAGTATTTAGCAGTTGCTGCAGTTACACCTCCTACACCAGGAATTTTAACTACCTGATCACGAGGAGTTGGAGGAGTGTTAATCATTTCATTTTGTCCTTCGTATCCGTAAGACATATACTCATCAAGAGCAACTCTTTGCCAGATACCTACTCCCTCACGAGCTCCTTGTACATGTGTAATAAGAGTATCCTCGTCAGAGAAAGTAGCTGTGAAACGATTTACGAAGAAATTACGATTACGGTTTACATCAAATTTACCTTCTACACCTGTTAGTCGAAGACCTGTAGCAGTGATTGAAGCCAATGTTCCAATGTTAGTCGCATAAGTAGTACCTGCGGTAATAGTAGCTGTTGCTCCTACATAAGGAGTAGAAAGTGTTATTACAGTTCCTGCAGTTACTCCTGTTTTTACTTTATAAGTAGCGCCTGCAATAGCCAAAAATACACCATCTGCGATAGTTACGTTAGAAGCAAAAGTAACTGTAGTAGAACCATTTACTACGTCAGCATTAACTCCTGTAGTAGTCATAGTACCATTAGAAATTACTTCTACTGAAAGGTATCCATTATCTGGCTCATCTTTCATGTTTTTAACTAGGTTTTCTGCAAGACCAAAAGCAGTCTCTGTTACAGAAGCAGAACCTGAAGTTTTAAACTGACCAAATAAGCTAAATGGTTGTGAACGGTTTCCTTCATCATTATCATTCTTACGTACTTTTACATAGTAAGAAGTATCATTAGCTGATGGAAGAGTTCCTGATGTTCCGTTGTATCCGATTACTGTGATTTGTTGTACAGAGGCTACGTGTTTGGCAGAAGTGATTTTTACTTTACCTTTAGTAAGTACTGGAGATTTAACCATAGGTACACCAGCACCTTTACCCTGTACTACCATGAATTGATCTCCATCAGCAAGAGCTCCCCAAGTAGTGTTATTAAGAACTTTCATTCCTAAATCTACTACAGCGATTGCACCTGCAGGCAAAGAAGAATCTGTGGCAATTGATCCAGCAGCCAAAGGAGCTACTGTTTCATCATCCAAAATAACCGAAAAAACGTTGTTTGCTTTTCTTAACATTGTTTGTTGTTTTTAATTAATAATAATTGTTATTTATTCTAAATCTTTAAATTGTTCAATATTTGCTAACTTCTGTTCTTTTACCCTTTCTAATAAAAGACTTAAAGCTATGTCTAATATCACAGTATGAGTAGACTCATCTAAGATACTATTTCTTTGGTTGTTAGGAGTTGTTCTGTCTACTACTATTCCTTTTGGGTTTCTTAAGTAGTTCATAGAATAACTTGTAACATTAAAAGTACCATCTGTAATTAATTGATGTCTTTTAGCTGTGGCAGGAGTAGTAGGGATATCTCCATCTACTTCTCTTGAATATGCTAATCTCCATACTTTAGCTTCATCAGCTTTATAATAAGGTTTCTTATACTTATTTCTTCTAAGTCTAGAAACTTCATCATAACTTATTGGTACTACTGTTCCGACTATAAAATCTCCTCCACAAAATTGTTTGTTTATAACACACTCTTCGTGGATAGTGTACATAAAGTCAGTAGGTAAATCAAAGAACTTTCCGTAAGTTAATACATCAGTTTGAGATGAGGACACAGAGAGCGCAGCTCCTCTTTTTATAAGAGCACTGAGCCCCTGGTCCCTAATCTCTGTCTCGTTAAGACTTTCGCCTTTACGATTATTTTTTCCATCTATAAATTTTTTGACATACATTGCCTCGGCTTCAGTAAGAACTGAAGAGATATCTTCATCTTCATATCCAGGAGAACCAAAGCTTGACATTCTGTCAGCTTTCAACTCCAATTCATCAGCCATTTCGTTTGCAGTCATCTAATTTATTTTTTACTCATTTCAATTTGAGTTCTTACTCTCATTTTTGTTTCTTGGTTATCAGGATCATTTAACCAGTTAATTGTACCAATCAAATCTCCTAACTCGATACCGTTATCCAATACGTATCGTCTTTCATTCATTCTTTTGATAGCTCCTGCTTCAATTGCTTCCTGAACAAAAATACGATTTTCGTAATTAGGATCTTCTACAATAGAAAGGAATTTCACAGAGTCATTCTCAAGTACATTAAGAATTTCTCCTTTAAGCCAATCTTCTGTATGATTGATTGGAATTGATCTACCAAGTGATTTAATAAATCCAACCATAGAAGCTTTATTTCTAGTAATTTCTGAGAACTTAACATAAGCACTTGCTCTTGTACTAGCCTCTTCAACTCTTTTAGAAATAAGTCTTCCTTCGTCTACGATCATAAACTCATAACTTTGAGAGTTCTTACGCTCCTCATATGAGGGAGATACTCTCGTTTTGTTTGAAAGTAGAATCTTGTACTTTAACATATCAAGAGTCTGATTCAAGTTTAGAGTTAATCCTTCTTTCGTAAGAACGATTCTTGCTCTTTTATCCATTCTCCAAAAGTTTTCATCTTTTAGTTTGAACGGATTTAAATCAGCTCCTAATTCTTTTTCAAAGAACTCTTGTTCTGTCATTCCGTCTGGATACTCATTTTCGTACTTCTTAATTAGTACTCTCTTTTGATTATCCAAAATCACTTTAACCCCCCCACCTAATCTTTCAGAATTTAAAGGAACTTGGAAACTTCTCTTTACTTTGTTGTAGAGGAAAGGATCTTTTTTCATATCCTGACCCTTAACTAAAAGGTTACTCCATTTTCCTGAAGATTCTATAGGTTTAACGCTTACAATCTGTTCTTTTAAGAAGGAACCGTAAACCTTTTTTGCTGTTGTTTTTTCTGCTGTCTCCATATTAAATTTTAATTTGCTTTTCTCTTTTTATAAAAAGTCCCCCCTGATTTACAGGGGGAACTAATTTTATTTATTATCTCTCTACGTTTAATCGTAAATCAACAACTTTAGTAGGGTCTTCAATCATGATACCACCCCATTTTTGCATGTGTACCTCATAACCGTCAATTCTAGAAGAAATGTGACGAGCTTGAGTTTTACCTGCAGGCGAGAATGGATCACGCATACCTGGGATATAACCCCAATTGAAATCTGGAACTCCTTTAGGTTTGATACGGTAGATTCCTGCTTCTTCACCATAGTCAAGTGCCAACATACGGTGAGACTCCGTTACTCCTAAACCATCAGGGTGACGTTGTGGGAAGTACACATCATCATCGAAGAAATCAAGGATTTCAACTTTAAGAGTAACTCCGTTGTACCACTCATATACATTGTACTGAGGCTCCATCAATCCTTTAGTGTTTGAACCACCAAGGTTTCCAGCATTTGTATTCTTAGTCAAGAACTTATCAGAAACGATTGTTACTGTATTTCCTGCCTTAGCTTGGATTTGCTTAGAAATCTCAATTGCTCCAAATTCACCTGTTAGGATGTGAATTGTTCTACGACCACGTTCGATTTTACCAACTCCCATATCTAGAAGCATTTCCAAATGCCAATCTAGGTTATAAGTGTTGTAGTAGTGAACGTTAGATGGTGCGATTTGCTCGAAGAAACCTGCTCCTGCTTCGATAGCATATTTCGTCTTATCATCTTTGTTCAAGTATTTGTGGTCTGCAGTCCAGTTACGTTTACCGTACATCAACGCACGAGCGAACATTTCTTCAAATTGGTGATGTGCTACCATATCTTGGTAGTTAATCCACACTTTTTCAGTTTGTCCTTTGTAGTTGAAACCAAATTCTAATGGCTCATTTTTACCTTTTTGAATTGTATTACCTGCTACTTCATACTCCATACGCATTGTAGTAGGACGGTTTTCCATTCTCCAAGGAGAAGTGAAGTAAGGCTTAGCACCTTGATAAGAAAGTGTAGAAGGAGAAAGTGAGTAGAATTTAGAGAAACGAGTTCCGATAGCAAGTTCAGCTACAGGTACTACTGCAGTACTGTCTGAAGTTACTAGTTCTACCTCAACTTTATAACGAGAACCTGCATCCATAGCTTTTTTAACTAAGAAGTGGTAATCGTCAGATTCTCCACGAAGAACGTTTGTTTCTTCAAACAAAGGTTCATCGAAGATTAGATAAAAACGTTGTCCGTTAGCTCCGATAGTAGCAGGGAAAGAACCTGCAGAAACAGTGTTTCCTGCAAAATCTTCAGCATCTACCAATGGAATGTTCTTATCGTGTTGTCCTTGTAACATCCAGTTGTAGAACCCATTTTCTTGTTCTACTTCTTTTACAGGAAAACGATCTACGAACTCACGCAATTTACCTTGAAGATTAGTTTTGTAAATCTCTTTGATTACGTTGCTAATCAATTGTGGTTTTTGCATATAAAGCGCATGAAAATGGTTATCTGTTACCAGACCATTGTAATCAATTGCTTCATACTTTTGTAATGGAAGTAATGACATTTTTCTTTTTTATTTTATTGTTTGACAAATTTACTTTTTCCTTTTTTCTCCAAAAGCTTTTTCCAATAAGTCTAAAGCTCCTTTAGTAGTATTAGAAACAGATTGACTATTTCTTTGTCCTACTCCTTGGCTGTTTTCTCTTGCAAGGACTTGATCCAATTCAGATACAGCAGCCGTTTTTGCTATATTCTTTAATTTAGAAATATCTGGTTTAAACTTACCTACATTATCTAAATTAAATAGTCCTAATGTATCGTAATAATTAATCAGCATTTCAAATTCTGCTGGATTCCTCATTTGCTTATACATTAAGCTTGTGTATTTGTTTCCTTCTTTATCTTGATAAACGCTTGTAGTAATATTAGACTTTACTTTGTCTTTTGCTACTTTGTTCAATTTAAGTCCAGGAACAAATTCTTCTTTTTCTTCTATTGTCGTTATTAATTTATTGAAAGCCTCTTCATTCGCTTTTTTAGCTTGTTCCATTTCAGCAGCCTTAGCTTTTTTGGAATTTTCTATATAAGTCTCAGTACTTTCTTTTAAAGTAGGAATCGCTTTTAAAGTCTTCTCTTTAAGTTTATCTACAGAAATAGCATCTTCGATTGCTTCTACAGCCTCTTCGTCTGTAAAACCTTTTTCTTTTAGATACTCGTAGTAAATATTTTTTTGAAGCTCTTCATCTTCTGCTACTTTATCTAACGACAAATTTTCAAAGAACGCAAGTCTTTGGGCCATTTGAATTGCTCTATCTGTTTCATTAAAAGCATCTTCAATATCCAAAAACTTCTTTTTAACAGGATCTAAATTCTTTTTCCAATTTTCCTGCTGAGCTTTAAAACTCTTTTCTGCAGTCATTTGAATGAATTTCTTCACTGTTTCACTAGAAGCATTTTTCAACATTTCTTCTAACTCTTCTCCCTCAGGACCTGTTAAAGTTCCGTCCTTAATCATGTCTCTGATTAATGCTGAGTAAGCATTAGGTTGATCTGAGTCTTCTGTACTCACATTAGAATTAGTCTCTACTTCTTCTGTAGTACCTGTTGGATCATCAGTGCTTCCAGGTTCTAAAATTTTAAAATCACCGTCACTCGCTTGTGATGATGTTTCTTCTTCTTCACCTACATTAACAGTTCCCTCTTCTGTTTCTGTGTTAAGTGAATTTTCGATCTCTGATGGAGACATAATTTGTATCCCGTCAAATAAATCTTCTTTACTCATGCTGTCTATTTTTATACAATATTAAAAAAATTTATATACTCTGTATATTTAAAATATATACAAAACACTATAATGCTATAGCATTATTTTGAATCATTACTTTTCTGATTCAATGCTTTTTTCTTTAAAGCCTCATCTGCTTTATTTTTTCTTTTCTGTTCTTCTAGCTCCTCTCGCTTTAATTGGATGGTCTCATCTTTATACTTTTCATCTATTTTAGTTCGTTCAATATCTAATCTATCGTCTATTCCATTCTTATCAGTATCAATTCTACGAGCATCTCTACCATCTGCTAACATCTCTTTGGCCATAGCTATACGTTCTTTAGACTGGATTTCCATAACCTTAACCTCACGGTCTTTGGCTTTTTCTTCAATTTCGATAGCAGTTTTTTGTTGCTCTGCTTGAATCTCCATTTGTTTCATTTGTTGTTGAGATTCTTGCGCTTGTTGTTGTTGCTCCATTTGCTCTTTTCTAATCTGCTCAGAGGATTCCTTAAGCTTACGGGCAGTTTCCTGAACAGATTCTGACTGAGCAATTGAGATAAGGTCTTCAATTTTCGCTTGTCCATTTTGTATAGCTGCTTGTGCCAAAGATTTAATCTCCTGGAACAACATAGTGTCTTCAGTAGAATTAGAGATGTGGATATCGAATTCAGACATAGCAAATTCGTCAAATTGATTAATCATCTCCATTCCCATATCATCTAACAGGAATTGTCCTTTCTTAGGATTTTTCTTATAAGCGTATTTACAACATTCTAGGAATTTAGTTAAAGCTCTTTTTCGGAAGTTAGCATCAATGGCAAACCATTTTTCAGTAATATGAGAAGTCTGTGCTACCTCTCTTTCTACATTACCTACAGCTTCTCTATTTTGAATTTGTCCTTCACGAGCCCCAGAAACTCCTGCAATTTTACCTAAAGTATTTTCTATATCTAATAAAAGTTCCGTATACATACGTATTGCGTTAGGATCTCCTAACTGTACATTTGTAGCAGTAAGTGTATTAAAGGCTCCTGCAGATTTACCTTGAGAAGGTCCTTTAAGAATTTCATTTGTAGGATCTAGCCAACCAAATTTATTTACAGTTACATATCTAATCCATTCTTCAGGTTTCCATCCTGAAGGAATCATAGAAGCATTGATAGCCGCAAAGTTTCCTTTATATGTAGCAATTTCCAATTCTCTCTTATAGTACGCAATATCATATGAATAAGCCAATGGCTTCATGATATCCATAAGGGAACGTACTCGATAATCGTTAGTAGAATTTACTGTGCCAATATATGGGGGAGTTCCTTTAGATTTATTTACTAAGGATTTTCCTGCAAATGGTACAGGTCTCATACATACATAAATATCATCACCTATTTTTGTTCCTTCAAGCCATTCATTTACCCAAGTCCATTCTACTTCTTCTCCAAGTTCTTTATTAGGTACGTATTTTTCGTCTACATAATCATATTGCTCACTTCCATCAAACGGGTCGTAATATTTAAGCTTTCCTATCTTACGTCTCGATCTCCAACATACTTTAACAACTCTTACATTTCCATATGAATCGAATGCCCCTGCAAAAGTTCTTGTGGCTAATTGATTTGGTGTAAAAATTTGAAGAGCGTTCTCCTCTCCGTAATAGTCAAATATAGAAATATCTCTATTAAGTCCCAGACTTCTAGTAGAGTTGGAAGCAAGAGTACCTTTTTCTAAAAAGTCTACATCAGCTTCTGAGAGTTCATCCCAATAATCGTCAATAACTTGTCCTACTGATAGGTATCCATATTCTACGATAATATCCGAATCTTCTATAAACATGGAATTTCCTCCAAGAGTAAATAAGTTTAATGTATTCACTCTCCTCATCACAGGTTCTCCTCCTAAAACATTACAATATACTATTTGTTCGCCCCCTGTAAGTAGATCTTCAAAAGTAGTTAGGAATGTGAAATCAAAGTCTTGTTGTTTATATTCTTTTTTTAGAATTTTATTTGCAGTAATTTCTGCTATATCTTGGAAATCATAGCGAGTATATTTCTCAAATTTTGCTAATCTTTCTTGAATCTCTTCTTCTGAAATAGAAGTATTCATAATGATGTCAGAGATAGTTCTGTCTAATTCTTTTTTTAATTGCTCTTCTTTTCTTGAAACTCCTTCTTGATCATTAGCAGATAGGTAGGCTTTGTATTCTTTTTTTCTTTTAGAATATTCTCCGAGAAGGAGATTAATTTTATTATTCTCAATTCCAATATGTTGAAAAGAGGCAGGAAGAGATTCTAAATCTAGATGGTCAGGATTAATAAATCTTTCAAAATCTTTAGGATTAATAATGTTAACCCTTAGATTATAATTAGTTCTTTTGTTTGCGAAATTGGCTCTTAGATCAAAATCTGAAGTAAGGATATGTTCTGCAAAGTCAATATTTTTTTTATACCAACCCTTATCCTTTTTCTTTTCAGGCATTTTTTGCCTAGGAAAATTGAGGAATCCTTGCATTGAAGTTTTAGAATCGTAAGCCATATAAATTTCTATTTAAAAAACAAATTTAAAAATAATATTTTTAATTAAGGATTAAAAAAACTATCAAAAGAATCTGCTTGTTCTAAACCAGGTGCGGAAGGCACTTTTCTCAATACTCCCATTTTAGCAAAATAAGGATCATCTAAAAATGATTTGATTTCTTCTGTTCTTTTAACTGTTGTAGCTTGTAGTGTAGCATCGTGCCACATTAACATACCTAACGCTGATACACGGTCAAAGTTGCCGTGAGGATTCCACATAATCAATTCTTTTAAAATAGCAGGAGAGTATATAGTTTCTAAAACTCTTTTTTCTACTTTTTCAGAAACTCTTTCAAGCAGCCAAGATTTAATTAAATTTCTCGCCTCTACGTTTACTTTACCTGATGCATCAATACCCTTAGAAGTATTAGTTCCTATTTTATATGTATCCGCATTACGTAATTGATAAGGAGTATCTGCTAGAAGATAAGTTGCTTTATGTCTATCGAAATAAGTATACATACCTACTAAGTTTTTTTCATACATAATTGTAGCATTATAATACAATGCTAATTTTCTACAAACCTCATAGAAATCTTCTGGATTGTCAGTACGACCTGTGTATTCAGCTACTATTTGTCTCGTATATCTATTCATTACCATCACTGACGGCAATGAGTTAGTAGTAGCCCTGGCTTTATCTACGACGTCTGCTCCTAGAATATATACTCCTTTCGGAACTACTCCTTGATCATTTTTCTGAGGTTTAATCCAAACCTCAAGACATCCTTCTTTTAAATCTGTTTTTCCTAAAGGATAATTTCTAATAGGTTTTATATCTTGGATAGAACTAAATTCTACTTCTCCAGATTCTGTAAATATTAATGAACCCTTAAAAGAAGATTCCATATATTTTTTATACTGACCTCCTTCAACTTCAGATAACTGAGTCTTAAGGTATAAAGTAGGGAAGAAGGATCCTTCTACAACTAAGAAAGCTTCAGAGGGTACTATTGGTCCGTTAATTATTTCTGTTTGATATACAGAAGGATCATTAGACTTTTTAGCTTCATTTCTCCTGTGCTCAATATACATTCTAGCAGAATCCTCGTCTGTAATAAAATCAGGCTTTGTCTTAAACTCGTTGAGAGTTTTCCAATAAGGAACAAAGTATCCTATATTTCCTCTATTCTCATATATATCATTAAATACTAAACAGTTGTAATCTTCAGGATTTCTAAAAATACTTTCTGCATATAATGCCGCTTGTCCTGATACAAGACCGCCTGTACCCAATGCCCATATTACGAGATTCTTCTTTGCTTTAGAAGCTTGAGTTGCTTCAATAGCTCCCCAAGACTCTTTAATGTTATTCATGAAACCTACCTCATCTAATGCTACAAAATTTGGACGAGTACCGTTAGCTGCTAGAGGATTATCTTTAAAAGTTCTATGACGTAGCATTGAACCTGTTTTAGAAGTATATTCCCTATTAGGTGCTAATGATCCTGTATGACTTACTAATAAAGGCGATGGGTGAAATTCATCTCCTGAAATTCTATAAGAACCAGGCAGGTGTTCTAAAGCTGCTTTAATTTTTTTAATGAGAGGTTCTGTATACTTAGTATCAATAGCTCCAATAATTGTGTCAGATGCTATATACTGTTTTAATTTTTTACGTTCTAAATAAATATCATAATCTGTTGCTCCATCAAATAGAAAGTTATGGCTCGCTATTCCTGATGTTGCATAAGATTTACCGCCACCACGAGACTGAATACTTATAAAATGTTTTGATCCATTTTTGTATAAAGGTTTTCCTAAAGACTTTCCATGGTTTTTCCTTAAATAATCTCTTGCAGGAATATATTTTTTACTTGAAGCTTCTACTTCTGTAATACGTTTAAGTTTAATAGACAGCTCTTTTTCAGGGCCATATCTTCTATCACATGTAAATTCTTTATCTAATTCAAATCCTGAGAATCCCCTACATTCTTCATAATAGAGGAATAATTCCCAATCTATATCACGTAGCCAAGGAAGTCCTACTGCTTGAGCTACAGAACTGTCGTCTTCAAATAGAATATTATGAAAATTGATATAATAGTAAAGTGGTCCTGGCATCCATTTTCCAGAAACCCAATACCCTTCTATACATCTTCTTTTCTGTTCCCCCCAAAATGTAATACGTTCATAGTATTCTAAATCAGGATGAAAGTTAGGAATCTCTTCTAATTTAAAATTTGAGTTATTAATTATCATATTACATCATCGTCAGAGATTGAACTAATCTTCTTTCCGTTCTTAGTAGTTTTTTCATCCTCATAGTCTTGTTTGATTTTTTTATAATCATCAAACATTTTAGGAGTTAAGGCTAACATTTTATCTAGTTTTACTAATTCATCCGTATCTTTTTGATTAAATGCATTTTGATACATAATTTTCAAGGAAGTATTTCTTAGCCTCATTGTCTCATTCCAAATAGTAAGAGCTCTTTCTGCCTCAGATAACACACATTCTCTATAAGACTCAATAGCATCATTAACTTTATTCCATTTAAATTTAGGTTCTTTTAAAACTTTTTCTGCAATGATACTATACTTATTAGGATTATTATAGAATTTAGATTCTAGATTTTCACATAAGTCAATAGCCCACATTATAAGTGAGCTGTCTTCTTTATTTTTGGATTTATCTTCTTTGTATAATTTATCGAGTCCTGGAGCTATTACAAGCTCAGGAAATTCTTTCCAAAAATTATGTTTACTAAAATCTCTCATTGTTTTACATATAACATTTTACCAAATGAAACTATTGCAGGGAAATAAACATCATCAACATCTTCTCCTTCTTTTAACCAATTAGGAGCAATTCTTGGATTATATTTAATTGGAATACTTCCTAATTGCATAGTATTACTTCCTGAAATAAAAATCATCTCACATTCTACCCAAGCACATACTGATTTATTAGCTCCTTTGAATATCTTTTCTGCAGCTTTTTTATTGTTTTTTAGTCTACATCCTGTCATAAATAATTGCACTTCCTTGGGGTCGTAGTAATCTACTTTCTTATCAGGATATGTAATTTTCCATTTTTTATAGTTCTTCCCTTTTCCTAAATTAAACCTTACCTTAATCATTTTTCTTTTTATTTTCCAGGCATTTATTAGCATGTCTAATGTTTCTTAAATTAGGTACAAATTTTCCAAAGTTGTCTATATGGATAATAGGAAAATTATCTATTTCATACAGACCGTCTTTTCCTCTTTTATTAGGTTCTGATATAGTGGTTCTTATCTTTTCAGTAAACAAACTCCATATCTCCTCAGCCTGTTTTTTACTAAGACCATGACGTTCTGCTACTTCTAATAATATTTGCTGTTGTCTATTACTCATTTGGTCCTAATATTATGAATCCACTTGGAAGAGGCTCTTCTTCTATAATATTATCTTTTCCATTAGCAGGTGCAGCAAGTTTTCTATTCTTTGTTGTTTCTAAAGGTTCTTCTACTTTTTCAGGTAAAGGAGTTTCTGGTTCAGTTTCTGGTTCAGCTTCTTTTGGTTGAGGTGGATTAGTTTTAGCAATTACATTTACTAGGTTCACTTCTATTTTAACTCCTTCTGAGTCAGGTTTAAATTCCAAAGCTTTTGCTAATATACCGTCATCGTTAAAAACAGGTTCTCCAAATATAGTTTTCTTCCTAAGCCTAGAGAGTATAGTATTAAACTGCTTTTCTTCAATATCTAATTTTTCTCTAGTCTCTTTTCTCATATCAGTACTTAAAATGAATTTGGCCCTCTGCTTAGGTGGGAGGGCCTCATATTCATTATTAAGCTGAATGATTTCAGCTAATACCTCACGTTCTTGAGGAGTTGCTTCAAGGCTAAAATTCAAGAACGCAAGGATTTGCCTATAAATTTTGCTGTCGTCTGTAGGCAAAGTAATTATTTTTTTAACCATAACTCATTAATTTAACTAATCACTTCTTTTGCTGATTTTTGAAGTTCCTGATCAGTGTTTAACATTTTTCCCAACTCATTCCATTGTAATAATGTACTCTCAGTAAAAATACATAGAGCAGACATTAATACATTAAACTCCATTTGATATCTATCCATACCATTAGGTTTGTTAAATGGAATAGATTGAAGTGCTCTGGAAGGATATCCTGGTTCTGATAAATAGACTGTAAAAGCCCAACCAACTGTTTTGTCCTTTTCATCTTTGATAGGCTCGTTCTTATACACAAAGAACATTCCTGTACCTTTTGAGATATGAGAATTGTTTATGGAGCTGAATATTCCGTCCATAATATTTCTTAATGTTTCTACTTCTTTTTTCATAATTGTATTATTTTAATTTGTAATAAAAAAATGTTTGGAGTGTTTCTTGAGATTTGGTACTCTACTTCCACATCTTTATTGGTATTTAAACAGTATATCATAATCTTAGTTATGATGTCCTCTTCTAGACCAAATAATGCTTCTAGTGATGCTGATTTATATATCTGTTTAACCTCTGGCATCAATTATAAAAATCTGAGGGACCACTCTGTTTTCCCCTACGATCATTTGTGCCGTTAATTCACAACCGTACTTTTGAAGCACAGCTGCAATTTCTTTTTCACAAGCCACTCTCTCATTTTGTCTAAGCTCTCGTGATGTTAGTACTGACTCTTTTCCCGTTTCCTCAGTAGCCTTTGTTGTTTGTTCTTCTGTCATAATTTATTATTTAAATTGAAAAAATTTGCATGTTTAATCTGTATTTCCCTCTACTACCTGTTGGTATAATTAATTTTCTTTCTTTTAAAGATGCTATATGCTTATCCAAAGTAGGAGGTGAAATATTTAGTTTATCCATTATTCTGGCCTTATGTACTTTATCCGCATACCAATAGTTATGCTCCATATCAGACTGTATCAAAATATAGTATAACACATGAAATGATACATCCTTTGATAGTAGAAGAACACTGTCTTTTGTATCCAGATAAACTGTGACCATTTTCCTTTTTCTTTTATAAAAGTTCATACAAATATATAATTTCTATCGAAACTTGATAGTACAAATATAAAAAAAGTATAGTTACTATCAAATATTGATAGCAATATTATAAAAAATTAATAGTAAAGTGTATATTTGTAGAAACTTTTTAAAATGATTATTATGAGTATGTATGGAAAAAAGTGGCATCAGTCACGTATTTTTAAACTCTTTTTGGTATTGTTTACCACTACACTTGGAGTTTTATTTTCTTTTGTTCCTATGGGAGGAGAGGGTACAGGTCTTGGAGCCGCATGGGCAGTGTCTCCTGCTTTAGGAATTCTTCTATTATTAATTTTCCTTTATGCTATTGGAGGTAGTATTTATTTCTTTATTAAAAATGTATAGGTTATGGTAGGGTATTTAATTTTAGCAGTTTTAAGTTTTGGGTTATCAGGAATAGCAGAAGCTGTGATGGACACACTACAATTTAAATTTAGTGAATCTGTATTCAAAGACAAAAATCAAATGTTCTGGAATCCTCAGATATCTTGGCAAAATAAGTGGAAGGACGGCTGTCCTAAATTCGGTGAACGTTTTTGGGGGTCTTCTACATATTTTGTATTTGTTACTGATGCTTGGCATTTATTTAAATGGATCCGTAACAGATTTATAGATATTTCTATTTTTTCTTTAACTATGATGGCCTTATCTTTTTGGTATTCATTATTTATTACTATTTTTATATCAGTTCTTTCTAAACTTCTCTTTGAGAAGTCTTTTCATTCTTTTTCATAGTTGTGTTTAAGTTTTAGGTTAAACGAAGAATCCTGGCTGAAATGGTCAGGATTTTTTTTTGCAATATACTTGACATTTAAATAAAAAATTATTATGGTGTTAACTATCATAAATATGGTAGTGTTACTATCATAAACATGATAGTCAGACTATCATAAATGTGATAGTAATAGCCTACCAAATATGATAGTAAGAAAACGCTTAAGTCGTTGGTTTTCAGAAAATTAGATAGATTTTTAGTGTGAAAAAATATATATAAGGTAAACGCAGTTTACCAATTACCTTCTATTCTTCCATTATAACATGTGTAATTTGCTTAAAATTTCCTTCTTTATCATAGATAACTATGATGAAATCATCTGATCCTTCTAACGGAATACTCTGAATTATCCCTGCGTTTTCCTGAAAACTGATATTATTAAAAAATTCTTCCATAGTACTAAGATAATACATACCCCCCATATATTTACTAAATCATTAGTACCCCCCACTACTTTTAAAATTTTGATGAGAATACAGATGTGGTTAGTACCACAGTCCACGACCCCTCTTAAGTTTTGGCGGGGGGGAAGTACCCCCCGTGTAAAAACTTAAAACTTAAAGCTATGTTAAAAGGTATTTATCATTCAGACAGAGGAGAACATTCAGCATTACTAATTGTATCTGATCCAGTAGGTATGCTTAACGAACCTGTTTATGTTAGACGTTCTTTTGTTCAAGAGAACAAGCTAAACATAGGAGATTCTATGGTTATTCCTGCTGGCTACAAGGTAGTGAACTGGAAAGAAGTTGAGTTGGAAAGCGGTACTACCGTTATGTTGAAGACATTGGGGCTTTGAGCCCTAATGTTTTCGAGTTTCTTCTAACAGATATACTTTGATGAATATAAATCTCAATAAAAGAGTCGTTAATCAACTGACGTGATAGTTGAATAAACAGTTATAAATCTTTATAAATCAGATAGTTATGAAGAATTTAGTGATTGTAAATGGATGTGTTACACCTCAATCTTGGCTTATAAACGATAATTCGTAAAGCCAGTATTCTCTCCTTATAGAGAATTATTATAGCGAAAAGGTAAAAGGACTCTCATGTACCTCTAATCTACTTCTCTCTATAATCTAACACATTCTACCTTAGAGTCGATGAATAATAGTAATCGACTCTTACTTTTTAATACTTTCATCCAAGCAGGATATAAATTGAACAACCGATGTCATTAATTTGGCTAGTAAACGGCAGTCTTTGTCAATGAAATAAATTGGACAAAGGTGATTATATTCAAGGATTGCAACCTTGTGAAAGTACTAATAGAATAGAATAGGATATATGGAGGGCTAGTCACCCACCGAAGAGAGTAAAAAGGGCGCACCTCGACTGTGTAGAGACCTCAATAGTGCATTTGACCGTGCTGAGAGGCGCAGAAAATCTCTAAATTAGTTACCACTGCGTGCTTTACACCGTTTGTGTGAAGATTGGCCAGGTAACACTCTCGCTCTGTTCTTTCTATTAGTAAGATATGGTATCGTCACTCTTCCCTTAACCGAGTGTCTATCCAGTAAGTTGCTGGCTCTCCCCACCTTTGAGTAGATGATGTGGGGCAATTGATCTACTATGATAATCGCCTTCCCGTGGCGTAGATCGTGAGTAACCGTAAGGTGAAACCAGGAATTATCAAATGTCTCTATTTTTGCACTCAAACCGATCCCAATGAAACAGATTATTGTTACCCAGAAAGAAATCTACGATGCTATGCGTCCTTCTGTTCAGAAGAATAAGAAGAACTATACTCGTAAGAAGAAACATAAGGCCCGTGGTGAGGATTGATTCCTTGCCACATAAGTGATGGACTCCTTCGGGACTGCCATCAGTTCGTAGTATGATACGGATGCAACGCTCCAGGAATGACTTATACCTCTCTTCCTGTTTCGCTTTTAGCAGTGAGCGACAAGTTACCTACCATTCTGCGTTTGCGTGGTAGGCCAGACTCCAAGAGAGTCAAATCACTGCTTCTTTTTGTCTCATTTAAACTCAAGTATATGTCTTTTATTGTATTCAACACCTTTAAGAAAGCCGAGCATTATGTTGCTCATTGTAACCGTACTATTGATAAAGCTTGTACACACCCAGGATATGACTGGGAAACTTGTGACACTTATATCAGTGGTAACTTGGTGATCAGAGAGCACGCTGGCGACGGATGTGGTTGTGGATGTGATATGTATCTCTTTAATAACACCTATGTGATAGGTAGGATTAAAGAAAAGATTTCTGAAAATTGTCAGTAGTATTAGGCAATTAAAATACTATAATACTTGCTCGGTATATTTGAGGCGCAAGGATATACTGTAAGCTAATTTAGTAGCTGACAACTTGGAAAGACAAGTATTTTTGGCTTTGAATTGGTAAGAGGTAGGCAATAAACCTACTAAAGAGTTCGATTCTCTTCTTAGCCACTTAAAACTTAAAATTTATAAACTATGAAAACCTTAATTTATTTCTCATCAATCACATTGATGTATCATTTAGAATGTTTATTCATTTATACTATAAGTCCTAAAGTAGAATATCTACAAATTGCTTCAAGTGATGTGATGTTATTTATTGGAATGGTAATAGCATTAATTTCAGGAAGCCTTTTAGCTATGGAAATCGTAGAAAAATATGATTTATAGCTTTAATTTAAAATACAGGTCAAGCCTATGACCTTGTGATTAACTGAGAATCAGTTTATAAATTCACCTATCGCAACCGTAGGTGTCTTACGTTAATGAAGCAGGATATTAAGCATGGTTAGAAAACTCACCTGTCTTGGAGAAAGTAAGACTAATAATCACTAAAGAAAGATAAGGGAAAGTGTCAAGTTTAAGCAACTTTAGAGGTTGACTACGCTACATATAACCTTATCCAGTGTACCCTTGAAATGCCATTTGAGAGGGATAAACAATGGAATTTATTCTAGCGTGACAAAACACTGAGGAGTTGGCAGCAAGAGATAGAGAACCAGTAACTTGACCTTAATTGGATATAGTTAGAATACGTCATACTATCTCGTGACCATTTGTAAAGTGATTTACCCAGTGAGTGTAAATTAATGAGTTCTTAGGTACTAACAGCTTTACAGATGGTGCTAATAGTAAAACTACCTGTTGAAGGTAGGCAATGTGATATAATAGGAGGAGCAAGTTACGAAAGTCAGCGTTCCCGACCTTATCACTAACACAAACCAAGTAACGTGTTATGTCTATTGGATGGTGCATTAGGGCATTGTGGATGTAGATGAAGCAGTTATAAGACCTGAGCACTCCACTTGGGGGCAGGTAGTTTTATTTTTAAATCTAAATTATTATGAAAAGAAAATTCAAAAGAAAATACAGTTATAATTTTAAATTAAGAATCCTATTAAGTATTGTATTTGCAGTATTTGCAATACTATGTATTGATTACAAAGTATGGCCTTATGCTTTTATTACAGGCTTTGGATCCTTAATTTTTTTATCAATGGCTTTTAGTATGAGTAATAACGACAAATATGACTAAGTATGAAAACATTTATTTTAATTTTCAGTTTGTGGACAGGTCCTCAAATTGATGAGATAATATTTGATTATTATCTAGAAACAGGTAAAGTTGTAGCTCACGAAGATAATGAGTATGACAAATTAGAACGTCCAATGTATACTATTCTTATTGATGAAAAAACGGCAATAGACTATGCATATAAAGGAGAGATTAAACAATGGATACGTACAGGTAATTTTGAGTACAACGATTTCTTAAAAGATTAGTAACAATTAAAAACAAATAAATATGAAAGCAATTATGGTAACAGGTATTATGCTAATTGGAGCTAACAGTTATGGAATGGAAATTTCTCCTTTATCTAATTATGTAAAATTAGAATTATTTGATAAAGGCTTTAATTATAAAAAGCATAGAAAGAAAACTAAAAAAGCTAGAAAGAAAAACGTGTTTAAATGTAAGAAGGCTTATATTGGAAATTAATTATGGAATTTAGTAGAAAATCAAGGATAACAAAATCAAGAGGTAAATGGTATTTATTTTTAAATACAGGAGGATTTACTAAAGTAATATGTTTAAACAAATAATTTAAAGAATAATGAGAGGCAGAATAGAAATTGTAATTTATTTTGATTCTACAATGAAAAACAGTCAAAGAATCAAAACAGGGCCTACTTTTGAAGGAAAAGTAAGTGATGTGGTACAAACTGTGTATCCTAATTGGTATGCTTATGATCCAGGAGATGGTCGAATTATTTATAATCCTATTAAAATAGAAAAATAATGTGGATTATATGTAATAATAATCCTTTAGATAGAATCTTTTTAATAGCATTATCTACAGGGATTTTCTCAGAAGTTAATAGTAAAGTCGATTATATTCCTTTAAAAGGAATTGAATTTGATAATTGTATAATCAATCTCAATTAATTATGAGAAAATCTAAAGAAAGTACATTATGGTTAATGTACGGTAGCATTATATGTACAATGCTGATTGTATTAGGCTTTTGTGGTCTAATATAAATGGAAAACGGCACTAGTTGAAATATACTAGTGCCTTGTTATAATTTATTAATATCAAGAAATCATGGTTAAGAATATCATATTTATTATCATCTTAATAATATCCTTTTTAGGATATTCTCAAAAATCTTCTCCTGATCCTGTTTTAACATTAGACGGACAGGTTTGGGGAACTGATTCTGTTATGTGCTTTGTATATTTCTTTGATCAAAGTACAGAAAATTGGGTTTATGTAGAAACTTATCTTTTTGGAGATGAGTATTATTTTGAATTTCATAAAAAACAATCATTGTATAACCTCTCTTTCTTTGATTTATATGGAGAAAAAGAGAGAAGTATTTTATTATATGTAGATAATACAGGCAAACATAGGATAGATCTAAATTATGATGATGCTCCTTTAAGAGAAATGCTTGTAGTCAATAAAAAAAACACTTATGATGAGTATATAACAGCTCATTTAAAATGATTTTTTCATAATTTTTAAGTTTAAGTTTTAAGTTTAAAGCCCTTCTATTGTTTATTAATAGAGGGGCTTTTTTATGAAAAGATTAAAATATTAAATAATCTATAATGTTCTCGGTAGATTATTTGAAGGTTTATAATACAATCAGTTACTGTCATAAAGTAAGAATAATGATTAATATAATCAAAACAGGACAGTTTTAAACAATCATTGTAAAAACCTGAACTTTTAGAGAACACCAAAACAAAATATAATTTAATAATCATTTAAAAATTAATGTTATGAAAACTGTTGAAACAATCGAAGGAAAAGAAATGTTGTTGGTGTCTGCAAAAAAAGTTAATGGAGGCAAAGTTCAATTAGAATTCGCACAACATGTAAGTAATCCTAATGCTCGTCCAGGATCAATCGTAGGACTTTTGAATAGCTCTGATGATCGTTTTTCTAATTCTTTAGGAGGACCTCGTAGAGCATGGTTAGCAGGAGAGCCTGCTGATATCCAAGCTAAATTGGGTATTGATGTTTCTGATCTTGTAGAAGTAGGAGCTATGAAGGAGCTTAATATTGTTAATCCTATGATTAGTGGATATTCTTTGAATATCCAAGTAACAGAAACTACTGAAGGAACTCAGTATGATGTTGAAAACTTTGAAACTCGTGCTAAACGAGCAGGAAAAGATGGAGATTTCATTACGACTGCTTCAGGAGAGTATATCTATACTCGTACTACTGTAGTTCTTGGTGAGCCTAAGCATGTATTTATTGAGAATACTGCAAGAAAAGGCTCTGATGCAGGATTAGCAGCTTCTGCAATTCAAGATGCAATTGGATAATAACTATCTGAAATAAAGGGGGAGTAGGTTTTTCGACTTACTTCCCTTTTTTCTTTTTATTTAATCTTTTATTCTTAATAAAAAATTTAGCGTATGAAACTTAAAACTAATAAAAAACAAAAGGTAAAATTATCTGAAATAGGCTTATATCTTAGAATAATTCAAATGGACTATAATCCTCAATCAATACAAGAATTAGCTGAATTAATAGAAGAACATTTTAATGTAATATGTACTGAAGAAGATATAAGATATTATGAGCAACTACATCAAGAACAAGAAGATTATGAGAAACTATCTAGAATGATAGAATTTGGAAATTTGGAACAATATATAGAATGAAAATAGTAGTAGAAATTCCTTGGAGAGGGAATTTAGTAAAAGTAGATCCAGAAAAACCACCTAAAGATGAAAGACAGTTAATAGGTTTTCTTAGATGGAATAATGCTCCTGCTTGTTTTGTAAAAACAGATAATGCGTGGAGAAAAATTACTAAAGAAGGACAATTACTTTATGTATCAAGAACACTGTATTTACTATCATTAAAAGATTGGTTAGAAATAGCTCTTGATGATAAATTTACAGGATATATTTAAATTAAAACGCTATGAAAAGTACAGAATTAAGAATCGGAAACTGGATAGATGACACTAGTGAAGATGGTGGATTTTTTCAAGTAGAAGGAATTTGCAAAGATAAAGAAGGTTTTTCTGGGTACTATATAATATACCGAAACGGTAGCTTTAAATGTAGCCTTGAAGAAGATGAGTTAGAAAGTGATTTAATTCAGATTAAACCCATCCCCCTAACAGAAGAAATACTTTTGAAGTGTGGGTTTAAGAAAGATTTAGACGGAAGTTTTCAGAAAAACGATGTTTCTATTTTTTTAGATAAAAGATTTAAAACTAATTTATATTTACAAACCAATGATTCAAATAGAAACTTTATTTGGTTTGGATATGAATGTAAAATTCAACACCTACACCAACTTCAAAACCTTTACTTCGCACTAACAGGAGAAGAACTAAACATTGAGCTATGAAAGAAGAAGAAAAAAGAGAGTTGTTAAAACACTTTGCAGAGTGGTATGGAACTGCTAAAAATATAAGTTCTATAATGACCAATCCAGATACCTGTATAAATGAATACATAAACTCATTAAAGCCTAAGTTAGAAGTAGGTAAGTGGTATAAAGAAAAAGGAGGTTCTATTGCTTTCTATCAAGGTGATAATGTAGAAACTTACGGTATGAATGATGTCGGTACGTGGAGAAGCAATGCTTGTTGGTTTCATGATTGGAATTTAGAAGATGACGAATGGACACTAGCCACAGACGAAGAAGTAGAAGAATCCTTAATAGCAGAAGCGAAGAGAAGAGGATATAATAAAGGATGCAAACTATCTGGTGATATTGGCAGTTCATACATACCGAGATCATCAAGTAGTCCTGAATTTAGGTACTATGAACATAAAAATGCGTTAGAGATGTTCGGTATACACGTTTTCAATAATGGAAAATGGGCAGAAATAATCGAAGAACCAATAGAACTAACATTAGAAGAAATCGCTGAAAAGTTTGGCTGTAAAGTAGAACAAATAAAAATCAAAAAATGAAAGTAGATATTTTAATTAATGGAAGTTATAAAATTGTTTTAGTTCCTGAAAATGATGTAGAAAAAGGTATATTAGCTGCTATTTCTAAAACAGAAGTAGAAGCTAAATCTATTGAGCAGCATACTCAAATTCTTGATAAAATTGTACAAGAAGGTTTAATAATATCTAGTAAGAAAAATGAAGTGAAATAGTAGGCTTCGGCCTACTATTTTAACTAAAGGAAAGCCTAACGATCATTGTAGGTACTGTAAGGAGCAATTAATTAAGAGTATAAAACTTAAAAACAGAGCTATGAGCAAAGAACAAACACCGATTGAGGAACTGATTGAAAACGAAATAACTGATTTATATCATGAGGGGAAGTATGATTATGATACTTATTCAAGACTTCATGATTTGCTGTCAGATATAGTTACCAAAGAAAAGGAACAAAGAGAGGAACTGATAAAGGAGATTGCAATTGAATGCTTAGACCTACAACTAAATGAGGTTGAAGAAACATACAAAAAATTTGGTTGTGAAGAAATAGCCGAACAATACTACAACGAAGTAATTAAACCAAAGTATAAGCTATGAAACTAACAAAAGAATATTTTATTTCAGAAATGGATAAAATTGCAGAATCTAACGGTTATAAGAAGTTCACATCGAGAGTTGATGATTTAGGATTTATCTATCAAAAGCGTGTAGAATCAGAATTGGTATGCTCGCTGAATGACAAGCTTCATATCAACATCAATCCAAGTTACATTGAGTTTAATAATGATTCCATATATGCCAAATTCAAAATGAGTATAGTAGCTGAGAACAAAGATATTTGGTATGATTTGGGTGTTTACGGTTTAGATTTAAGTGAATCTGATAAAATACCTATGATTGAAGAGAATTTAATAATAATGTTTAACACACTAAACAAATGAAACTAAACGCAAAACAACAAGAGATTAAAGACCGAGTACTAGGAGAGGAAAGGGCAGTGCTACGTAATGATGTAGGAAAAGAAAAGGCTATTGAGATTCTAAACTCAATTGAGGATTGGGATTGGAATGGACACTATGAATTTTATGGAAGTCAGCACTCAGATTGTTTTATAGCAATTTTGGAAGAGGAAGTAAAAGACCGCCCA
>Ga0208160_1000052_pt1 | contig 45796 bp, 63 predicted proteins | sample CB_VirMetaG_FD_184536 | JGI IMG/M metagenome (GOLD analysis project Ga0208160, IMG submission 184536) | Freshwater to marine saline gradient viral communities from Chesapeake Bay - CB_1504_1 Viral MetaG (SPAdes) (version 4) | ecosystem: Environmental > Aquatic > Marine > Coastal | place: USA... | reverse complement strand
TGTGGTTCCAGCGTCCATATCCAATGAACCACTGATGGTTACATGGTTGAAGACGGAGGTTCCCGTAGCAGCTGTAACATTGCCCGTCAAGGAGCCCGTTACAGCGCCCGTGACAGCGCCTGTGTGCACACCTGTGGTGTTACCCGTCACAGCCCCTGTCAAGGCCCCTACGAAGCCTGTGGAGGCCGTTACAACCGTCCCTGTAACTGTGGAGGCTGTTGTAGCCCCTACAGGGGTGTTGTTAATTGTACCACCTGTTTGAGCAACGCCAGCAACTGTGCCGCCTGTAACAGCAATGGCATTGGCTTCTTGGTTGCCCAAAGAGCCCACAATCTTAACAACAGCAGCACTATTGTTTTTGGTGTAGAGCTTCTTATCGGTGACGTTAATAGCCAGCTCCCCCTTAACCAAGTCCCCCGCTAAGGGGACAGCTGAGGCTGTACTGCTGTTCTTTGTAATAATTGTCATTTAAACTGCCTTTGGAGAGTTATACCATTGCTGTAGAGGGCCTACGACATCTCGTGGAGCCTGCGGCATATAAGAGCTGTAATATTGTTGTAGTTGGTTGTAATACTCAGGGCCGTATGAAGGCATCCCCTGTGTGGGAGCCTGTAGAGGGGCTTGTGCGCCTCCTCCTTGAGTCAACAAACCAGTGGTTGCCCCAACACCAGCAAGCGTGGTTCCTGCTTTAATGATGTTGCTAATCTGCTCTTGTGTTAGCCCTGTAGTTGGTGTTGTTGCAGCTGCTGTGCCTGCTTCGCCTGCTGCGGGAGCTGTATAGCCCGGAACATCGCTTAAAAGGCCCCCTTTTCCGGGAAGAACAGAAGTTGGGTAGGTGGTGGCCATATCCACATCATAAATGTTCTTCCCATAAGACTTCTCTAGAGCAGTTGCCAGCTCATCTTGAGTCATGCCCGGATTGAAAGCTAGTTGCTGAGAAACATCAGCAGCAATTAATGGGTCAACCCCGGAGGCAATTAGGTTCTGCTCAATAGCTGCGAAGTTATTACCCGCCTGTCCCTGTAGCTGCAAAGCATCAGCAGCTGCAAAGCTTGAGTCAGTGCCTGTTTGAGACATCAGCCCCGTGTTGGTGCTAAGGGCATCAAGCTGCTGAGTCATTGTAGCGGCATCAAGCCCGTTAGCGGCCATTGAAGCGGCCAAACTAGCTCCTGCTGTGGACATACCAGAGCTCACCAAGGTGGATGCAATTTGTGCTTCAGAGAGACCCTGTGCAGCCAGTTGAGCAGCATCGGCTGCTTGAAAAGCTGCTTCTGAAACCCCACCAGCACCTGCACCAGCCCCTTTTAAAAGGCCTCCTGCTTGTTGCCCTGCATAGGACAAAAGGGCTGCTTTAGCTGCATCGCCAACGCTATTTCCCTGAGCAAGCTGTAACGCGGCGGTTCCAGCAGGCCCTCCAAAATAAGCAGCAGCTGCATTAGCCGCTAGATTTAGAATCTTACTGTTACCCAGAAGGGTGGCAAGATCGTTAGAGCTTTGGCCGCTGGTGTAGAAGACGGGAGTGCCCTCTGGTGTGAACTGCACACGATAGCCTGTATTGCCTTCACCTGCATATGTGCCACCAAAGGCATCTCCTGTTTGTCGTTCTCCGTAGGTGTTAGAAACTGCCTGTCCTGTAACAAGGTTTCCAAAACTACCATCAGGAAGCTTACCAAACTGATTAATGTCTGTAATGCCAATATCAGCTAAAAGACCAGCCATTGCATCTGCGTTTGCTTCAGGGGAACCAAAGCCCTGACCACTCCAGTTACCCATTGTCCCTTGATTAAAGATTTGACCCTTAAGAGCAGACCTAACGGGGTTGGTTATTTCGCTTTGTGCTGATTGTTTAAAAACAGCCGCTTCAGTGGGGTCAACCTCATTCCCAAACAGCCCTTTCCACTTGTCCACAACAGCCCGTGACTCAGGGGCACGGCCAAGCACCTCTTGGTAGAGGTCGGCAATTTGTGTGTCGGGCGTTACAACAATAGGAGCTGTGGCAGGAGCCGCCTGTTCTTTATTGGCAACAACTGCATTTAGGAAATGGCTTTGCTCACTGGTGTCAATGTAGTCACCAAATTGCTCTTTCCAATAAGCCAAACCAGCGGGGTCGGCATCTCTGCCGGCATAGGTTGCATAAAGGTCTTCAACTGATAAAGCCATATTATCCCTTGTTACGATATAAATCGAATGTGTTAATAACACTCATTACTGAACCAGCTTCAGACAAGGCCCTCACCTCGTCGCCCTCTTCAAGAACCACATAAGCAGCACCATCTAAGCGAATGTATTGTGTTGGGCTTAAGACATAATGATAAATAACTGACATTTCAACACCTGTGCTTGCGTCATACCAAAGAATGTCAATGTATTTATTATTTCCGCTGTTGTTTACAGCATAAGCCAGATTCCAAAGAGCATAATAGCCTGTAGGAACTTTAAATACCGTTGTCTTGACTGATTCCGTAAGAATTGTCCCTACTGATACTGGTCGCATCTTGTTTCACCTTCTTTGGTTTTACTACAGGGGTTTCTTCCACTTCTGAATACTCAGAATGTTCTCTCATTGTGGTGATGTCATGAGCAGAAGAGAATTCAAACACATTCCCTGATTGATTACATTTAAATTTAGCCATTGTGCCTTCCTTATATGCTTTGGTTAAAACACATGAAAAAGGCCCCTCCGAGGAGGAGCCCTTTAAGTTTACGCTGGAACTGCCAAGGCTACTGCCGAGTAGTCACGCAGCTCATCGCAGCCGAACAACACGTCAGCGGTGAACAGATTGGCAAGCCATTCCTGTTTGTACTGAGTTTGAGTGCGAACACCCATCTGCTCAACCAAAACAGCAAACTCTTTATGAGCCAGCAAGCAAATACGATCACCGTCAGTGGCGGCATCAGCATTCGTGGTTACGAAAACCGGAATACCATACACATTACCAACTTCACCGTTGCGGATGGTGTTGGATGCACCAACTTCGCCCACAAAAGCCTGCTCAGTGAAACGAGCAATACCCATCAAGGTGTTACGAGTGGAAGGAGGAACCAAGAGGAACCGACCATCCATAGGAACATCATTGTCATCCAGACGCTGAATGGTGCGGCGAATTGCAGCATCAGTCAGAGCACCAGCTGTGCCGGTATAAGCGGTTGTACCGTCTGCACCGGAATAAGCACCTGTGTAGGCAGCTGTACCGTCACCGCCGTTGGCCTTACGACCAAGTTGGATGATGGTGGAGTCAACCTTCTTACCAAGTGCATAACCAGCATCGTCCGTATAGAACTGACGAAGCGAGGTGAGAGCCTGAGCTTCCACAATGTCTTCGATCAAGCGGCTATATTCCCAATGTTGGCTAATAGAGACGGTTTTCTCGCCTTCAGTTGCAGCAATCAGGGTGACCTGAGTTGAAGCAGCCTTAGCAGAAGCATCGCCACGGGTGGGAGCAGGAATGTGAACAGTGTCACCTTTCTTGCCTTTGAAGTTCATCTTCTTAACAAGGTTGGCCGCAACCAAGCTCTTCTTATAAGCAGCGATAATCTCGTCAGACCAAACTTCAGGGATGAAGGTTGCTGCGGTTGTCACTGTTACGTTATTTGTACCTAAAGCCATTTTAAAATTCTCCTAAGAATTGATAATTATTTAACTCTGCCCTCAGCGTATGCACTCATAATTTCTGGTTGTAGAGCTTCATAGCGATTTGGGTCAGTCATACGTAGCCGGATAAGGTCGGCACGGCGATACACTTTCTTTGACGATTCCCCAGTTCCACCAACATCAACACCCACTGCTTTGAGGTTCTGTTTGCGCACAGAGTTGCCTGCTTCAGTAGTTTGCGCTGTTTTAGAGGTGCGAATCTGTTTAAACGTGGTAATCAGTTCATCAGCAGATGTGAAGTCGTATTGAGAATCTGCCATTGCGTACATATTAAGACGCAGCGGTGATCCCTTTACCCATTCAATAAACTCCCCGTCACGAACAACATCTGCAAAGTCTGGATGCTTTTTACTGAGCATTGACTGGGTTTGCATTTGTTTGAACTGCTGAGAAGCTTGCTTAGCTGCCAAAACATCGGGATGACTGGCAACAGCTTTCTGAACTGCCATTTTGGGGTCTTCAAAGAAGTCGATCTCAGCTTCTTCTTTGGTGGGCGCATTTACTATGTTCTGAGAGAGTTTTTGTTTCAAGAGCTCGTCTGCCAACCGTCGAACTTCTCCAACCTCTTGAGCCTGCCTACCAATAAGCTTTTCAGCCTCTTGGTGCATACGCACAATGTCTTCAAGGTTCTTACCACGATATTTATCGGGAACCTCTGAAGCCGCCTGTTGCGCCTGTTCTACCTGCTCGGTTTTGAAGTCTTCAGCGTCAATCTCGCTGTCTAGATTCATGTCCTCATTTTCAATTAATGCCATACCTAACCTTTCCTTGCTCCGAAGAGTTCTAAGGAGTATTTAAAATAGATTCAGAGTTGTGTCCTTAGAGGACGTTCCGTTTCTGCTCTTGTTTAAGCTTTTCAGCTCTTATCTTCGTCCACCTGTTATAAGCTCCCGGAAAGTCTCCTGAGAAACCTTCCAGCTTAATATTGGGGGCCGATAAAGCTCTAACAGCTGTGTTTCCACACTCAGGGCATACAATGCTCTGATCGCTGCTATCCCTAAACGCTTCCGTTACATGTCCCTCATCGCAGGCGAAGTCATTCAAAATCTTCATTTTGCAACTCCTCATAGATTTGTTCACATGTATCTTTGCGCTTTAAAAGTAGGTCTAAAATGTCTATCTGGCCTTTGCGGAAGAATAAGTCTTGTGTGTCCGTGACCAATGATAAATTATTCAAACTGTCTTTTAACTTGTTGAGGTCTTCAATCAGATCAAGCCACCCTTGAGTGGCCATGGTGCTGAAAGCATCCTCGTAATATTGTTGTAAATTAGGAGCCAACTGGTTATTCCTTTGTGAAGTTGATAGCTACCACTATAGCATATAAGTGGTAATTTGTCAACCTTTATTTGATTTATTAGCCATTTGCAAAGAGGCAATTCGTTCATTACTACGAATATCTTCTTCTTTAAGCATTAGCTCTGTCATCTTTACGCGATTGGCGAAGTCTTTGCTTTCATTGTCTTCATCCAGATTGGTAGAAAGAGCAGAAACAATCTTAGCCTGTGCCAGTTGTGGTGCAACTTGTGCGTCAACCAATGCCTTTTGAGCTTCGGCTGTAGACTTCTGAGCCTTGGCTTGCAAGTCAGCAATTTGTGCTTGTAGAAGCTCCATTTGCATCTGCTGCTGCGCCGCTTGAGTTTCTTGAGCCTTGGGATCTGGTTGGCTCATTTTATTAAGCGTTTCAATCAGTTCACCACGGTTGGTCAAGGAGCTGTTCTGTAGAATGCCTTTGAGAATCAAAGGAAGTACAGGAGTGTTTGGCCCAAGGGTTTGCAACAAGCCAATAAGCTGCTGTTGTTCAAACTCTCTAGCCAAGATGCCCAAGGTTGCTGTAGGAACAAAGTTCATATCAACAGTTGGATAACGCTCACTGTCAAACTGCATATAGCGATAAGAAGCTTTGTAAATGAAAGGCATCATGAAGTCTTCTTGGAAGTTAGTAAGGGTACGCTTGTACTTCTTAATAATTCCAGCCATAGCCATCGACATCCCTTGGCCGCTTGCATCCCTCTGAGTGGCTGAAGGCATCCCTGCGCTGTCCACTGTACCCGTTGCTTGCAACAGCATCCGTTCGAAGTTCTGCGCAGCTGCTGCTGCATTGCCGTCCGTCTGCCCAAACTTAAATGGATAGAGGATTTCACTAGGAGCGCCATTTGTTAGGATTGCCTTGCCGGGTTTAATTTCAAACTTAGCACCGCGTGGAAGCCTTGTAGCGTCCATAGCAATCATAGGGGCTGTTGTAAGGGCTAGAGAATCCATATGAGCCCTCAGCTGCCCGTCAATGGCCTTCTGCATGTTGTAGGCCTTCTCAACCGTGCCACGGCCCCAGAAACGCCCCGGAACCGTATCGTCTTGGTAGGCGATAACAGGACGGTCTTTCATCATGTAGGGGTTGGCTTCAGCTTTAAGCAAAATGCCGTCATTGGCAATCACTACAATGGCTTCAACCATGTTGCAATAATCATCTGCTTGTGAGCCTTCTGGGAAGATGTCTTCGTATTCCTCTTCGTTTTCTTCCAAATACTCACGAGGAACCAAGCCGTAATAGGTTACCAGCTTAACCTTATCATCTTGATATTGCTTAAGGTCTTGAGTTGGTTCTAGGTTGGAATCGTCAAAAGAAGAGCCAATATTTACTTTCTTGTAAATACCACTTTCAATTCCTTCTACAACCTTGTGCAACGAGACATACTTCTCAATAGCCACACCCATAGCTTCTTCAATGGAGTCGGCATTGGGGTCGATTAGAAAGTTCTTTGGGTTGATTGGCTTGATTTTAACAGCAATGCGCTCAGTTTCCTCAACGCCAATAGCAGCAGCATTAGCAATGCCGGGAATTGCCTGTGTAGCAGGGGCATATTGCTTCTCAGCCTTAACAATGATTTCACCAATGCCTGTTCCGTAGATTTCAGCCATCAATTCAATTTGGTCAATTGCCTTCTTAACCTTGTCCCGCTTGAAGTCTTCCATGAGCTGAGCCTTCAAAGCCTCAACATCCAAGGAAGAGCCGTTCACATCTTTAATATCGTCTGTAATATCAAAGAATTCCCCTTGGCCGAAGATTGCTTCAATGATTTCGGCATGGCGGGTTTCTACAGCCTGCTGCGTAGCTGGGCTAATAATACGACTGCGCTCACTATCACGGGTTTTGTCCTGAACATCCCATTGACCACGAAAGATTCGCTCGTATTCAAGCCACAAGTCCATGTAGTTGCCGTCACGGTAGTCGCGCCAGCGAGTGATGTGGTCAGAAACCCAAGAGGTGAGTTCTTTCTCGCTCTCCGTAGGTTCTTCAAACTCACTCTCTTTAAATTGCTCTTCTGCCATGTTGTTCCTTAATCAATTGTTTCGGTAGATGTGTACGCATCTAAATATTTAATAGCTTTTTCTAAAGTTTCTTTGTTGTCTTTAGCTAGGCCTAACATTGCATTGCAATGATGACATAACAAACCACGTACTTTTCCCGTTGTGTGACAATGATCTACAAATAAACCCCTAGGGGAATTATCTTCGTGGTCATTACAAATTAAACAAGAAAACATCTGCTGTTTTCTCATGGATTCGTGTGTAGCCAAGTCTAGACCATACATCTTTTTTAGATGCCTGCTCTTAACTTTTTCGCGGTTGTTTGCATAGTATTTTTTAGCTGCTAGCGTCATTCCATCAGTATTTTTCGTATACCGTACCTTGTCAAGAACAGTGATACACTCTTTACAGTAATAATGGTATCCATCTTTAATCCGTTTATTTTTGTGAAAAGATGACAACGGTTTCTCAATACTACACTTTTTACATTTTTTCATTTGATCCTCTTGAAAAGGCAACAGGTGTTCAGACACACGCACCTGTAAACGTGTTTCAAGCCCATCGCTGAGTGTCTAAAATCCAATAATAACATCCAAAATTTCTTGTTCCTCGTCTTCATAATCCTGCTGGTAATTAGCAACACCCATTTGGTCGATATATGATAACGCGTCTACAAGGTCGTCGTGAACCCCTGCTGTTGGGAACATGATGAGCTGGTCAAGGAATTCCTTCCAATCCTCTTTTTCATTAAAACTAATACGCCCGTGTTCCATCCTACCCTGAAGAGACCAAATAACTCGATCAGTTTTCTTTTTGTTCCCGTGAGTTAGGTCGTGGATGTGTGTGTAGATATTATGTCGCCGCATCAGGTCGGTCAGATAAGGAAGTACGGCATTCTTCAGAGCCCCTCTTTCAATGCCTGTGGCAATTGGCTTATAGGTTCTAATGCTCTTGAGAATGTGAACACAGGTTTCTCTAATGTCCCACCGCCCATGAACAATCTTCTCCACCCACCAATTTCCATTGTCTGTTATTTTAACAATTGCAATGGCTGATTCGTCAAGCCGCTTCTTTGCAGCCCCTGCGTTCTTGCCAACCTCTTCAAAGCCTGCTAAGTCAATGGCAATGACATAAGAGCCATGCTTAGGCTCCGGAGCTGTCTTAAACCAATCCTCTTTAAAAACATCGCTACCAGCGTTGTCGAAGGAGGCTAAGAACTCAGCGTTGAAGGTGAAGGTGCTTAGTGTCTTTCTTGCCGACTCAATCTCTGCTGGGTCAATGGTTGGATTATCAAACGTGGTTTTATGCCAAGCCCCCCAATCAGGATCGTTGCTCTCTTCCGCATACTTGTACAAGTCGTATAGCCAGTTGCGCCCGGCAGGGGAGCTAATAAACCAAGCATCCCCTTTCAAGTCGGCTAAAGCAGGACGAATGCTTTCTGCCCATATCTTATTATCTTTGATAAATGCTGCTTCATCAATAACAGCGAAATACAGCTTCAAGCCTCGGAGGGTGTCTGGGTTCTCAGCAGAGCGTAGATGAATTTTGACCCCGTTCACCAATGTGATGTCCATAGAATTAACATGAACATGTTTGATAACCTCTTTCCCTTGGTCAATAATAGCGTCCCAAGCAATCTGTCGTGTCTGAGCCTGTGTAGGCCCGACATACAACACAGCAGAGCCGGGAGGGGCTTCTAAGCCTGCTGCAATGATTTTCTTAATAGAGAGGTTGGATTTACCTGTGCGGCGACCAGCAACAATAACTTTGAACCGCTTTTCTGATTGCCACACCTCGACCTGCCAAGGCAGGAGAGTCCAGTCTAAACTTGCCATTTGTTCGTCTTTTTAATATTGTCAGCGGCAGGAATAACTTTTAAGTTCCAAGGTACATGTAAACCACTCACGTTTTCTCCCTGCAAAGGAACAACATGGTCTACATGCCACTTAATGTCAGATTCTCTACTACGCATAGCGGATAGCTGATATAAACATCTAATATATTGTTTCTGTTCTTTACTTAGCCAAGTAGGTTGACGTTTCATTTTTGCCGTGTGTCGCGCAGCTGTAAATGAATTAACTTTTCCTTTGTTATTCTGTACCCACCTAGCAGCAATTTCTTTTATTTTTTCTTTGTTATTGCTTGCGTACTCAGCCATGTATTCTTGTCTAAATTCAGAATTATTCTTTACTTTCTCACATGCTGTACAAAATCCATTAACTGTTCGTCTATTGGCGACGTGCCCATGCTTGCACGGCTTCCCTGTAAAGTAGGTTACCAACCCCTGTAATATTGCTTCTTTTCTTTTTCCCATTTGTAATTCTCCTTTCAAGAGAGTGACGGCGTTTAGACACACGCACCGTCAACGTGTTGAAAGCCGATTACTCGGTGTCTTTAAATTCCATGTCCCCTATGTCCTCCAAAACCTCAAGCTTCGGAGCACCCAGCGAACTGATGTTAATCGTTACCTGAGGCGTGCTATTAGCGTTCTTAGCAGCGTCAAAGGCACTCATAGGGAGAATCCTCTCAGCGCAGAACTTCAGAGCAGCAAACTGATCCTTGTCCTCGCTGTCCATTGCCTTGCTTATAAGCGTAGCAATAATCTTCTCTCCGGTGGTTCCTAACAGCCTTGCCTTGAACTCCTGAAGCCTTGAAGCCTCTCCGGGGGGCCTGCCAAGGGCTACACGGCCTCCGGGCTTCTTAGCGGCTATAGCGGCCTTAGGAGGGCGTCCCTTGCGCGCTGGAGGCTTCTCTTCTTGTTTAGTGGTTGGTTGGGAAGCCTTTAGCTTCTCTTTATTTTCTGTCATTAGTCTTTGTCCTTTCAGGGAGACAGTAGCCTCTGAAGGGCTTAGAGGGCTTTAAAGCCTATGAAGAACTTAGTCTTCTAAGTTTCCCTATTGATACCTACTGAAACAGTAATCTTAATGAACTAGGGCCTTTGAGGGACACCATAGCAACATGCGCAGATTCTGTTAAGTTTTCTATGATGGGGCCCGACATCACAGTTCATTTGAGTTACTGATAAGATTTCTCCTATACAAATATTGTAGCACACTTGTTGCTTAAAAGTCAAGCTTTTATGAAGAAAAGGACAAATAAGAGTGAATTAACCTAATCTTTACACAAACTTTACACAACTAAGGCCCTTTTATTGTCTTAGACAACATTCAGGGCAGCTGTCTTCGACATCAGGGTGTCTTTTCCTTCAAAGGGAACTACGTTAGCGCAGATTCCTTTATAGCTTTTATGTCTAATAGTGGGTATTTATTAATAACTACATACATATCAACAGCTTACATACGCTCCGGAGGTTCTTTTTTGTCTTTCTTTAGTTGCTTTATAGCCCTCTTTTTAGCCCTTCATTTCACCTTTTTGTGAGCTTTGGAGGCTCCTACAAACTTATTAGCCTCCGAAGCACCCCTCCCCCTATGATGAATGCAACTGAGTCTCATTAGCCTTCGTAGCATCGTTGAAGCTACTGACTAGCGGGTCATTAGGTCTTCGGAGGCGCTGTCTAGCTGCTCAGGAGGTATTCTATAATGTAATGGCTAGGGCTTTGGAGGGTATTTCATATGGTGAAACTACAATGGCTCGGGAGTGGAGGGCTTTGTTGGTGCCTATAGAGCAGCTATGAAGCAACCACGGGCTAACCTATGAAGCAACCTACAGAGCAGCCAAGCGCAGCGCCTATATAGATACACGTTGCATTGTGTTGTATTTATGACACAAGGGTTTGTCCTAATGAAATAAAGCTAGACACACAAGCAAAGTCGTTTATACTAGACACAAGCCAAGCAACAATGCAGGGCTTACAACCTAGAAAGCCTCACCATGTACAACAACCTCCTGAGCCAAGCCCACGAACTAGCCCTTAAAGCAACGCCTTGGATTCTCAAGCACGACGGGAAAATATACACGGCTGTCTATTCCATGAGCCAGTCAGTCTATGAAGTTTATGAAGATGGGGTTTTGTTTATGTCTATCAACATGAAAAGCCCTGCGAAGGCTAAGAAGTTTTTAATTGAGTGGTTTAACAACTAAGGGTTTTTCCCTATGAAATAAACCTAGACAATCAAACAAAGTCTGTTAAACTACATTCAAGCCAAGCAATTCAGCAGGGTTAACAAAGGACACATCATGATTTCACCACGTTACATCGTTATCAAATCACTCCGCAAAACCTCTGGGTATTCCCTACAGAACAGGGGTTTACCGCAGTCGTTTATTGTAGGGCCTAATCAGACCTTTCGTTGGTACAAATTTAAACGGGACGCACTTGCAGCTGCTAATTTACTGAACGCTACAGTTGACCTAACCCTCTAAAGCATAGCGTGAAGCCTGCAAAGGCTTTGCAGTGTGTTTTACCCAGTAACCCCCAGAAAGCAAGCCATGAAAACTTACAACCAACTAATGCAAGCATACGAAAAAGCCTTTGACGCCTACGCTATATCACGAAGTGGGACGCTCAAGAACGAACGACTAGGAAAGACACTAGACAAGGCCTGCGAAGCGTTAGAGCAGTTTAGGGCCGTTCAGTCAGCTAATGTAAAGCTTGTGTAAAGCCTCTTGACAGCCTGCAAAGTTTCCCTGATACTTAAACCGTTAACTAAACGAAAGCCTCAAAATGTTCATCACAATAGACAATGCTAGCCAGTTCCGTGATCAGTTCCGCGCTATGAATCGACAAGACCAGTTCTCCTACGACGCCTTAGGCCTACTGTACGACTACATCGAAGAAACAAACCCCTCCTATGAGCTCGATGTAATTGCCCTTTGTTGTGAGTATGCCGAAGACACCGAAGCCGCCATTATGCAAGCCTACGGTCTTCATGAAGATGAAGATGTAACCTCCTACTTAAGCGAGCATACATCCGTAATTGGTGTTACGCCTAGTGGATCAATTGTCTATGCTCAATTTTAGCCCGCTAAGCCCTTCTAAGCCCCTAAACTGGCCTTTCCCTCCACTTACTGGGCCAGTGCCCTTGTCAGCCGAAACCCTCCAACGGCTAATCGACGAAAAGCGCCAAGCCTTACCCGATGCCTTATTTTAACTGAAAGAAACGAAATGAAGCCCTTAAAGCCCTATACTATCACTACCGTTCCGTCACGCCTTGAGCGCTTCGCTGACGTTGTTCTAGCCGTTCTCTTAGGCGTCGGTATCGCCTTCGGTTTGTTTGTCTATTTCTCTTAACTTCTAAGGCCTATTGTGTACAAAATCATCAATATATCCACCGGAATTGTTGTCGCCACGTTTAATGACCGCTCATTTGCCATTGACTGGATGGCCGATAACAACTGTCTCCTAGGAGAGCCGGCAAACCTATATAGCATTGTTAAAACCAAAGGGGCTAACGCATGAAAAAGCATAAATATAGTCACGTTGTTGACGATATAGAATTTACTGGTTCTTATGAGCGCGAACTGGTTGACGAATACGCAATATTCACTATATGCACCTTGGAGGTGCAGGGCATCGATCTAATGCTTGTCGTTGATCCTCGCGTAGTGCATGAAATTGAGCGGGTATTGTTAGATGACTGGTTATGGAATGAAGACCGTGTTTAAGGGGCTTCTATGGCCCTTGGCAAGCCTCACAGCGCTCTCCCTTGGCCTAGCCATTGGTTATGCTGCGAAGGGCATAGAGGACGATCTAAGGCTTGCCCGTGTTGAGGGGCTTTGCAGGCCTAGTAAGAGCTGGACAGCGCACGTATCAACTGACGATAGCGGGTATATTTGCTTTAAAGAGCATATGTTCACTAAACGACTGATTAAATATATTATTGTGGAGAAAGATTATGAATAAACATAAACATTATGATACAATCATTGCATGGGCTAATGGTGCACCTATTGAAATGAAGGATGCAGTGGCTGATACGTGGCATGACGTACAAACCCCTTCATGGTATGAAAGTCTGAACTATCGCATCAAGCCCGAGCCGGTGCGAGATGTTCTGCGAGATGCTTACATTGTAAACAGCCTAAGTGCTGGGCCTATGATGTACGCAGTCCAGAAAAGCATTGAGTCCAATATCACTATGGTTTTTGACGGAACAACAGGTGAGCTCAAGGACGTGTCGTTTAAACAGCCTCAGAAGCCCTTCTAAGGCTTCTAAGCACCTACGGAAGGGCTATGTAGCCCAACCACCTATTAATTGAACTGAGAGGCTTCTATGAAGCCAAGAAAGAAACAAGATGAAAACACCACATAAACACGCGGCGCTAATCAAGGCATGGGCAGACGGCGCTGAGATTGAAGTTGAAAGAATTTTGTACGGATGGGTGAATGCTCCTACCCCCCAATGGTTAGAGCAAGCTGTTTACCGCATCAAGCCAGAGCCGAAGCCTGATGTGATGCGTGAGTATGTTTGCAACGTCTATGGCACGCACGCTCCAGATACGTCTCAGAGGCCAAATCTTCGCCACGTATTTGACGGCGAGACAGGCAAACTTAAATCAGCGGAGGTGATCTAAATGCGTTGTGTAATTTGTAACAAAAACCTAAACGACTTCGAGAGTACCCGTCGCCACGCGATCACCCGCGAGTTCTTAGACATGTGCAACAGCTGCCATGCTTCGGTGGAAAGCACAGCACGGCTGCCCACCATAGACAGGAAAGACCTACTAAACGGAAGCTTAATTGAAGAAGAGCTTGACAACGACGACAACATGGTGTACCCTACCTTTAAAGAGCTATGAAGTTCTTAGAAGTAATAGGAAACCAATTACATTAAACCACCTTTAGTACTCCAGTCCTTTAAAGAGAGAAACCAATGGCTAATGACTTTTATTTGAATGAAGAGCAGGTAGTAGAAGAAGACAATTGGGACTTGCTACAACAGGAGTTCCATGAATATCAGGTGCTTAATGATGTCGTTGCCCTCATTGCTTTGAAGGGGCTGCCCTCCATCCTTGCAACAATCTTGCAACTTATGGAAGAAAAGCAATGATTTATGTCTCTTTTATTGTCGTTGTGTTTATAATTAAGTTGGTAGCAGATGTCTAAGGTAATAGTTCTTATCTTAACTTATATAGGAGTTCTCAAATGAAACCAGTTGTCTATTACGAAGGGGAAGCAACGTTCCGGCCTATACAGGGCAGCGCTGAAGGCTTTACAGCCCTTGTCTATGGCATAGGTCACCCCTTGCTTGGAACGCAGCTTATACGCACTTCTAGGGTGCTCAGTAGGGAAGAGCACGGGTTTGAAACAATGAACACGCTTTATAGGGAGAAACAGAATGACTAAAGACATTATCCAAATGGCGAAAGAAGCTGGTTTTGAGAGTTCTGAATATGGGCTTGCTGGTGTTCCCGGCATGTACGCGTACAACATGGAGATCATCAAACGCTTCGCCAACCTTGTAGCCGCTGCGGAGCGTGAGGCTTGTGCATTGCTTGCTCAACAGTTTCATATTCACGGGTATGACATGACGGGTGATATGGAATTACACGAAGTTATCCGAGCAAGGAGCCAATCATGAAGTTTTGTTTCCACGACTGGGGTATCTGGTCGAAACCCGTGGACACCATGAGCGACTACGCGAAAGTGCAGTCACGCTACTGCAACAAGTGCAACAAGTGTCAAGTTAAGAAGATCGAGCAGCCTTGGAATATTTGGTTCGATGCAAAAGCACTTGAAGAAAGGAGCCAATCATGACCCGCGCCGTGATGCAGCAGGCGCTTGAGGCACTGGAAAACGCCCAAGGTAATTACGGTGATTATTGGATGGACACTATCGCAGCCCTGCGCAACGCCTTGGCAAAGCAGGAAGCGGAATCGCATCTGCAAGCAGTGGCAGATTTTGGGCAGTTGCAAGAGCGGGAGCCTGTGGCTTGGCAGTGGTTAGACACGGCAACATTTCGTAAAAAGATACCGCCGACTGGAGAGTCTGAATGTTGGAATCCGCTGTACGCATCACCACCAAAGCGCCAGCCAGAACAGGAGCCGGTGGGGTTTGTTGTAATGGAGCGCCAGCCGCTGACTCACGAGCAAAGGCTTGATTTACTAACAGCGTTTGCACCGAGCAGGTCTAGCTGGAACGCTGAATCAATCTTGATCGACATGGTTGAAGCCGCCCACGACATAGGAGAGAAGACATGACTAAAGACGAAGCATTGAAGCTGGCACTGCTGGTGCTCTGGACTAGCGCAACACCCAAATGTGAAGAAGCTATTACCGCAATCAAAGCAGCCTTGGCACAGCCCGATGAAGATGACCTCATCATTCAATACCATGAAGCCACAATCAAAAGGCTGGAAAAACGCATTGACGAATTAATGGCACAGCCAGATGACTTCGATAGCTGGCAGGCAAACCCATATACAAAAGTGCTGATGAAAAGCATAGAAGAGGACTATTCACCAAAGCGCCAGCCGCTGACGGATGAGCAAGACCGTGCGGTGTGCGAGGCGTATTGCAACGATGCTTCAGACGAATACTTCAAGGCGCGGCCAGCTTTGGACTTTCCAGAAATGCGCCGAATCTTTTACGCAGGCCATCGAAAAGCGTGGATAACGCGAGATTCCGCCCACGGCATAGGAGAGAACACATGCAAGAGCTGAAGAGAATTAACGAGTGGCTCTGCCAAGACTTAAATAAAAGGCTAAGCAAGTGGTTTGCAAGTCGATTAGATGCTAAGATAGTAGTTCGATCACTAAGGAAAACAGATGAGCCAGTTTCTAAAGCATGTTTCATGCAACCATTGCGGAAGCTCTGACGCAGCGGCCTTGTACGACGATGGGCACACCCATTGCTTTGCATGTGGCACAACAGCAGGAGAGGACAACAGAGAAGACAGCTACCGAGGCTACGAAGAAGCACAACGACAACAGGCAATGAAAGCACCTATGGAAATTACAGGGGAAATCAAGAGCATTCCTGAACGAGGAATTACCCGCTCTACATGCACTAAATACGAGGTGAGACAGGATGAACACAGCCACTATTACCCTTACACTGACGCCAGCGGAGCTGTTGTTGCTTCAAAGGTCAGAGGTGTTGCGGATAAATCTTTCACTATCCGGGGAAGTTTTAAAAGCGCTCAGTTGTTCGGTCAATCCCTATTCAGTTCTGGGGGAAAGGCAGTCACCATTTGCGAAGGTGAGCTGGACGCTCTAGCAGCCTTTCAGATGCAGGGGAGCCTCTACCCCACGGTGAGTGTGAGGAACGGCGCACAGGCAGCCCTGAAGGACTGCAAAGCCTCCTTTGAGTGGCTTGACTCCTTCGACTCCATTGTTATTTGCTTCGATGCAGATGAGCCGGGGCAGAAGGCAGCTAAGGAGGTTGCTGAACTCTTCGGAGGCAAGAGCAAGATTGTTAAGCACTCAACAGGCTTCAAAGATGCTTGTGACTACTTAGCAGCAGGGAAAGAGAAAGAGTTTGTTAACCTCTGGTGGAGAGCTGAGGAGTTTAAGCCTGAAGGCATTGTGACGGTTAGCGACATCAAGGAACGGATGCTGGCCCCTCCAGTGGCGGGGCTTCCGTGGTGTTTCCCAACGCTTACCCGCCTCACATATGGGCGGCGTAAGGGGGAGATTTATGGCTTCGGCGCAGGCGTTGGTGTGGGTAAGACTGACGTGTTTACTCAGCAGATTAGCTATGACATTGATGTGTTGAACGAGAAGGTGGGGGTTATTTACTTGGAGCAGAATGTTGTAGAGACTGCTCAACGGGTTGCTGGAAAGATTGACAAAAGGCTGTATCACATTCCGGACGCTGGTTGGACACAGGCGCAATACGAAGCAAGCGTAGATAGTTTGTCTAACCGCAAGCAGCTTTACATGATGGAGCACTTCGGAGCGATGGACTGGGCCACAGTGAAGGGGATTATTCGCTACTTCGCTAAAGCTTATGACATCAAAATGATTTACTTGGATCACTTAACGGCATTGGCAGCAAATGAGCAAGATGAGCGGAGGGCATTGGACGGTATTATGGCTGAAATGGCTAGTCTGGCTCAATCTGACGGTCTTATTATTCACTTTGTTGCTCACTTGACAACACCAGAGGGCAAGGCACACGAAGAAGGTGGTAGGGTATTGGAAAAGCACTTCACAGGTAGTAGAGCAATTGCTCGGTGGGCTCATTTTCTTTTTGGCCTTGAGCGAAACAAGCAAGACCCAGACCCTGTGAAGCGACAGACAACAACCTTCCGAGTGTTGAAAGACCGTTTTGCAGGCAGCGCCACAGGGGAGAAGTTTGGTTTGCATTACGACAGAAACACAGGATATTTAAATGAGTGTCCTCTTATTGATGAAAGTGGGCTATAATGATAACCCTTGAAGCCGTAATTGCTCGTATGATGGAGCTGGAAACCAAGTATTATGACTTGCAGGCTAAGTACCAAGAGCTTATCCATGAGCATGAAGAGCTAAAACTAGATAAACTAAAGGCGCGCTATGAAGAGGATTGTGGTTGATATAGAGACAACGTTAGATCATAAAACCATCTGGCTCTGCTGCACATTAGACATTGACACGAAAGAAAAGAATATATGGTATCAGGCAAAAGCATTTCAGGACTATATCGCGGACGCTACGTTACTGATAGGCCACAACTTAATCAGCTTCGATGCCTATCTATTGAACAGCTTGTGGAAGACACGGATAGTTTTGAACAAGTGCTACGACACTCTTCTAGTATCTCGCTTGCTCAACCCAAGCCGCGAAGGGGGCCACAGCCTCGCCGAATGGGGCAGCACATTAGGCACTTCGAAGATTGACTACAAAGCAACTTGGCAGTGGTTGATGGGCAGGAGAGAGGCTTACAAGGGGGAATGTTATGACCTTCCTCACCCAGCTCTCTTAGCTGTCTATTGTGAACGTGATATTGATGTGACAGCCCTGCTCTATGAGCACTTGATAGCAGAGACGGAGGCTCAGAAGTTCTCACAGGAAAGTGTGGAGCTGGAACACTCCGTAGCCGCTATCATAGCTCAGCAGGAACGTAATGGATTTAAACTGGATAGGCCCTATGCAACCGTGCTACTTACTACAATCCGAGGCAAACTGGACAGCATATATGAACAAATGCAAGAGCGATGGCCTCCTTACATCGTCGAACGAACAAGCGAGAAAACAGGTAAGTCTCTTAAGCCAGCTACCATTGTATTCAATCCCGGCAGTCGGCAACAAATTGGAGAAAAGCTAATTGAGCTGGGCTGGGAGCCAAGCACGTTCACTCCAACAGGACAGCCTATTGTGGACGAAGGAAGCTTAGCAGGGTGTAAGCTTCCAGAGGCTTTGTTAATCAGTGAGTATTTGATGCTCCAGAAGCGTGTAGCTCAGATAGAAAGCTGGTTAGAGGCTGTGGAGGATGACGGCAGAGTACATGGAAGGGTAACTACCAATGGGGCTGTGACGGGCAGGATGACTCATTCAGGCCCTAATATGGCTCAGATTCCCAACAGCTCTAGTGTGTTTGGCCCCGAGTGTCGTGAGTGTTGGTCTGTAGAGGAAGGTAGTGTGCTTGTAGGGGCTGATGCTAGTGGCTTAGAGCTACGGATGTTGGCCCATTATATGAAAGATGAAAGCTATGTCGCAACAGTTGTTAATGGATCATCTAAGGATGGAACAGACGTACACTCAGTCAATCAGAGGGCTGCGGGACTCTCTACTAGGGATGCTGCAAAAACCTTCATTTATGCCTTCTTGTACGGAGCTGGAAATGCAAAGATTGGTTCAATCGTCGGAGGCTCAGCTAAGGCTGGTGGAAAGCTTAAAGAGGAATTTCTCTCTAAAACACCGGCTTTACGCAAACTCATTGAAAGAGTTGCAGGAATTGCGGAAGGGGGCAGCGTCCCCGGACTTGACGGAAGACGAATCCTTGTCAGAAGCGAACACGCAGCCCTCAACAGTCTCCTTCAGGGTGCCGGGGCAGTTGTGATGAAGAAGGCTCTGGTTCTGTTTGATGCTAAAATACGACAGAATAAGTGGCCTGTGAAGATAGTTGTTAATGTCCATGACGAATTTCAGTGGGAGACCACCGAATCTTATGCTACAATAACAGGTGAGGCGGCGGTTCAGAGCATCGTTGAAGCCGGAGAGTTTTATAAGCTACGTTGTCCTTTAAATGGAGAATTTAAATATGGAAGAAGTTGGAGAGAAACCCACTGATGCAGGGGAAATTATCGGAAAGTTGATTATTACAGTGTATAATGATTGCTTCTCAGTAGAGCACACAGCGGGGCTTAGTCCCAACGAAGTTGTGGGTTTGCTGATTGCAACTCTAGAACACTTAGGCGGCGAGACAGAAGACGAAGCTACAATTCACTAAACAAGGAAATATTATGACAGAAAACATGAAACCAGTTCGCATCACAGGCACCCTCTATTGGACTCAGTGGATGAGCAAGATCAACAAAGCCTTCAATGAAGACAGCACCAAGTACGAATGCACCATTGGTGACATTTCTGACAAGGATTGCGAGGCTCTGAAGGCTATGGGCATCAAGATTAAGAACAAGGATGGTCAGGGCAACTTCATCGTGTGTAAGAGTAACTATGTGCATAACGCAGTTGATGAAGAAGGCACTGCCATTGAAGCAGCCTCCATTGGTAAGGGCACTAAAGTTGCAGCGATTATGAGCTTCTACACTCATAAGATGAGCAAGATGCATGGCAATGCTCCCTCTATTAAGAAGCTGATTGTTACGGAACTGGCCACGTACAGCCCTGCTAAGGAGCTGTCTGAAGAGCTGGACGAATACGTTCTTTGATGACAGAGCGCCCTAATACGGCGTTTATTGATAGCGATTATTTGGTTTATAAAATTGGCTTCTCATCCAAGGATGTAGCCGAAGAAATAGCCTGTAGTCGGCTTCAAGAACAGCTTTTTGATATTGTCTATATCCAACTGAAATGTGAAGACTACGATGCCTTCATTACAGGGAAGACAAACTTCCGGTATGAGACAGCTGTAACACACCCTTATAAAGGTAACAGAAAGCTTCTTGAGCGTCCTATTCACTACGAAGCCTTACGAGAGAAGCTTATCTCTCTAGGGGCCACGGTGAGCGAGAACCAAGAAGCTGACGACGATGTAGGGATTATTTCTACGAAGTATGTTGGGTGGATTGTCCACGTAGACAAAGACCTAGACCAGCTTCCGGGATGGCACTACAATCCTGTAAAGGGAGAGGAATACTTCGTAACACCTGAGCAGGGGCTGCGTAGCTTCTACTTGCAACTATTGACAGGAGACAGAATTGATAACATTGTTGGCTTGCGCGGAATTGGCCCTGTTAAAGCTAAGAAGCTTCTTGCAGGCTGTGAGACAGAGCAAGAGCTCTACGCTTCAGTGAAGAAGGCTTATGAAGCTGCTAAGGAGCCTCCGGAGCGCCTGCTAGAGAATGGACAGCTGCTTTGGTTGAGCCGCTTTGAAGGACAACGATGGAGCCTGCCAAGTGAAGCGTAGTTCCTTCAACGACGGAGAGTGGACAGCGGCTAAATTCAGAAGCTTCGTTACTGGTGCGCTGCGAACGGCTACCCGCCGCTGGCCTCCTAAGTATGCTGCTCTGAAGGAAGCTTCTACCACTCGGAAGACTAACAAGAAGACAGGCAAGCTTGCTATGCACTACAGGTGCTCCGCTTGCTCTGTTGAGTTTGTTAGTGGGGATGTGCAGATAGACCATACAAGCCCTGTGGTGGAGCCTTCAAAGGGCTTCATTAGCTGGGATGTTTATGTCGATAGGCTGTTCTGTGAGAAGGACAATCTAAGTGTTTTGTGCAAGCCTTGCCATGCTGAGAAGACAGCGGCAGAGAAGAAACTAAGGAAGAAGAAATGACTAAACAACCAGAAGCACTTCGACTGGCTGATGATATTGAAGATATTCAAGGACTTGATTCGATTGACGGCACGATTGTAGATAAAGCAGCCGCCGAACTACGCCGCCTGCATGAAGTGAATGTGGAGCTGCTCGCTGCTTTGAACAGCTTACTTTTAGCCGCCGGTATGAAAGACCCTCAGCCGTGGCGAGACGCTAGAGCAGACGTGGTTGAATTACTTAGGAAAGTAACCGGAGAAAACGCATGACTTTTTACGACTTACTGCACGCCCACTGGACGGATGTGTTTCTGCTTATATGTGGGGCACTCTTCCTTGCCGCAGGGTATTGGGGCAAGACATGACCAAACAACCCGACGCACTTCGATATGAGTTTGAAGGCGGAAAGTACATAGCCTTTGTAGGCCAAGGAACTTGCACCGTTACTCGACACGGTGAATTGTGGCGCGACCTGACGGGGGATAAGTTTGTTGGCTCAATGTTCAGCGAAATAGACCGCCTGCATGAAGTGAATGTGGAGTTGCTTGCTGAATTTAAAGAGATTATTTCTGACTATGAGTTTTGTGACAAGGAGGCAGGGTATGGGCCGAGAGCCTTCGCTTATTACGAGACTGCGAAAAGAGTAGTAGCCAAAGCAACCGGAGAAACAGAATGAAGGTGACAACAGTGTGGGCAACGCCAGAGGGAGAAGCTCTGGTGGCTTATATGGCTCGGGTTTCCAACCCCGCTAATCAAGACAATAAAGAAACAGCTCCAAAGCTTATTCAATACTTGATTAAGAATAACCACTGGAGCCCTATGGAGATGGTTAACATTTGCATGGAGATTGAAACAACCCGAGACATTGCTAGGCAGATTCTCCGTCATCGAAGCTTTAGCTTTCAGGAATTCTCACAGAGATATGCGGAAGTTCCTTCTGACGGCTTTGAATACGGGGAGGCTCGGTTGCAAGACAGCAAGAATCGACAGAACAGCCTTGAAAGCGATGACGAGTATTTGAAGAACTGGTGGATTGGTATGCAACACCGTGCTGTGGCAGATGCTGAATACATCTACCAAGAAGCTTTGAAGAAAGGGATTGCTAAGGAGGTTGCTCGTAAGGTGCTGCCAGAAGGCTTGACCACAAGCCGGATGTACATGAACGGCACTCTGCGGAGCTGGCTTCACTATGTAGCCATCCGCTGTGACCCAGCAACGCAGAAGGAGCACCGAGAGGTTGCTTTGTTGTGTAAACAAGAGATTGCTAAGGCATTCCCTAGCATTGTGGGTAGCTTTTAATAACTGACAAGGTGAACTAACAAGGATTCCTCGTTAGTTCGTTTTGTCTAAGGAAGGAAATTATGCGAATTGAAACAATTGAAAACATCCTAGACGAGTTTAACTTCGTACGTGTTAACCAAGCTATGGAGGCTTTAGATTGGCAGTGGGCTTTGGCAGCGGACGGAGTGCCTTCTATGGGGGAGCTTCGTAGGCAGGCTCGTGAGCTGCTTGAAGACGCTTATTATAAAGCACCAAGCCCCTACTACTCCGTGGGCACGGGAGGCTTTGAAGCAACCCGTACAATGGAAACCGGCGACTTGAATAAATATCTATCTCTTAAATTTGTTGTCTCTGAATGGAATAATTATGACTAACACCACCAGCTTTAAAGAAGCCTATACGTTCCAATATTCTGACGGTGAAGACCGCAGTGTCTATGTGAGCTTCTCTCCCGGAGACACGTGGCCGGAGGTGCTGGAGCAGTTTGTCTCTTTCATGAGCAACGTGTATGGGTATGATATTCATGATAAGGTGGGTATTGTTGCTAGCCCCTTTGGTGTTGACCCGGAGAAATGGACAGGCCCTGTGTTTGATCCGGAGGACTGCCTGTGAACTACCTCTCACGTATCTTCCTAAACAAGAAGATTGGCATGGCTGCTATGCAGACGGAGCTAAACATTAGTAGCCACTACGTAGACTGCTCCTTTGTCATGAGTGACTGTGGTAAGCAGATTACTATTGACCTTACGAGCAGCAGCGTCAAGGGGTTTAAGGAGAGGGAAGAGAAGCTCTTTAAGATTATCGCAGAACTCCAAACCCTACAAACCAAGCTGTATGAGTACCGGATTTCCCCTGAGTTTAAGAAGGCGTTTACATGAAGATATTAGTTATTCCTGACACTCAGTGCAAAGAAGGAACACCTACGGAGCACCTAGGATGGGCAGGTGATGCCATCTGTGACTACCGGCCCGACGTTGTTGTGCATTTAGGCGACCACTGGGATTTTCCAAGCCTTAGCAGCCACGACAAAGCAGGCAGTAAGTACTTCGAAGGTAAGCGATATTTGGCAGACGTAGAGGCAGGCAACAAGGGCATGGAAGCCTTGTTGTTTCCTTTGAAGGAGCTTCAGAGGGTTCAAAAGGAAACCAAGCATAAGGTGTATAAGCCTCGTCTTGTGTTTCTTAAAGGGAACCACTGCAATCGACTTACCCGCGCTGTGAATAGCAACCCAATGCTTGAGGGCTTGATGACCTTTGACCATTTGGATTTAGCTGACTGGGAAGTGCATGAATTTCTTCATCCGGTATTTATTAATGGGGTGGGTTTTAATCACTATTTTCCAGTTGGTGCTATGGGGCGCCCCGCTGCTTCTCCTGCTGCAATTATCAGCAAGCTGCATATGAGTGCGGTTGTTGGTCATCAGCAAGGCCGAGCCGTAGCCTATGGAAAACGCGCTGATGGGCAAAGCATCTGTGCTATCATCGCAGGAAGCTTCTATCAGCACGACGAAGATTATATGGATCAGCTAAGCAATAAGCACTGGCGCGGCTTGGTAGTCTTGAACGAAGTTAACGATGGTGCTTTTGACGAAATGTTCTTAAGCATGAATTACTTGAAAGGCAAGTATGACCGATAAAGAAAGATTTATAGCCCTGATGACTGATTTTCAAGTTCCAATAACTTCTTCCGTGGGTGTTATAGTTATTGAAGCCGAGGGAAACTCTTCTATGGTTAAAGGATATATGGGCTTTATTGCTGAGTTTTCCTTTACATCTGAAGGAAAGTTTGTTAGTGTTGGTATTTGGGAATGAAAGGTAAATATGGCCAATGATTGCGACAATTGCTTCTATTCGGAAGCCCCTTATGAGGAAGGCCCCTGCTTTCATTGTCAGATGACCACCCAAGGTAATTCTAACTGGGTAGCAGTAGACTTCTTAAAGGACGTACCCGATGACACCTCTAGCATGGAAGGAGAGAAGGTTATGGAACAAATGCTTCAACAGCTTCATCGTATTAGCGCTTCTGCCTCAGCCTTCGAAGCTGCTAAAAGCGCCTCCGCAGCCTTGGGAGTTAAATACGACAGCGATAAGCCCCGGTGGTCGTTGCTGCCCTTCAAAGCCTTGCAAGAGGTTGTGGAGGTGCTAACCTTCGGTGCTAAGAAGTATGCTGCTGATAATTGGAAGCACGTGCCACAGGCTCAGGAGCGTTATATCGACGCTGCTTATCGACACTTAGCAGATTGGAACTCAGGAGAGAAGAAAGACCCAGAGACCGGCAAGAGCCATCTAGCACATGCCATTTGTTGCTTGCTGTTTCTCTTGTGGTTTGAGCAAAAAGACCGAGAGGGCTGAGATGGGTTATTACACACCATATATAAAAAGTAGTTATATTACAGGAGGGCTACGAAGACAGACAGTGCAGGACTTCCTAGCTGCTGTGTCTTTCGTAGATGCTTTTAAGAAGTTTGACCAACTATACGTATTTGAACAAGAACAAAAGGAAATTGATGACTAAAAATGAAATGAGCCCATACCAAACCTACATCTCGAAGAGCCGTTACAGCCGCTTCCTAGATAAAGAGGGCCGACGAGAGCACTGGCCTGAGACGGTTGCCCGATACTTTGACTTCATGAGTAATCAGCTTCAGAAGAACCACGGCTATGTGCTTACAGAGGCTCTCCGTGGACGCTTGCAAGAGGCTGTGACCAACTTGGAAGTTGTGCCTTCAATGCGTTCCATCATGACCGCTGGTGAGGCTCTAGACCGACAGAACGTTGCAGGCTACAACTGTGCCTACTTGACGATTGATGACCCGAAGAGCTTTGATGAGAGCATGTACATCTTGCTTTGTGGTACCGGTGTTGGCTATAGCGTGGAGCAGAAATATGTTAACAAACTTCCAGAAGTTCCAGAGGTGTTGTATAATAGCAACACTGTTATTGGTGTTAAAGACTCCAAAGAGGGATGGGCTAAGGCGTTACGACAAGTGTTTGCCTTGCTTTATGCAGGTGAAATCCCTAAATGGGACGTATCATCTGTGCGCCCTGCCGGAGCACGTCTTAAGACATTCGGTGGTCGTGCAAGTGGCCCCGAGCCTTTGGTGGACTTGTTTAAATATGTCATTGCGAAGTTCAAAGGTGCTGTTGGCCGAAAACTCACCTCTCTTGAAGCGCACGATATTCTATGCAAGATTGGGGAAGTTGTTGTTGTGGGCGGCGTCCGACGAAGTGCAATGATTAGTTTGTCTGACCTTGGCGATGACAACATGGCTAAGGCTAAGGCGGGTAATTGGTGGGATGGTAACGGACAACGTGCTTTGGCTAACAATAGTGCTGTATATGACGTTAAGCCCTCCGTAGGCCAGTTTATGCGTGAATGGAGCTCTATTTATGAAAGTCATTCAGGTGAGCGTGGTATTTTTAATCGTTATGCTTCTGAGCTACAAGTTGCTAAGAACGGACGGCGAACAACAGGAAAGGAATGGGGTACAAATCCATGTAGTGAAATCATCCTCCGGCCTTTCCAGTTCTGTAACCTCTCTTCCGTTATTGTGCGACCAGAGGACACAGAAGAAACCTTGCTAGATAAGATTGAAATGGCAACCATCTTGGGAACCTTCCAATCTACAATGACCAACTTTCCATATCTCCGTAAGATTTGGCAGCAGAATACCGAAGAAGAGCGTTTGTTGGGTGTGTCGATGACAGGCCCTTTGGACAACCGTTTATTGAATAACCCGGATGATGAGAATCTTCCAAAGCTCTTAGAGAAACTTAAACAACATGCTGTGGATACAAATAAGCTGTTTGCTGCTGATATTGGCATCAATGCCTCTGTGGCTATTACCGCAATTAAGCCGGAAGGAACAGTCAGCCAACTCTCTAACACTGCTAGTGGCTTGCATCCTCAACACAGCCGCTATTTTAGTCGTCGTGTACGAAGTGATAACAAGGATCCCTTGACGGACTTCCTGAAGATTCAAGGGTTTCCTTCAGAGCCTTGTGTTATGAAGCCTGACAGCACAACAATCTTTAGCTTTCCTATGAAGGTTAAAGAAGGGGCTCTGTTGCGTGAAGACTTGGACGCGGTTAAGCACTTGAAGCTTTGGTTGTTGTATCAACGACATTATTGTGAACATAAGCCCTCTGTTACGATTAGTGTGAAAGAGGACGAATGGCCGATCATTGGTGCTAAGGTATGGGAGCATTTTGATGAAATCACAGGTGTTAGCTTTCTACCTATGGATGGAGGCACATATCGACAGGCTCCTTATGAGGCTATTACGGAAGAGGAATACGTAGTCCTTGAAGCAGCAATGCCAAAGGGGATTAACTGGGATCATTTGTATGAGAATACAGATAACGTTGAAGGTGCTCAAACTCTTGCTTGTACGGCAGGGCAATGTGAAATCTAAGGAGAAATTATGTTTATTGATTTTGAATGGATAGCGGGCTTAGTGTTTGGTCTAGACACTGATTCAATCAGCCTAATGGACGAAGGAGACGTGATGACCTTTGATGCCCCTCAAAGCACCTCCATCAACCTCTACCTAGGGGTTGTGGTTATCCACTTCATCTTCTAGACGTGAAAAAGCCCCCAAAGCCTATGAAGCTTTGGGGGCTTTCTTATTTCTTCTTAGCTGCTTTGTGCTTTGCAGTTCGACTACCTCGCATAGGCATTGGAGCAGGTTTCTTTGCAGGCTGTTTGTTCATTTCTTCTCCTAGTTACGAGCAACGCTCTTTGTTTTCTCAAAAGTTCTCAGTCCTCCCAAGCCCAGCATACCCAGCAAGAGCTGCCACAGGTTGTCATCCAAGCCGGGGAACACAAGCTCTGGAAGGAACGCTGTTAGGAAGGGACGCACAAGGTATTGGTAGGCCATTGCAAAGCCACACACCCAGCCTAAGAAGGGCCTCCAGCCTGCAACGAACAGGGAGGAGGAACCAGCTTCCACCTTATTGATTTCCGTCTGAGAGAGCATTGCAGCTAGCTCCCCACTTTGTTGAAGCTTCAGCAGCTCCAGTTTAGCCTCCCCAGCCTTCACAGGATCAGGGAAGATTTTATCAAAGATGGAAGTGGCTAGGCTTACAAGGGCTAGCGGGTTCATTGCCACTCTCCGGTTTTCATCTGCTCAGAAAGCCTCTTAGCCCTTTCAGGCGTCTGCGAAGCCCAGAGGCTTTGAAGCATCTGAGCAGCTGCCTTCTCATACAAGCCATTGGCTACTGAGGCCAGAGTGTTCTTGAAGGCTTTCAAGCCCTTCACACCCATCTGGAAGGACATGTTGACCAAAACCCCCTTCCTAGCCTCATCCATTCCTTTAAACCACGGGAAAGCTGCTTCTAAGGCATTGATGCGGGTGTCCACATCGTTATTTAGAAGGAACTCGCTTTCCTCGGGAGACAGACCACCCCCTTTCCGTTTGTCAATTAATCGACCAACCCCAATAGTCCAGAAGCCTAAGTGGTCTTGGTAAGCTGATAAGACTTCTCCTTCATCCCTTCGTAGCTGCTTTAGTAGTTGTTCTTTCATTGTCCATATCCTTGTAATAGAGCAGGGTCTGAAGGAACATATTCCTGTCGATCACGCTCCTGAGCACCTACAATGCCACCAGCTGTTGCACCCAACAACCAACTACTGGCGCTGTTCTTGGCAAGAGAAGAAAGCAGCGAAGTCGCTCTTTCAGTGAATCCCTTGGTATCAAGCTCAGTTACCAGCTTAGCAGCATCTTCCAAGGCTTTGGGGTCAAGAAGAAACTTCTGTACCTCCGCAGCCTCATTCTTATTGGCATTGTTAGACCAAAACCTCGTCAAGTGGTTAATCAAGACACGGGGGGCTGTCAAGATTTGATTCCTAAACTCACCAAGAGTTGTATCAGGACGTGTACCAAAATCCCTCTCAAACTGAGATTTAGAAATTGTATTGATGTTGATATTCATCTTAAATGGATTATCTTTAAGACGCTGAGAGGCTTCTACAATGTATGTTAGCTGCTTAGTGCCCGCTTCTCCAAACACCTTAGACAAGGCTGCTCTGTTTTCGTTGAGAGAAGCAAGGCGATCACCCGGAGCACTCAGCAGGTCATCCAGCACAGCACTCTTAATACCCTCACGAGCAACCCTATCTTTACCAGCAACATCCAGTAAAGCATCTAGTTGTTGCGGGTTATTCAGGGCTTGCTTCACAACACCTGTAATGCCTCCGGAGGTTCCATATGCCTGTGTCCACAAATTATCAATCTTTTCAATCTTAGCGGCTTTCTCTGCTTCCAAGATTGCTGTGCGATTGTTACGTAGCACATCAACACGTCCCCCAAGACCCTCAAGCTCCCCACGAAGGCCCGGGACAAGATCAATCTTCTCCTTATTAGAAGCGATGTAACGACGAAGCTGTGCAGGATTCAGTTCTCCTGTTGCTGTATTGACAATGCTTTTATTAGTACCAATATCAAACAAGAAGGCGTCTTTTACAATCTGCAAGCCTTCAAGGCTGTCACCAATGATGTCCATTGTTTCCTTCAAAGAAGAAGCATTCTTAGTCATTGCAGGAACAGCGAGTTCTACATATCGCGCCCTGTCAATGTCTATAACTCCTTGTTTACTGAAGGGCAGACCAACACGTGTAGCATATTCCTTGTCAATAGCACGATAAGGTGCTGAGAAGGCTGGGTCTACATTGTCAATTGCTCCATCAACCTGAGCCTTCAGTTCCCGAATAATACGGTATTGGTCAGTACCTTTGGTAGTGCTACGCAAGGCTGCATTGGTTTCCCGCTTTAGGCTATCCAAGTCTCTGAGACTATAACTATCCTTGGGTTCTGCAAATACTCCCTTAATCTTTCTAAACAAGATTGGAAATGTTTTAAAAGCATCTTTATACTCAGCGTCGGTTGCATATTCTCGGAGGTCTTTAGCAACCTCTCCCGGAAGACGAATACCCGCTGCTTCTGAGCTATCAAATAGCTCTGTGTATTTAGGAGAGATTTCGTTAAATACTGCCTTCTTTTTAGCACTGATGAGGTTGTCAAGCCGACCACCAACATCTGTCCTGCCGGGGGCTTGTTGAAGGTTTGAAGACAGCTCCAAGATTCGGTTGTCAATATTCTCAATACCTTGTGCTCTACGTGCGGTGGTTGTAGCAGCTTCAGCAGCAATCTTAGCGTTAGCTGCTTGTGTCTCCAGAGCCTTTCGCTTGACATAGCTGTCAACTTCCTGAATGGATGGAGCAACACCTTTACGTGAAGCCTCTAAAGCCTTCTCAGCAGCCATGTATTGCTGTTTAACCTGTGCTGTAAAGGGGCTGTTGTCTCCCTTAGCAATCTGGCTTTGCATATAGCTAGAGATGGTTGTATCGCCATTAGCCTGTGCAAGCATTGGAAGAGAAATACCTGTGTTTGCTTCAATCTCCGCTGCCCGTGCAATGGAACCTGCCAGTGAGGGGTTCGCAGAAAGAGCTGTAATAGCCTGCTCTGAAGCCTTACCAGCACCAGACAAACGAGACACCTGATTTGCCAAGTCCTTAACAGGGCTAAACAAGCCTTCAGCGCCTCCTTTGAAGCCGCCCACACGAGACAAGGCACCCGCAGCACCTCCAGCAACACCACCAGCAACAGCTCCTGCGCCCATTTCAGCAAGGGAGGAATAGTCTTTAGGTACTTGCCTTGCAGCAATCTCACCAGCGCCACCAGCGGCTGCCCCAATGGCTCCTTCTGCCAACAAAGCCCTTCCTGATTGTGGAATAACAGAACTAGCAAACTGAGCAGCATACGGAGCTGCTCTGGAGCCTCGGCTTAGAAGCTGAGCTCCTCGTGCAATACCGCCAATAACAGGAACAGCCATAGCCCCTTCCATCATGCTCTGAACAATAGAACGAGGCTCCGCACGCTCCCCCCCTTGAGGGGCTTGCATACCGCCTGTTGGAATCTGAGCAATGGCTTGCTCTCGTGTCATAGGGGCTGCCCCTTGCTCTTGCTCCAAACGAAGCCGAAACTCAAATTCTTCTTGCTCTGACATAATTAGCGTCCTTGTTGTTGCTTCCAAGCTTGGTAACGTGCTTCTTTAGCTGCGTCACTGCCTTGAGGGGCTGATGTTGATTTAGGGAAGAACAGTTGTTGATCCCCTTTGAAGCCTTGGGCCGTAGCAGCTGCCTGTGTACGCTCTGCTTGTTTGTCAATACGCTCAGTTGCTTTCATTTCCAAAGCCTTGGAAACTGCGTACATCTGTTTCATAACATCGTCATTAGGCACACCGACAATCTTCTTATTAACCCAATCCAAAGCACCGGCAACTAGGCGGGGATCGATACCTGTCCGTTGAATGTCTTCATTAGACAATTTATTCTGCCCAATTGCTTTAGCCAGTGTTGTACGAGCTGCTTCAAAGGACTGAGAATTGTTAGATTTACGAGCATCGTTAAGCAGGCCTTGCACCGTTTGAGCAGAGTCTCTTGTCTCAATATAAGGAGCAACACTTTTATCAAAAGCACTAACAGCTTGAACAATGTCTGGGGCCTGCGTAACAGAAGTCGAAACCTTAACACCACGTTCAGGGGACTTACCAATGTTAGCAATTGGTTGGCCTGTCTGTGTGTCAATAAGAATCTGTCCTTCTCTGGTCTCAACTACCTGTGTTTTCAGCAAGGGGTCAACAGAAACAAGGTCTTCAATGTTGCCAGATGTTTGGTATGCAGCCACTGAGGGGGTTGTGAACTTACCTGTGCGAAGCAATTGCTGAACCGGGTCAGCCGAAGCCCGCTCACGCTCTCGTTGCGTGGTTAAGGCCCGTTCAGAGCTCAGCTTAGCCCCTTGAAGCTGCATAGCCTGTGCCTGCTGAGAGGCTTGGAAGGACTCCTGCTGTAAGCCCCTATCACGCAGAGCCTTAGCAAAAGCCATCATTCCTTCAGGGGTGGATGTATCTGCCTGCTGAGACAGCTGTTGCATTAGCGAGGCTTTCTGCATCTGAGGGTCTTGACCACCAAGCATGCCCCCCACAGCGCCTCCTAGCTGGTTAGCTCCTTTGTAAATGCCGAAGGACGCCCGTTGGAAGGGATCCATCTGAGCATACTGAGCAGCCTCTTGATTAAGAGCCGCTGCCCGTTGCTGCTGAAGGGCTTCTGGGGTTGCTCCGAAGAGGCTTTGTTGTGTTGCCATAATTAGTCCTTAATTAAACCAAGAATCTTGAGCAGCAAGCATGTTGGTCTGTTGGCTTCCTGTGTTAGTTCCGTATTGGTTAGCGGTGCTCTGGTTGCCAAAGTAGTTCTGCAAGCCGCTTGTGAACTGTTGGTTGCTGCTAAGGCCGGAGAGAGCACTACCCCAAGGAGAATAAGCATTAGCCGCTGCTTGTGTATTGGCTGCATTAGTCCCACCTTGGAACAACGTGTTACCAACATTAGCACCAGCCTGTGAAGACCTACCCCCAATATTCAAACCTAAGTCTAGCGCGTTCTGACCGGCACTCTCAAGATTCTGAGCCAAACCAAACTGTGTGATATAGGGGTTGTAGCCTTGGCTAGTAAGATCAATTCCGCTACCAAGCAAGCCCTGACCAAACTGAGTCTGTAGACGGCCCTGCTCTTGTGCCTGCCCTTGCAAGCCCAGATTAGTCTGAGCCAAGCTGTTGTAATAGGCTTGAAGCTCTGGGTTAGAGGCTCCCATGCCACCAGCGTCTGTAGCCCCTACAGCAAGCCCTGAGCGCCCTTGTTGCAGCTGTTGATTACGAATACCCGCTAGCTGTTGCTCCTGTCCCGGAGCCAAGGCAGCCTGTTGGCTCTGAAGCCACTGCTGAGCTGCTGCTTCAGGGCTTTGAGCTAAGTAGCCCTGACCGAGGTTGAACAAGCCTTGACCGGCCTGCCCCGCCTGAGCTGCCCAGTCCATTCCCGAGCCTCCTGCCTGTGCTAGGAAGGCGTCCCGCTGGGCTGCTAGCTCAGGAGACAGGGTGTAGCCTGCCTCGTTCACATTGCCTTGGGCGTCTGTGCCAAACTGGCTGGAGCCGAAGGCTGTAGTGACGCCTACAGGACGGAAGCGTTGTGCGTCTGCTGCAATACGGGCTGCTTCTGCTTGACCAGCTGCTTGTGAGCTAGCTGCATCGGCGGCTGAGTTTCCACCCATAATGCCACCCAAGAGGCCAAGGCCCCCACTGATTAGTGATCCCCACATATTAAACCCCCTCTTTACAATTAGTCTTGTTAGCTGTTTTAAACATTAGTTTGTTCATTAGGTCTTAATAATAAAGAAAATACCAAGATAGGGAGGCAGGTTGGCGTCTGTGCCGCTGGAGCCTGTGGAGTCATTGGTTACTGAGATGCCTGTGGTGTTTGTTTTAGTAACTACGCTAGTAGAATATCCTGCATTGGCGGAGCTAAAAGGACTTCCATCAATCCCCTGATTTGGTACAGTGGCTGCTTGTTGGTGGGTGTGTCCCGGATCAGTGACAGATGCTGTATGTGTGTGACTAACAACCACGGCATCTTTACTACCTCCAGTGATAGCCGCTGTGTAGGTTGTCCCCGCACCAATAGGCATCCTATCGCGGTAGTCAGGAAGCGTGAAGGTTGTAGAGCCATCACCCGCACCAAACAACACCCCTACAATGGCAAACAAAGCCGCATATGTTGCTCTACTGGCCGTCTGCCCATTACAAAGCAAGAAACCTGTAGGGGCTGTTGCTGTAGGCCACATAAGCATTGATCCGGTAACTGGCCCAGCTGCTGTTGCAAAAGCAGTGGTTGCCAGCTGTGTACTACTTAGACCATAAGCGGCTGTGGGTGCTGTAGGGGTTCCTGTGAACACAGGACTCAGCAGGTCTGCCTTCGTAGCAACAGCAATTGCAATGTTATTAAACTCCGTGTCAATCTCTGTCCCCTTAACGATCTTTAAAGGATTACCTGTGGGAAGAGTGTCTTTAGAGGCAAACGCTGTAGCCTTTACATAATCTGTCATTGTAGTTTTCCGTTCTTAGCTTGGATTTCTATTCGCTGGATACTCATAGGAGCACCGTTAATCTCTGATTCATAACCTGTTTGTATAACCTTCCCTGCTCCTGTCGGGTAGGCAGTAAGGGTTTGTAAAGATGTTCCGAAGCTGTATTCAGATACATTATACTCCCCAATCCCATAATAGTCAACCCCTTGAGCTGGAATACCTACTGATTGAGACAAATAACTTCCAGAGAAATCATAGCCCCATTTAATAGTTACATACTGGCTGGTTCCTCCAATAACAACTACCTGTAGGCGCTTGAGAACCGAAGTTACTCCCTGTGAGCCTAAGTCAGCGTGATTGGTGAAATACTGAAAGCGATAGCTGCTGGTATCATCTACGTGGTCTGTATAAATTCCTACATAGCCGGGCTTGCCAATAAGCATGGCCTTACTTCGGAGATAGCAGAACGACAACGGCTGAATGGAGTCCCACGTCGTTACCCGTGCGCTGCCATCTGGAAGGGCTTGCTTCATGTCAAAGCAATACACCTGCTTCAGCACAGGAAAGGTTAGTAGGTAGAAGCTCTCAAAAGGGTTATAAACACTCTTGATTGTTTTAGCCTGCTCTCCCTGCACAGCTCTCATGAGGTCGTTGCGCACATTCTTGCTCAAATCTCTAAAAGGAGCACTCTTCTCTTGTACAGTACGGAGGATACTTCTCACCCCTGTATCAGACAAGAAGATGATGTCACTACCTGTATTCTGAATGGTGTCTCGTGCCACACAGCCAATGCCTGTAATGGTGTCGGAGAGAGCAATAGAAGCCGGAGCTGTTGCTCCTGAGTAGACAAGAATGGAAGACCGTCCGAAGATGAACAAGAAGCCATTATGCGCACCAAGCCCTGTAATGGTATCAGAGCCGTCAGGCCATACAGTTGAGATGTCTAGGGAGCCTGCTGTTCCAGTGCTCCACACTTGCCCTGCAATGATGTCGGAGAAATAAACCACATTCTTATTACCAGCCGTTGAAGCAGCCCATAGACGGCCATAAGCACTAATAGCGATATCCGCAGAGGGAGGCGTTCCTACAGCGCCTGCTTGCTCAGTGATTCTCCTGTATGTTGCAGTGCTCACAAGCGGAGCAAACACCAAGGGGTCGTGCCCTTCTTGGAAGAAATACACACAGTTGTTTAAGGAGACAATCTGCCAATTACTGTCTGTAATGGTCGGAGCTGTACCGCCACCGCCATAGGTGAGCTCTGTAAGTACTCCGGAGGTAAGGGTGAACAATTTGCTGTTTCCGGCAACAACCACCCATTCAGCGCCATCGGCGGTGACGAGCTGCTCAATAGCCTTCACATCCGCTGTGCTAAGGGCTGTGGAGGCTGCTGAGGCTTTAGTCCACCCCTGCCGTGCACCAATGCGTCCATACTGGTCAATCACTGCATTGTTGGCTACTAAGGCATAGCCCTGCGCAAGGTCTAGTGAAGAGTCTTGCGTGTTGAGGCCATAGAAGCCCGGAGCAGAAATACTAAAGGTTTGGATTGGTTGTGCCATTAAGGAGCACTCCAGCATTCCTCTTCAGGGTAACGAGAGGCTTCCAAGGCAATGTAGTCAGACAGGGCTGCTTTGTAAATGGCATAGGCTTCGGAGTTACTCAAGCCACCGTCTTCACCCCGTTCAACCAACGAGCGCGCAAGAGCCAACAAAACCACAGGCTCTTTAGGAACCAACATTGTGTCGACGTCGTTAACCAGCTCATCCTGAGGGACAAACAAGTTAAAGAAGAGGGTGTACACGCCATCAGGAATGGGGAACACGTCTACCTGAGTGTCTCCGTTGTTGTCAATGCCGTTGAAGTTGTAATAGGCAGGGATTCCCGGCTGGGGGACATCTGAGCTAATGAAGTTGGCAGTCATCTGCTTAGATGTCTGAGCAGCGAGGAAAGCACGAGACGTATTGTTATAAATCTCAATAACTTTGAAGCGGCTACCTGTGCCCACCAAAGCATAGTTAAACACAGAGGCTGCTGTGGTTGCTGTGAGGGTTGTGGTTAAAGCATTCCAGTTATAAGCATCTTCCACTTGTCGCTTGGAGTCATTGACAAACCGACCAACAAGCTTAGACAACACATTCTCATTAACAGTTGTAACCTCTGGCTCTCGCAGGCGTACAAGCACATCGTTAACAAGGGAGAGGAGAGAGGGCAGGGCCATTATTTATCTTCCTTCTTTTCTATTTTATCTTCTATTCGATGAAGCAGCGTGAACAGCTCCCCTTTAAAGGCTATGAACTCATCCTTCGGCATGTAGTCCTTAGCTAGTTCTTCTCGTAGCTTGTACAAGTCTTCCTTTAGTTGCTGCACAGCAGCCCAAAGCTCTCTGGCGAACCAGCCCGTCACAGAAGCAATGCTCCCGAGGACGAAGTTAATGATTAGTTGTGTGTCCATTAGAGATGTTTTCCTCGGGGGTCATATGGGTCAAGAAGGGGGGCAGCCCATACAGCAATGGCTTTCCTCCAACCTCCTCCTTCATTTAGATGACGACTGAGGCGTGCAGTAACTGTAGTCTCCTGTGGAATCTCAAGCAAGAGCACTGTCATAACTGTGAAGTTGACAAAAGCATCTAAGACATAACCAACTATTAGTACCGGATAACCAAGAACTAAAGCTGTCTTAGTAAGTAATTTATCATCACGAGCACGAGCTAAATTCATAACAGCTAGGTAGAATACCCACAAAGCGTAAGTGCTACCAAGGCCAATAAGAAAAGAATAGAAAATAGTCATGCTGACGTTACCGTCTGCCAAGCAGTGCCTGTATAAACACATAGCTTACCAAGAATGCTATCAAATACCACAGCCCCTGTTAGTGGAGAAGCAATGGCATTCTTAGCAGAAGTTGTGACAACAGGCATCTGAACACCTTTGTCTGGGTCGAATACAATAGCCATTAAAGCGCCTCCACAATAGTTTTAAGAGCGTCCACTTCCGTAGCTACTTCAATACTTGTCTGAACCTCAGCATGCTTGTCACGGAGGAGCTGCCGAGCTGCTTCAATGGCTTCTGCATCAGAGCCGGGAATCTGCTTAGCGATTAGAGCATCCAACGGAGCCAGCTCCTCAGAGCGGGCTGTCCTCCGCAGGTCGTGGCTGATTGCTTTGGCTTTGTTTAAATTGATGCTTATCATGAAGCCTCCGAGCCGATAGGCGAGTATTCCCATGCGGCGCGGAATGTCCGGTCTGTTGGAATGTCTACGGTGTCCACAATGGCAAACTCAGCACCTGCTGGAATGTCTTTCATGCAGGCTTCGATGGTGGTGGCTGGGATGATGACGGCGACGCCGCCTTCTGGGGTTTGGTAGATTATTCTTTGGGTCATTTTGGTTTCTTTCAGCGAAATAAAGAAAAGCTGCAATACGGAGGGTCAACCACCACGCCAAGGCCTTCTTCGAAGAAATAGACTCGGACTTGGGTCGTTGTTAAAAGGTCAGAAGACCGGACTGTAGCCAAGCATCGAAGCCCTCCTGTGCCACCACCTGTCAGTTGCACTGAGTAATTCACATCCGGCATGGCGGTAGTGAAGTTCACCGTATAGTCACCCGTGCCATTATCTGTAATACTAGAAACATTCCCACTAGCCCGAATAGCCACAGTACCAGTGCCGTTGAAGTTCACCCAAGCGCGGCAGGCGTAAAGAGGAGCCGTACCTGATACTGTAGCAAACTGCGCTGAATTGATTGTGGGCGTGGTCAGCGTAGGTGATGTCCCTAAAACAACTGCACCAGAACCAGTTGACGTTGTCGCCCCCGTACCTCCGTTAGCAACGGGTAACGCAGTGCCTGATAGGCTAATTGCCAATGTCCCACTTGTTGTAATTGGAGAGCCAGAAATAGACAAAAACGCTGGTACTGTTGCTGCTACCGATGTGACACTACCACCAACAGCTCCACTTGAAGCGGCAGTTACTAATCCCTTTGAATTAACGGTAACGCTCGCGTTTATAAATGAACCAACATTTGCATTTACAGTAGCCAAAGTACCCGCCGCAGTAATATTGGCTGACCCATTAAACGCAGGACTGGTGTACGCTAAATCACCTGTGATTGCTATGGTTCGTCCTGTAGTCAAGGTGCTTGCGCTACCCGTAGTATTTTGATTAAGGGTAGGAAACGTACAATTAGTCAGTGCCCCTGATGTTGGAGTTCCTAACAAAGGAGTGACTAATGTGGGACTAGTTGCAAAGACAACAGAACCCGTTCCTGTCTCATTGGTGACTAGGGCTGCGAGGTTGGCAGATGTTGGGGTTGTTAGGAAAGTGGCTGCTCCTGTTGCTAGGCCACTAACACCTGTAGAGATAGGAAGGCCCGTAGCATTAGTAAGTGTTGCTGACTGAGGAGTTCCAAGGATAGGTGTTACAAGAGTTGGGCTTGTAGCAAACACATTAGAGCCTGTGCCTGTTTCATCCGTGACAGCTGCTAAGAGTTGAGCAGATGTGAAGCTTCCAAGAGAGGAAGCATTGCCTACAGAGGTTATCGCCCCTGTTAAGTTTGCATTGGTTGTAACTGTTGCCGCATTCCCATTCACACTCCCTACAATTGTAGAAGAGAATGTCTTAATGCCTCCAATAGTTTCATCCCCTGTCTTATGAACAAGGTTTGAATCATTCACTGATAAAGCAGAGGCTGCTGCTTCGGCTGCTGACAGAGCTGCTGCGTCTTCAGAAAGGGCTGCATTCCCTTCACTTGTTAAGGCATTAGAAGCACTAATAGCCGCTGCTGATTCACTCAGAGCGGCTGCAATGGCAGATAGGTTAGAATCAAAAGCACTGTTTGAGGAAGCCGCTGCTGAAAGGGAAGCTGCGTCTGCTTCTAAGCCTGCTTGTTCAGCCGAGTTAGATGCTTGAAGAGATAACGCTGTAAGTTCTGTTATTTCAGAATCTGTAGTGGCATTACCACCACCACCGGGCCCTCTGTATATGGTTTGCTTCAGGTGCTTGTATTTTGGAAAATCACAGAACAATGTTATTCCCCTTTGACTTGTTTCTTAGGCTTTGGAGGGGCAACGGGAGCTGGGGCAGCGACCACCTCCTCGTATTCCGCATGAGCTCGCATGTTCTCAATTGCTTCAGACTCTGTTAGTTCATAAACACAACCACTATGCACACATTTAAATTTAGCCATTTGTTTTCCTTTTTGCAAAGCTCTGAAGGGGCCTTCGGAGGTCTATAAAAAGGAAGCCCCGTAGGGCTCCCCTTAAGCCGGTTTAGGCTGGAACCACAAGAGCAACAGCCGAAGCGTCGCGCAGTTCCTTAACACCGTACAGCGTGTCAGCAGTGAACAAGGTACCGAGGTATTCTTGTTTGTACTGAGTTTGTGAACGAACGCCCATCTGCTCGATAAACACTGCGAAGTCTTTATGACCCAACAGGCAAACCTTAGCAGCGGTGGTGCCGGTAGTGGATTCAGCGTTGCTGGTCACGAAGACCGGAACACCGTAAACATTACCAATTTCACCGTTACGGATGGTGTTGCTAGAGCCTTGCTCACCAACGAATGCCTGCTCAGTAAACCGTGCAATACCCATCAAGGTGTTACGGGTTGAAGGAGGGACAATCAGGAAGCGGCCGTCCATAGGCACATCGTTGTCATCAAGGCGCTGGATAGAACGACGAATTGCTGCGTCAGTCAAAGCACCCAAGCCAGTGTTTGCACCAGCGACATAAGCGGTTGTACCGTCAGCGCCGGAGAAGGCAGCAGTGTAGGCAGCAGTGCCGTTACCGCCGTTAACACCACGACCCAGTTGGATCAACGAAGTGTCCACCTGACGGGCCAAAGCGTAACCAGCATCTTCAGTGTAGAAGTTGCGGAGCGAAGCCAGAGCTTGCGTCTCAACAATATCTTCAATCAGACGCGAGTATTCGTAGTGCTGGTCGATCGTAGCAACAATTTCCAACTCAGTGCCTGCAATCAGGGTGACTTGAGCGGAAGCAGCTTTAACCGAAGCAGAGCCACGGATAGGAGCAGGAATGTGAACGCTGTCACCTTTCTTGCCTTTGAAGCTCATCTTTTTAATCAGATTAGCCAGAACCAAGTTCTTCTTATAGGTTGCAACAATTTCATCGCTCCAGATTTCTGGGATGAACGTTGCAGCGGTTGTCGTAGTGACGTGAGCGGTACCAAGAGCCATTTTAAATTTCCTTTAGCGCATTAGCGCGTATTATTTAACCCGCCCATCCGCATAAGCCTGACGAATTTCAGGTTCAAGCGTCTCGTATCGAGCGGGGTCTGTCATGCGAAGCCGGATAAGGTCGGCACGACGATATACTTTCCGTGAAGTTTCACCAGTTCCGCCAGTATCAACAGTTGCAGCACGCATGTTGGCTTTAAGGGCCTCTGCACCATCGGTGCGCGTCTGTGTTGTCTTTACATTGCGAATCTGTTTGAATGTTGATAGCAGCTCATCTGCGGAGTCGAAGTCAAAGGAGGTGTCCGCTGCTGTATACATTTGCATGCGAAGCTTACTTCCCTTAACCCAGTCGGTAAACTCAGGGTCTTGCACAATCTCTGCAAAGTCTGGATGCTTCTTTTGGAGAGCACCTTGGCTTTGCATTTGTTTGAATTGTGCCGCAGCCTGTTTAGCTGCCAAGACATCTGGATGTTTATCCACCGCGTTACGAACTGCTGTCTTTGGGTCTTCAAAGAAATCAATCTCGTTTTCAATCTGAGTAGGGGCTTCTGTTTTATAGAGTTGTTGTTTGAGTAGTTCATCTGCCAGCTTACGCACCTCCCCCACCTCTTGAGCCTGCCGTCCAATAAGCTTCTCAGCCTCTTGGTGCATGTTCATGATGTCTTCCAGACTCTTGCCTTCATATTTAGAAGGAATCTTTGGACGCTCAGGGGGAGCCTCAGAAGCCGCTTGGGCCTCCTTACGTTCCACTGCATCAAATTCACTATCGCCCATGTCTACTTCATCAAAAATTGCCATACCGTCCTTTCATCCTGCCCGTAAGGGTTTTAGGAGAGTTAAATAGTTCAGAGGTTGTCGCTCACGCGTTCTTCTGTTCTTGTTTGAGCTTTTCAGCTCGATTCCTCACCCATTTATCCGAAGCTCCGGGAAAAGCACCTGTAATGCCCTCCAATGAAATCATCGGGGTGGATAAGATACGAATTGCTTCTTCGCCACATTCTTTACAGGAAGTGACTCGGATGCTTTCGTCTATGTAATGCTCAGATACATGCTTCTGGGCGCAGCGAAACTCATAGATTCTTTTCATTCTGAGAGTTCCTCATAAGCCCGTTCACACGCTTCTTTGCGGGTTAAAAGCAGGTTAAGAATGTCGAGCTGTCCTTGGCGATTAAATAAAGATTGTGAATCTAGGACAGTTGACAGTTCATTAACCGTGTTTTTAATTTCTTGCAAATCCTCCATCAACAGTTTCCACCCTTTGGTGGCCATCATTGAAAAGGTTTCTTCGTAGTATTGCTGGAGATGAGGAGCCAAAGCTTTATCCTTCTGTTGTTTTGTAGCAACTATTGTATCATAAATACAACACTTTTGTCAAGCCATTTGTAATTTATATGCTGGAACCGTAACAGTGCCTGCTGTAGTTCCGGGGAGATTAGTTGTCTTAAGGGTTATGGTTGCATCGCCCCAGACGTAATACCTAATCTTAGTGCCTGTGGCGTAGTAATGAGACACCCCAATAACAACCTCTGTTTCCGTCTGATTTACCAGTTCTAGCTTTCTTGCCGAATACCGATCAATTTCCCAGCCAGCTCCCTTGTCTTCTTCAGCATAGAAATAAATATATCTATTAGAAGCTGATGGAGTTGCGTTAAACTTCAAGTTCAGAGAATATGAGCTGCTTGCAAGGGTTGTCATAACCCCTGTTGCTAGGTCGTAGGTGAAACCATCGTTATGAGCAATGGTTGTCGCTTTGAACACCACAGGCGTTGTTGGAAGCACTACCGTAGCATTAATATTGAGCAGTTCAATAGAAGGAAACCAGTCCTTCTTGTCAACCCTCACGTACACACGACCATTAACGGCATCGCTAAGCACCACAGTACACATTTCAACGACATACGCAGGCTGAATCGGGGGTATGTCAGTGAGCATTCCCGTTGTTTCAGACAAATAGAGGATGGTTCCTGTTGGATAGGCAGAGGTGTTTAAACCACTTACAAGCCCAGAAACGCACACATAGCCATAGGTGTTAACCTCCAAAGGGGCCGTAACAATGCCCAGAATGGCCTCCGAAGTGGCTTTAGTTGAAGCATCGGCCTTAACAACACCGGGGAAGTTGGTGTCTGTTCCGCTAATATAAACAACGTCTCCATCAGTTAGAAGGGCTCCGGAGGTGTTATAAACACGGACAAGCATCTCCCTACCGATGTTGACAGTTACATTCTCTTCCTCGTTGTAATAGGCAAGGGAGTGGTCGAAGTTGTCATAGAACAACAAACCCTCTTGGTGCTGCGGATTAGGGAGCGTTGTATTGAAGTCAATCCTGTCCCAAGCATTCCCGTGGGTTTGCTTCAGAGCAATCAGGGCTTTGGCCTCTGAAGGCGTTATAGCCCCACAATCAATCTCCCGTCCGTCAGAGAGGGTGATGACAAGGCTGTTGTCGAAGTCAATACGGGCATCAACTACTGACACCCCTTGCTTGCCTGTCTCGCCTTTGTCCCCTTTAGGGCCTTTAGGGCCTTCTGAGCCCTGCTTCCCTGCCTCTCCCTTAGCCCCTTGCTCACCAGAGGCTCCTACAGGCCCTCTAGGGCCTTCTAAGCCATCTAGAGGGATGGGGATAGCCACTAAGGCTGAAACACGCTCACGGAGGGTTTTAAGCTCCGTTGCTAAGATGATGGCTTTATCCATTACTCATCAAAGTGTTAAACGTGTTGTCATTCTCCTTCTTCTTGTCCATCTGCATCATGGTGATTCGTTCATTGCGCTTGCTGTCTTCTTCTTTAATGGATAAATCCTTTTCCTTCAGCATAAGCTCAGTGATACGGGCACGACGCTCAAAGTCTTTGCTCTCATTGTCCTCATTCAGGTTGGTAGACAAAGCTGCTGTGAGCTTCGCCTGAGCCAGTTGAGGGGCCAGTTGAGTGTCCACAACAATTTGCTGAGCCTCTGCGCCAGCCTTCTGAGCCTTGGCAGCCAATTCAGCTGTTTGAGCACCAATGAGCTGAGCCTGCATTTGTTTCTGCTCTTGATCGGCCTTCTGAGCCTCTGGGTTTGGCTGACTCATCTTGTCCAGCGTTTCCATCAGTTCTGCACGGTTGGACAACGAGCTATTAGCCAAAATCCCTTTGAGCAGCACCGGCAGCACCGGAGTGTTAGGGCCAAGGGTTTGCAGCAAGCCAATCATCTGCTGCTGTTCATACTCACGTGCAAGCACGCCCAGCGTAGCCGTAGGAATGAAGGTCATGTCCACAGAAGGATAACGCTCAGGGTCAAACTGCATATAGCGATACACAGCTTTGTAAATGAACGGAATCATGAAATCTTCTTGGAAGTTTACAAGGGTGCGCTTGTACTTCTTGATGATACCTGCCATAGCCATCGACATGCCCTGACCACCACCGTCGCGCTGCGTAGCGGAAGGTAGACCAGCACTATCCACAGTTCCGGTTGCTTGGAGAAGCATACGTTCAAAGTTTTGTGCAGCCGCTGGAGCGTCCACATTTGTTTGACCGAAGTGGAAGGGGTAGATGATTTCTGCTGGGTTACCATTGGTGAGAAGAGCCTTACCGGGTTTAACTTCAAACTTAGCACCTCGCGGAAGCCGCGTAGCGTCCATAGCAATCATAGGGGCTGTGGTGAGGGCTAGGGAGTCCATATGAGCCCGTAGCTGGCCGTCAATGGCCTTCTGCATGTTGTAAGCCTTCTCCACCGTCCCACGGCCATAGAAGCGGCCCGGAACTGTATCGTCTTGATAGGCAACTACAGGACGATCCTTCATCATGTAAGGAGATTCCTCAGCCTTCAAGAGCTGCCCGTCATTAGCAATTACAACAATGGCTTCAACCATGTCGCTGTATTCGTCAGCAAGGGAGTCATCTGGAAACAAGTCCACTTCTTCACTCTCGTCTTCGTCAACAGCTTTCAAATACTCACGAGGAACCAAGCCGTAATACGTAATCAGCTTAACCTTATCGTCTTGGTAATAGGAAAGCTCTTGAGTTGGCTCCAAGTCGCTGTCTTCGCCACTTGTACCAATATCCACCTTTTTATAAATACCCTTCTCCATGCCTTGTACAATCTTGTGCACAGAGACATACTTCTCCACGGCGCAGCCCATAGCTTCTTCAATGCTATCTGCGTTTGGATCAATAATGAAGTTCTTAGGGTTGATGGGCTTCAGTTTCACACAGAAGCGCTCCGAAGCCTGAACCCCAATAGCTGCCATGCCCTGTACGCCTTGCATAGCTTGGGTGGCTGGTTTGTATTCGGTGTAGGAAGCAACAGAAATCTCACCAATGCCTGTTCCGTAGATTTCAGCCATTAGTTCAATATGGTCAATGCTCTTCTTAATCTTGTCCCGCTTGAAGTCTTCAACCAACAGCGTCTTAATGGCTTGGATGTCCATTGGATTGCCGTCAACGTCCTTCACGTCGTCTTGAATGTCAAAGAACTCTCCTTGACCGAAGATTGCCTCAATAACTTCAGCGTGGCGGGTTTCCACGGCCTGCTGAGTTGCTGGGCTAATAATGCGGCTGCGTTCGCTTTCACGGGTCTTGTCCTCAGCAGCCCATTGGCCACGGAAGATTCGTTCAAACTCACACCAATTTTCCAAATAGTTGGTATCGCGGTGGTCACGCCAGCGGTTTAGGTGGCCTGTAACCCAATCAACGAGCTCCTTTTCGTTATTCGTCGCTTCTTCAAATACCACTGGTGCTTCTTTAGCCATTTTGTTCCTTAATAACCTGAAATAATGTCAAGAGCTTCATGCTCATCTTCATCATAGTCTTGTAAATAATTAGTAACTGTTAATTGATCGACATACGAAAGAGCGTCAACTAAGTCGTCATGGACGCCTGCTGTTGGAAATAGAAGCAGCTGGTCTTTAAATTCTGACCAATCTTCTTTCTCGTTAAACGAAATACGACCATGTTCCATGCGCCCTTGTAACGACCAAACAACCCTATCAACCTTCTTTTTGTTGCCGTGCGTTAAATCTTGAACGTGTGTATATACGTTGTTTTTACGCATAAGGTCGGAAAGGTAGGGAAGAACCGCATTCTTTAGAGCGCCTCGTTCAATACCTGTTGCAATGGGTTTATATTCCCTAACTGCTTTAAGAATATTAACCGCTGTTTTCATAATGTCCCAACGACCGTGTTCGATCTTCTGAACCCACCACGAGCCATTATCTTCAATCTTTACAATTGCGATGGCTGTTTCGTCTAATCGCTTTTTAGCAGCCCCTGCGTTCTTACCCACTTCCTCAAAGCCCGCTAAGTCAATTGCAACAACATAAGAGCCGTGTTTAGGCTCAGGTGCTTCCTTGAACCATTCTTCTTTGAATACATCACTTCCTGCATTGTCAAAGGAAGCAAGAAACTCAGCTTTGAAGGTGAAGGTGCTCAGTGTCTTTCTTGCAGATTCAATCTCCGAAGGATCAATGGTTGGGTTGTCGAATGTGGTTTTATGCCAAGCACCCCAATCCTTGTCTTCTCCGTCTTCCGCATACTTGTACAAGTCGTATAGCCAGTTTCTACCGGCAGGGGAACTGATAAACCAAGCAGCCCCTTTCAAGTCGGCCAAGGCAGGACGAATACTCTCAGCCCATATCTTGTTGTCTTTGATAAAAGCTGCTTCATCAATAACAGCGAAATACAGCTTCAAGCCTCGGAGGGTGTCTGGGTTTTCAGCAGAGCGCAGGTGTATCTTGACGCCGTTCACAAGCGTAATATCCATTGAATTGACATGGACATGCTTAATAACATCACGCCCTTGGTCAATAATGGCGTCCCAAGCGATTTGCCGGGTCTGAGCCTGTGTAGGCCCGACATACAGCACAGCAGAGCCCGGAGGGGCCTCTAAGCCTGCTGCAATGATCTTCTTGATAGAGAGGTTGGACTTGCCTGTACGGCGACCAGCTACAATAACTTTGAACCGCTGGGGCGCTTGCCAAACCTCGACCTGCCAAGGGAGCAACGTCCATGCGATACTAGTTCCCGACATAAGCAAACTCCATCTTCTTTGTTTTATTTAGTTTACCCCTACAGCATTTTACAATGTGGCTTGGATCGCATCCAGTTTGTAAAGCCGCCTCAGTAAGGGAGGGGTAAATAATTCCTGTGGTTATACAATTGATGGGTTTCCATATTGATGGAACTTTTATACCTGTTCGAGCAATACTTAAGTTTTTTCGGTGTTCTGTTGTTTTTGGAACGCCTTTGTGTAATGCTCTTAGCTTTTCTATTCGCTCTGCACTTAACTTTACCCCCAAACAGTAGGTGTTTCCTGTTGCAGCTATCGACATCCGCTTCTTAGACTCTTCTGTGTGTTTCCAACCAGAGAGACCTTCTCCACCATTTGTTAAATTACAAAGACGAAAACCAAGTTCTTTAAATGTTGTAATCAAAAAGATTTCGTGGTCATGTGCTTCTTTTTCTGTTTTCCACCGAGCTAGCACAACATACGTAAAGCCGTTATGTTTTTTTACTTTCCTATTCCAGTAGGTATTTCGACCTGCTTTAGAAGCAGCGCGTGTTGCTTGAGGACGTCTTGTTTCTTGTGTTCCTTTTCCAATATAGAAAAGTTCTTCTGTGTCTGCCGTATAGTGTGCGTATGTATAATATTTCATTTGTAATTCTCCTTTCAAGAGAGTGACGGCGTTTAGACACACGCACCGTCAACGTGTTGAAAGCCGATTAC
>Ga0208160_1000043_pt1 | contig 47843 bp, 59 predicted proteins | sample CB_VirMetaG_FD_184536 | JGI IMG/M metagenome (GOLD analysis project Ga0208160, IMG submission 184536) | Freshwater to marine saline gradient viral communities from Chesapeake Bay - CB_1504_1 Viral MetaG (SPAdes) (version 4) | ecosystem: Environmental > Aquatic > Marine > Coastal | place: USA... | reverse complement strand
TGTGCTGCCAAAAGGTTAATAACTTCTGCGCCCTTGCCGTTCTCTGGCATTAAAGCTAGATCAAGAAGCGTAGGGTATTTTCCGTTTAGTAAAGCCATATTTCATTTTCCTGGTTAGAAATTTTTTTTTTCTTATTCTTTAAGCTTCAGACTATTAGTCTAGCCCGTCAACTATTTTTTATTACTATTTATAAAAATCTGGATAAAGTTTTTCCAAGACGGTCTTTTCTCCCTGGCCATCAGGAACTATTGGAGTCCCTTTGCCGTGCCCACCTTCTTCTGCAGGCTTGAGTAAGTCTCCGATCTTCTTGAGAAATTGTGCCACTGGAAGCTGGTCCCCAAACCCTGGCTTAGATAAAAGTGCATGGAGTTCAGGTCCACCAAAAGTCTCTACTGCCAAAGAAATAGAATCATATGTGCCTTGCTGGGCAGAGGCTTCAAAGATTGGGTCTAGCATCATGGCCGCATAATCCGCTTGTCCCTTAGTTGTGTACTCGTCACGTACAGACTGTGTTGATTTTTTGACAGCAGCTTCCTTGATAAGTACAAGCTTGTCCGCCGCTTCTTTAGTCAGCCCATTCTCATGAGCGTATGTGGCAATGGCATCCAGGTCTTCTTGAGACAAGGGAGAGTCATCCGCAATTTCAATTTCATATTCCTCATCCAAAACGACTGTAGGTTCCACAACCACTTCAGCTGGAATGACTGCAGGGTCCACAATTACTTCAGCAGGAATTACTTCCGCATCAGGCAATGCCGCTGGAATCTCCAGCTTCGGGGAGTCCAAGGAAGTCTTTATAGTAGTTTCCGTCACTAGGGGTGGAAGTATAACCTCCGCTGCTGCTGGAGTCAGGGGTGTCGTTGTTTTCTCGCTCATGTTTTATTTGCTCCTCAATTGCTTTGCTTTCTGCTTCTCGCATCATGGTAAATACCTGTGCTTGGGAAACGTCTGCGGTTATTCCCATAAGAAAAAGTCCTATGGATCTCTTGCCTTCTTGCTTCATTAGCTGGGGGATTGTGTCGCCTTCAAGTTCTTTGTACACTCCACAATGGGAGAGTAGTCGCCACATGAATCTTCGACCTTGTAGAGTGGACATCACCCATTCAATATCATCTCGCTCACGCTTGATGTCTTCTTGTTCTTTGCTCATCCATTCCCTCTTAGATTCCCGCCTCTGGCGCCATTGTGTCTAATGCTGAGTTCTTCCCAAACTCTGCCTGTGATAAAGTTTTTAGTGTTTCAGCTTCCGTCTTTTGGTTCTGGGCGTCTAGCTGTGCCTTGTCATTAGCAGCGCCTTGGGCCTGGATCTCTTTGTATTCTGCTTCATCTGCAACAAACTTAGGATCAATTGCTACAAAGTCCAGATACTCACGAGTAAATTCTTCCGCTTTGATGAGTCGAAGAATGTTTTTATCTTGAGTCGCATTCGCCACTGAAGTGACAAAGTTTATACCACGCTCCATTGAAGCAAGCATAGAAACTTTTTGAGCTTGAGCAAGAATAGAAATGTATTCTGGGGCAAGGTTTTCTCCCATAAGTTCTTGAGGTCTGAGTGGTATCATTCGCGCTTCTTCAAGCATGATCTGCCCATTCTCAATTACTTTTGTAAGAACATCCCTGTCTAACTGAGCTACCACTGGAGATAGAGCAGACATTTTTTCCCCTGCTTTCTCCTGGATCTCAACTGTGGTGACGTGAGTTTTTTGTTCCCCACTGGAGAACATTGAAAATAAATGCTCAAAATAGCACTCTTTAATTCGTGCTGTGTCTTGCTCAATAGTTTGGAGAAGTTCCGATAGTTTAGGGTCCATCTCATAAGCTGGCTTAAATCCTGCCTGAGCTCCGGCATCGTCAACATAAGTAATCCCTCCAGCTAGAATGCTGGCCTGGTGTCTCCGAAGTGATGCATGTCCTACCATTGGGGGTTTTACCAGTTTAGCAATTGCTTCAAGGCGGAACTTTTCTTTTGTTTGAAGTGCCATTACGTCTGACAGTGCCATTTGTGTTGGGCCATCAACGCCATAGTTTTCCTCTGCTTGCACTTCCCACCTAGGAGTTATTACAGGGAAATAGCTGTATCCGCTTATTTTTAGGAATTGATCTGGGTTAAGAGATTGCTCACTTCTAAATCCTGAAGAGGATTGAGGGGGAATGTTGTTTGCCCCAAAAGATTGTGCCCAAGTGTATGCCTGGAATTTTTTTGTTGTTTGGTCAAAAGGATTAACTCTTCTCGGGTCATATGAAGCATTAGGGATCATGAGCTGGCTCATAGTCATGGTAGATAAGTACCTTACCGCTTTCCATTCGTTCTGAACCCAAGCTGGAAGTGTTGTCCAGTCAATGTGCCCTGAAGGAGTAAGTTTCCCAAACTCTTTGACCACTTGCTGCACCGACATTGTAAAGTCTCTGGTGAACATGTTTGTGTCACCTAGGGCGTCACATGCAAATGCATACGTGCCTACAGCATATGGATAGAAGTAAAATCCCATCGTCGCATGTGGGAGCATGGCAAATGCAGAGTTAGAAAAAACGCCCACATCCTTGTAGGCCAAAGGAAGGACAGTATACAAATTGGATTTTTGAAATTTCTCATTTAAGAGTTGCTGACGCTCAGACAAAAATCTTTTTATAAGTGTTGAACTTGCTTTTGCTTTGTTGGCCGAAACTAAATTGAACCATGGGCGCGAACGAGGTGTCGCCCCATTGCTCATCCCTGATTGGAAAGTTCGGAGTGAGAGCCCTGCCTGGCCATTAATAATCGCATGATCTTTCCTGGCACCCAAACGTGCTCCAGGTTTACGGAATCTCTGAGGGGAGACAAAACGTGCAGCAAGCTCCCACTCTGGGAGATACATGCTGAGCTCTTGTCTCATAGAGTTTCTAAGGGCGTAAGCCTGCGTAAAGTCAATCTTAGACATTAGTAACCTTTGCGTTTCACTTTTGCTTTTCTTGACTCTTTAATTCTTGCCACTGCAGCTGTTCCGGTTTCACCCTTCTCAGCTCTGCCGTAGCCTATGCTTTCATCATAAATGTTGTTGTTGTCAATTTTGTCCTGCTCTGCCTGAACTTCCATCACGGCCACTTGCTGTGAAACATTGTCCGCTTTAGGGACCTGGGAAGCCTTGACTCTATTAGCACTCGCAATCTTCTCATCAGAATTAATGGACTTCGACTTTACAAAGCCACCCATTGTATTCGTGTTGACTGTATTGACTTTCTGTGAAGCCACTTTATTTGCTGAGGGGACTAATTTTTTCTTAACCTTGGCTTTCTTTGCCATATAGTGTTCCTTTTAAAAAGTTCCGGATCCGGTCATATTGTCACCCACTGTTCCAGGGGATGCATTAGCTGGGCTTGATGAGGTCTTTGAGTTCCCCTGTGTTGCTGTAAGGGAGAGGGAATCAGCTTGTTGTTTAGCTCCCATCTGCTTTACTATGCTCTCACGTCTAACTCTCTCAGCTTCTTCTTCAGCTTGTTTACGGGCCGCACGGTCTTTCTTGCGCTTACTATCCGCAGCAAAATACCCAGCAGTAGCTCCAATGACTGCACCTATTGCAGCTCCTGGCAATGCACCAACTCCACCAACGGGGGCGCCTATCGCTGCACCTATCGCTGCACCTGATGCTGCTCCGCTTAGTACGCCTGCTTCTGTTTCGCCTGCCATATAGTATGCTCCTATGAATTATAATTAGGCGCTGGTCTATGGTATTTGTCAATCTGTGATTCATCATGCACAAAATTTCCTTGCATAGACCTATGGTACGCATTCGCAAAGTCTCTCAATTCTTGGTCTGTGCGTGGTGTGTCACGAGGTCCGTCATCAATTCCTGTCTGAGCAAAGAAGCTGGATTGCTCCACATCCGCAAAGGTTTGGGCCAGGGAATCCGATCTATCTGGAGACCTACCAAGTCTTTTCTTGATGTCTTCTTTAGGTTCAATCCGAGTCACGCCCGCATGGAAAATTACTTTAATCGTTGTAAGTTCTTTGGCAAGCTCGGGATCTTTTGGAAGTCCCCCACCTTTTCGCACCCAGTCCCGCAAGCGCATATACATTTCTGTGCGCTTGTTAAAATATCTAGTCTTATCTTGAGCATTGGCATTGTAGACCACTGGGGTCACTTCCATATTGGGGAAGAGCTGAAGACTATCAATCACTGAAGATCCGTACCCTCCAGTATTATCCACAAAAATTCTTTCAATTCTTTCTTCGCCTTGTTTCATGGCGACAATACCCGCAAGCTGAGGGCCCGTATGAGTAGAGTCAAATAGCTCAAGTGGGTATGCCTTAAGCCCTTTACGTTTAGCAAATGAACTTCTATCTACCCCGCCTCGTGCCACGTCAATACCTAGGCGAGTCTGAGAACTTATGACAGTCCGCTCTTCGATCACTCGGTCCATTGCCTCTTTCACTTCTGAGTCTGAGAGCAAAGTGTCCATAGCAGTCGGAGGATACTCTCCAAAAACGTTTACTAGAACCCATGGATCATGTCGCCCATAAGTTCTAATCTGAGACTGTGCCCATTTAACATCCACTCGTGGTGAACGTTTCGGATCATCAGGATCCCCAGTCACTCGGACTATGCCCCATTCCTGTTCAGTCAGGCCTTTACTCGCTTCATATATCATGCCACTTGGGATCTCGGGATTTCCCGCAGCTAAGATTCGTGCTTTCTTTTGTGGCCCATCCCCTGTAGAGAGCGCCGCATCTGCAGTCGCAAGCACTGGATCTGGAATCATCCCTGCCTCATCCAGGAGGAATGCCACGTTTGGTGCGTGAAGCCCTGCCAGTGCTGAGGTCATGGACTTACTATCCGCCTGCTTAGGGAATGAACGTGCATCAATGAAGGAGTAGAGCTCATGCCCAATAAGCTTGAAGCGCTCCCCGCCTGCTTCGACTGATCTCTTGAGGAGGTCTGATCGCGCGTGAAGGGATGCAAGCTCTGCCCATAAGTTAGACATCAAATGGTCTTTCGTAATGGCAAGCGCAGCTATCTTAGGTTGGTGGTTCGTTATGAAAAAGTGCCATCCGAGTACGGCCAGGGTAAATGTTTTACCAGGACCTTTGTTGGCAATCATGGCAATTCGCTGGAAAAGCATGTAGAGGTCAAAAACTTCTTCCTGCCATATGTCCAGCTTGGCATCAAACACGTCCGCCACAAAGATCTTAGGACGCTCCCGCCATAACTTCATCATATGTGCAGACTGCAGCTGAGCTGGTTGTTTCCACGCACGCTGAACGTTTACAGGATGAAACGCAGGCTTACTCGGCTCCATAATAAGAGGAGGCAGTTCAAGCTTTGGAAGGTAAATTTCTTTAGGAGCTGCAGGGAATAGAGGAGGGAGTGAATGAATATCTATACAAAGTCTCCCCAGACAGTCGAATGTTCACTAGTCGTCGCAGTCACTTCAATATCAGGAAGAGTGTTTGCTTTCTTCCCCTCCCAGTACGCGGCTTCAATCTCTTCGATTGTCAGGTCTTCCTCACCTGTCGGGAGGTTATAAGACTGCATGATGATGTCTGACAAAGAATGCACTACTGACATATCAATTTTCTCCACAAAGTCTGTTTCTGATTTACCAAGAAGCTCGGAGCCCTTAAGCCTTGCCGCAATGGGCATGGGCTCAGGAGTTAAAGGTGCATTCGTTATAGGGTCGTACTTCTGTATGTAATGAGGATCCTGATTTCGCATCACTGAGGTCCAGAACGCCTGCCGCTCTTTCCGGTCTGCAATCGCATTAGAGGTTTGCTTCTGATACTTATCCCTGTCCGCAATTGCTTCCTGAATTAAAGGCATCTTTAAAAGCTTCTCACCCTCTGCCTTACAAAACGCATCAGAACCATTGGATCCTGAATACCTCATGGCATCGGCCGCATCTCCGTGATAGCGCTCAACAAAGAGCCTATGCTTAGTAGAAAGTTTTGAAAGTACGCTGCTCATGAATCCTCGTATCTATAAGTCCATTCCCTTTACAGTTATCACATGTAATGGGCTCCTCGTCAAAGTCAGAAGTGGCTTCGCACCCTGTGCCCTGACAAATGCTACAAGCTTCGATGTTTGGAAAGTAGGTCATTAGCTGACCCTCCATCCCTGCCCATATTTCCCATAGACATATCCGTCAAGCCAGATTGCCACCGCGTCGACTTTACGGATCTTTCTGAGTGCCAGTATTTTCCTGTTTGCGTGCATGAATTGCTTGAAAATGATTCTTTGCCTTTTTGAAAGGCTTGCGGTGCCTACAATCGTCCGATCCTTGCGCACTAAAACTTTTGCCATGTTGCCTCCCTCAGTAGAGTTGGAATGATTTAAAGTCTAATCGTATTTGTGTCTGGAAGAAAAAGGCAAGTGAAATTGTTTGAGCTGTTATGACTCTCCGCACTGTAAGTCTTGGCGGCGCTTAGTTATTAGAATAATTATTTGAATAAGTCGGTCATGGAATTTATTTGAATAAGTCGGTCATGAAAGCGTGGAGGCTTACTGCAATAAGTTATTTGAATAAGTCGGTCATGAAAGCGTGGAGACTTTCCGGTGGGTGGGTATAGCCCCTGCGCCGCGCGGCCGTGGGGGGTTGACGGGGTGGCCTGCCTGCACGCCGTATCGACTCTCCAACTCGATGCATCACATAGTCTATCAGACTAGCAGACTAGGCGCCCAGAATCGCCCTGAGCGTACAGATCGGTGCGCATGCCTTGAATTTGACGCTCTAGGATCGCTCAGGTGGCGTTTTTGGCATGGGGTCCATGTGTTAGGGTGGGCAGAAAGCGGGCGTCACCTCGTGGCGCTGAGAGCGTAGCAGCTGGATAGCATGTAGGCGCGCGGAGCGCTTGGAATCCACCTAGCATATACGTGACTCGGAGAGTTATAAGCGCCCTTCTCATAGTCCAAGGCTTCGACATATTGGCATGTAGTGGACTATGAGCATGCAGGCATGGAGGCGCTCAACACTAAAGCGCGAGGCACTTAGCACAGTAACTAAAAACGTGGCGGCGTGAAGTCTGGGCGGCGTATGGCATGAAGGGCGCATAGTTACATAAAGAGCGCCAAAACACTATGCTCATAGTACATCACTTTTTGACCATGGGACTATGTACTAGTTTTTTCTCGCTTTTTCACCAACGTGTGTATCAAAACCTCACCATATCCCCTTGAGGTATTGATATACTACTTTTATACTTATATCTCTATTATAGTAAGGGTATATATTAAGCTAAAAGCACTCAAAAATCGCAACACTATTCAATACTTACTCTCAGTCTATCATACCGCTATAAAAAAGTGTGGGCCATGCCCTTTTCTCGACCGACTGCACAACCGTGACACAAGTAGCCTAAACAAAACACCTCCCGAAAACATAGTCCACGTTTTCCATAGTCTAATAGACCACTTGTAAATTAGTACACGAGTCTAAGGTAATATTTACACACTACAAATAGGCATAAAAGACCGCTTGACATAACATTGGTATGCGCATACTATCTCTTTGTACCAAACAACACTTGAGGGAGTGACAACATGATCTTAGTAACAATAACAATCAACAACAAAACAAAAACACTAACAGACACCAAAGACATACCACTAGTATGCGCCCTACTGAATGCCACTGAGCAATTCCAAAAGACAACAATCGAAGAGCTCTCCGACTTTGCAGCGGACCACATGAGCAACGTAAAGGCATTGTTTGGAGGCAGTCAGACATTCAACGCACGCAAGCGAGAAGATGTCAGCGAATCCCACTTCGAGCGCTTCACAATGGCATACTATGCAGAGCTTGAGGCACGCTTTGCCCTTGACCATGATGGACACAGATACACCCTGGACGAAACATTCCACAGAACAGTGGCAGCAATATTCAGGCAGTCATTCATAAAAGACACCCAGGCGTTTAAAGACACATGCAAAGTCCTTAAGATCAAACACACATACAAAGCGATTGAAGCTTTCATCCAAGGCAAATAGGATGTCAAAAACCACCTATAAAAACGTCAACGCAATGCCTACATGGAAGCTTGAGGGCATACTCTCAAGCCCAAATTGCACTGGAATTGACGGGGCCGACTACTTCCCAGTACGTGAGGAGCTCTTTAGTGAGCTATTCAAGCGCTATGCTAAAGAGGCCCGCGACAACGAAGCGCAATTTCATAAACAACAAAAAGAGCTATTCAACGCAACATACAGAAAAGCAAAAGGAGCTTAAAAATGAAAACAGCAATTCTAGTGAGCAAGTGCGAATCAATTAACCCAGCGAACCAAACGGCCCAATTCACTTTTAACGGCTCGCTCTGTGGTTGCATTGTGGTTAGCACAGAGCTAAAAGTGCCCCAAGGTATGTCAGTAGTCGTGGGCGCTGAGTACCTTATGTACGTTTCAATTGGTGAGCTAAAAGAAAACAAACTAACAGGGACAATTCTTAAGATTAAGGAACTACCCAGAGCGTGGGACCTATGAGCAAAACACCCCAACTCTCCAAAGTGCATTTAGATGCTATTGCAGAGGAGTTTTACCTCGTCTACTTCAACGACTATCTGAGCACAGAGAAAATGGCAGATCATTACGGAATAAGCGACGAGCTGGCCTATGAACTAATGAACCACGGCAAGAATATAAACAACGCACGACCAACCAAAAAGGATAAATAATGAGCACACTAAACAAAACGCAAATGATTCAAAGTTACAATTGGACGAGCTTTTCACCTGAGAAGCGAGGCGAGGCAGATTTTAACTACTATACGCAGCTACTAGCTGAGGACCTAGCGACCTTGCTTGCAGCACCTCAAGGCATCACGGGCAACTACGAGCGCAAATTCTGTGAAAGAGTTATGCTCATCTTTGCTAGACAGTCACGTTGTGCAAGCCCAGCAATCACTGGCCCGGCAAATTTTAACAATCGGAGAAATGGCAAGGCGTGGGACTCACGAGACCGCGCAGTAAGTGACTTTGACCATTGGAGAAAGAAATATATCAACGCGGCCACTCGTGAGCGTACGTTAAGCCCAGAAGCGGAAATTGATAAAACACTGGAAAGCATCGACCGATTAACCCATAGAAGGGATGCGTACAAGGCCGCAAATAAGCTTAAAACGCGTGAAGCGCGTGAGGAGTATCTCAAAGAGCATAAAGAATTCTCTCCACGTACGGCCCAAAATATGGACTACGGGCAAGGGGCCATTCCAGCGTTTTGCATTACTTCACTCACCACAATGATAAGAGAGCGGAACAAAAAGCTAGAGGCCATGCGCTCACGTATTGAGACCAAAGCAAGCTTTGAGGACATAAAGGTTCCAGACGGACGCATATCCTTAGAAAATGACCGCGTGATTGTGGCCCACAACGAGAAGCCATCAAGCGAAGTGCTACACCTCATCAAGTCCCATGGCTTTAAATACTCTCCGAAGTTCAAACAATGGGTAAGAAAGCACACTGAGAATGCAATATACAGCGCTGAGAGACTCGGCCAGGCCCTAAATAAGGTGGTAACAAATGACTAGAACAATCACAACAACCGTCGGGACATGCCTTCTACTGGAACAGCTAGTTGAAAATGAGCTGCGAATGCTTAACAACCGAGTGACAAATCACCGTCTGGAGGAAAAAGAACGTGCAGAGGTTCAAGCTGAGATTGCCCAACTCAAAGAGCTCATCGCACAGCTAAATGAGCTTAACAATTTAGAGGAGTCTGTTAACACTGAGGTGACAGAATGCTACACACCAGAAGAGATTGCACACTTCGAGCACTTTGAAGCCTTCTGGGATGCAATAGACGTACAGAACGCCTATGAAGAGGACTGGGACAAGTGGCAAGGCAAAGGCATTAAAGAGACATACAAAATCGTATTCGACAAACTGAGAGGCAAACAATGAGCACACCAACCTACAAAGGACGCCAAGACTTAAAGCTTCCCAGGCCACTCATAGAGCTTTATCTGGAGTATCTCAGAGTACACCAAAACAGCATAGCAGCTTTATGCGCCAAGTACCCCAAGTGCTCAGAGTTTGCACTTACTAACGCCATGAGCAATGCCCGCATGATCTCAGAGAATTTTATCTTCACGCGCAGGAATTACATAAACTCGTTTGCGGTCCCATACCCAAAACAGGCGCTATGGTTCACAGCTGCAGCACAAGGCTTCTCTATTGTAGAACTACAAGAACGCCTCAACCTACCACATTCGAGGGTGCAGCGCCTAATACAGGGCCGCAAATGGATCTCGAACAATGAAGCCCAGCTTATATCGCAAACTCTCAACTTTCCTTTGCCTTCGACTGCTGAGATAGTCTTATGGAACGCTGAAATTCACCAACATAAGGCAGAGATTGCAAACAACTACAAAGAGGGAGCGGCAAAGCGGGAACGCGCCAAGCTACCAAAGCAAGTCACTAAAGAGCTCATCACCATTGACATCAAGGGAAGATAATTTTATGGACTACACACCACTAAGCCAAATGCCTCTACTAGTTACATTAATATTAATTGCTCTGGGCGTGATTGCCCTAAGAGCTACTCACAAGGAATAGGTATGCAATACCAGCCCACAAACCACTTTATGATCCACCCAAACAATGAGGCCATGCGCGGACAGCTTGCAAGCTTTGAGCTTGGAGAGTTTATAAACTTCAAAACAACGCTTAAAAACCTCACGAGAGACAATGCCCATGGAGTGGCACTGGAACACACAGCTAGGCGCTTCAAGTTCACTAAGCTTATAAAAATTTTTGACAACATAACTCAGATGCATGTCATTGAAGGCAACATGCCCCAAGTGCTTATAGAAGTGAGGACCTTCTATGCTAATGAGCTGCATGCTGCAATTCTTAAGAACTACGGCCAGGAAGTCTCAGAAGAAATAAAGGCATGTCTATGAGCTATGTAGCAATGTACCGAGCAGAGAAGAAAAAGCACGACTTGACCAAGCAGCTCCTCAAAGATGCACTCAAGCAAATAAGCACTGAGCTGGAGGGCCAGACCGAAGGGCTCACCCTGCTGCAGGCGTTTGCGTCTGGGCGCCCATTCAAGCATAAAAGCCATGAGTGGTACTGGAGGCACGACGATGCTCCCGACTACCTGAGAAAGGCCATGAGTGGTGACTTCCAGATATTTCCCGAGATCACGGACCATGAGCGGGTTAAATTGATGCTGGACTTCTCTCTGCACCCAAGAAGAGACCACAAATACTACAAATTGAAAGAAGCTGAGGAAGGCAGAGACTATGCAGAAAGTCAATACAGAGATGCTCACCAGGCCGCAATGAAGGCGGAGTCATGAAATTACTCAGGTTTGAAATTTTCTTTGACATAAAGAGCTGGGGACTAGGCATTGGGTATTATCACGGGCAGTACCTCGACCTTACTCTCTTATGCTTTGATTTCGTCATAGATTTCAAGAGAGGCGGGATATGAAAAAGTTCCTAGTCCACTTAACCCATACAACTAGCGCATTTATTCCCATCAGTGGACGCATGGAAATGCATGAGACTGACTGCCCAAACAAGGCCAGGAGGCTATTGAGGCACAATGCGGGCAAAGGAAACATTATGCATGCAACAGACAAAACAATCGAAGAGTGGCAGGCGCTCAGAGAATACTATAAAGCTCTGAAAGTCACATGGATAATCCATAACACGCCGCACAAGGAAAAGACCTTATGATAATTTTTAAACACCTTGGATGCAACCACCTAGACGCTTTCACTAATGACCCTAAGTGCGCAGTGTGCATTAGCCGCAAGGCACTTGCCACCCGAGAATATTGCAGAGAGCGAGCAATGCGACCAGGCCAACGCCCTCGCGTGGAATATTACGTCAACGCAGGGCCACTAGACCAAGAGATCATGAGAACACTAAACCAAAAAAGACGCTGGCATAAGGTTAAATGGTATCATCAACCACGATACATAAATTTGACTAAAAAAGTTCTTGTACTAGCATTATTTGTAGTGCTAGCTTTTAACATCCAATACATTCTACTATTTCTGAGGGGAAATTAAGTGGTCACAAAAATAATCATATTCTGCCTTATCATATGCCTGATACTTTTCACTCTTCATGAAATTGAGAGGTGGCGGAAAGCCTTCTACTCTATGGACCAAGCGGAGCTAGACCAAGAGTATCCATATGTGGAGCCATGCACGTGTACCGAGACAGAGTTTAAAGTGTATTGCGCAGGCTGCGGGCACTAAGATGAACAAAAAATTTAAATATGAGTCTAAGCGCAATGGTGACATAGAGTTTTTCTCAATTGAGAAAGCTGGGCACTACATCCGCGACAGTGATGGGAAAGTCCTCACAATGGTGCAGCTCAACCAACACTACACGTATGTCTCAGTGCTCAGACGCCAGCGGGCCCAAGAATATTTTATCAACCATAACGGATTTAAAATAAGGAAAACCAAAGTATGAAACCAATTTACTATGCACTCCTCTTACTCCTGGCCTTAAGCTGTGAGTCAAGAGGAATTTCAAAAGACCCAGAGATTGTGGTCGTGACGCCAGCACCAGTGGAAATTCCTGGAGCTGCATGCAAGACCCCCAACTATCAATCGAAGAGCTCTTTTGGACCACAATATACCCAGGCCCTAGAGTTCGTCAGGGACTATGGGAACAGTGACGACTTCTACGCTTTCTTAAGCAAAAAATACCCAAAGTTTACCCATACTGATAAGACCGCGTTTGAAGCGATCAGACTCTTTAGGACCCAGCTTGCTAAGTGCGAAGCGATCACAATTGAATTCTACTCTCCGATCTTGAAAGGCACCTATGTGGGCAATTGGGATGGAGTTAAGATTTCACAAAACGCTAAGTTTATCTTAACCCCTTCAAGGCGTGCAGGGCACTTGCTCCATGAGACATCCCATAAGTACGGCTGGATTCATAAAGGCAACAAAGTGGCACAATATGACAATGTGAACAGCTTCCCATATGCCCTCGGCTATGCGTTTGAAGAGTTCCTAGAGTCTAAACTTATCAACACTAAACTAGCGGACCAGTAAAATGAGAAAAGGCAACGCGAAGATCAAAAAGATCACAATCGTTTCAGAGTTTGAAGGCTCAACTGAGAACTTCCTGGCCATGCTATGCAAGGGCCTGAGAGAGTCTGGGATGACCAATGAGATGATTTTGAGCATCAAGGGTGGCAAACCCACAACACTTAAATCACTAAGCCCAACAACGGGCATTATGAACACTACGACATGGACCGTGGAAAGAGGAGAAGAAGATGGCACTGGAAACGCTTAAAGGTTTAGCATCAGTACGCGGAGAAGGCATTGTGGACATGGTGGCACTAAAAGTCACTCACCCTGAGATGTTTCGTCCTGATGGATCAATGCACTACCATTTGTTTGAGGAGAAAATTCGCCCGACAAACCACATATATGTGCGCCATGATGTGAACTCCCTGAGCTTCACACTTCAAAATGGCCCGATAGGAGAAGTGGGCAAGAACGGCTGTCAAGTAACTGAGATCATCGCAGTGGCCAAGCATATCCTTGAAGGTCTTAACAGACTATACCCTTCACGAGAGAATGCAATGTCCATCACTAAGCTGGACGAAGCACTAATGTGGCAAGATAAGCGGACATCAGACCGCATTGCCAGAGGTGTTGAAGGGAAGTCTTCTTTATGAGTGAGCTAGAGACAGACTTGCACCACCTTAAGACAATACTGGCGCAAGCCAGGGAGAGCGTTGAAAACGGAACTCCCTCTGCTTTCTCAAGAGAAGAGATCCATAAGCTTGCGAACACTGTTCAGGGCCTGGAGCTCACCCTGCATTTGAGCAAGAAAGAACAAAACTAATATCAACCACGACCGGCAAATTTCGTGGAATTCGTGTGTTTTGAGTGTGCCGGTCCACTCTTATTTTAAAAAGGAAAGATTATGAAATTTGTGCCAATGATAACTAACATGGATACTGGAGAAGTAACTGTCTTTGATAAACCCGAAAAGAAAATTGTGGTTAAGAAGTATGGCATCAAGGTGGGGAGCTATGCCTACTTAGTGCTGCGAAATTGCGTAGTAGAAGTGAAGATCACATCCATGGAGCCTTCAAAGAAACTTGGAGGTCCTTTCCGCATTACTTATGTGTACACAGCAGGGAAATATAAGCAGCGAGGGGACACCACCATTATGCTTAAAAACATTGTGACATGTGAAAAGAAAGCGAACAGAGAGCTTATTAAGTCACTTCGACAATCTCACAAGCATGCAGTTTCCAAAGGCGCGTGGTATATCCGCAACATTTCTAAGGCAAAAGAGAACTTGGAAGATGCGATAAAAACGCTTGGGAAGCTCAAGAAAAAGAAGGCAAAGAAATGATAACTCTCCCCGAAGCATTCAAAACTTTCATACTCGGAGTGGCAATTGTTGTGGCCTGGAGACAGACCAGGAAGCCAAAGAGTATGAAGATCATTGAGAGAATAGTTAGGCTTTGAAGCGCAAAATAACAAACCTTATGATGAACAAAAACTTGAGAGGGAATCTATGAAAAACACAATGATAGAACTAGTAACTGAATTAGAGAAGCTTTCAGGTACTCCATACATCGGCAAGCTTATTGAGCTTGCAAAAGACGGGCAATTCCATGACTACAGATCAAAATCAGTTTGCGGTAAGCACTACTTTTTAGAGTGTGCAGGCCATGTTTTTAAGCATGATAAGCATCTACCATCTAGTGACACTTTAACGCTTATGAAAATAAGACTCGATGTAATAAATGGCGAATACGACGAAACTCTAACCGATGAAGACCGAGCAATCATTAAAGAAGAATGTCTTAACGATAAAACCATGAGTGAAGAGAATAGAAATTTTTTCTTTGCTGGCATGGGAATTAAATAATTAAACAACGGAGGGGTTATGCTGATTAGGTTTGATGAGTATTACATTTTTTGCTCCAAAGAAGAGCTAAGTATTTTCTTATATAAGGTTGATAAGAAAGTAGACTCCTCTAAATATGGATTCGTTAATAATGGTAAGAGATGGAAAAGAGTAACGCTTGAACAATTTAACGATATGAACTTGGCCCTTGTCGGGAAATATAAGAGATAAGAAAAATTATGATGAAGGAAATCTTATGAATTGGAAAGAAATGGACGAGACTCCAAGACGTTACGGAGTTTGGATGAATAAGAAAAACGGAAAGCTTGCAATGGCTATTCCTTCAGAAGATCCGAAATGTGATTGGGAAATTGATAAAGGACTGGTTAAACCCCATCCATTGTTCAGAATCAAACAGACTATCGTGGCACAAGGTACAGGTAACTTTTTCTTTAATAAACATCTTAGAGGGTATGAATTAATCGACGAACAGGTGAACGTGACTAGGCCTATGGATATTATAGAAATGTTTAACGATGTAGCAAACGGTAGAGATTAACCGCTAAAGACAAGGAAGATGTATGAGTGCAATTGGAAACTATATGGATCAACAAGATTCCCTTATACGGGATTTAAGAAAAATCATTGGTGATAATGAGGCCAAGCTGAAAACTGCGGTGGAGGCTTTGGAGAAAATTGACGATATTGATTGCTCACAAACAGCTATGGAGAGGACAGCTTATCTTGCCCTCGAAAAACTTAAACAACAAGCAGGAGATAAGGGATGAGAAGCTATGCCGTTTTTATACTTGTCGCAAATTCGGTTTACTTTGGTGCAAGCAATACCGAAAACCTATGGCTCAGAGCTGCCCAAGGACTCACTATTATAGGGCTAAGTGGAGTGGTTTTATTTCATAAAGAACAACAAGCAGGAGATGAGGAATGAGTGAAGAGATAAAGAAGGCATCATTAGAAATAACACTCGAACTTAATTCAACGTGCCCTTATTGTGAGAATGTTAATGATTTAAGAGAAAGAGATTACGAGTGTGATTATTTCTGGAGCCAGCAAGCCACAAACAGGCTTAACGGCAAATATGAAATAAAGGAAACTCATGAATGTTATGAATGTGGAAAGGGTTACGAGATTAATGACTTTGAGATAATGTAAGCGATAAGAAACGTTATCGTGAAGGAAATTTAGTTTAAATAAAATTCCGTGAGGGAATGGAGCAGGCTATAAGTCCACCAAACTTAAACCCCTGGAGGGAAAAAATGAGCATTTATCAGGTAAAGCAATTAGTAAGTAAGATTAAAACAAGTAGTAGGGAAGAACTTCAGCTTATGTTGGAGCGAATCGCACGCTTGAACTTCTCAAAGAGCATGCAGCACTCCATCAACAACATTGTGATGAATGAGGCGCCAGCTGATGCCTCCGATGCTCAGTGTTATGCAGGTCCTAGGCGAGTCATATCATATAAAGAGATGAAGGCGCTTAGCCAATCATATCTTATGGATCATGTACAAAGAATCCTCCAGGCCGCAGCAGACCCAAGTGGTCCGTTCCAGTCAGGGGACCTCATGACAGTCGCGGCCATGGGAATCGAAGCACCTTGGATCACTAAGGATGGAATAGCTAAAAAAGACTTAGTGCAGGCAGGCTATATCCTGAGTATGGCCGGGTTCGACCGCAAATCACATTTTGTCAAAGAGATTGGCCAGCCTGTAAAATGCTGGATACTCTCTCACTCCAAACATCTCTCAATGCTTGAGCGGGCAATCTCCGTTAAGACAATTATCAAGACTGAAATAGCGCGAATTGAGGGGAGAGACACTAAGCCGCTTGAAGTGGTAAACACTGAGACTTTTGGAGATTTCATATGAACTACGACATTGCAATTGAGATAGGTAAGCGGGCAGCTTCTGAGTACGCAGAGAAGCACCAGCAGCCTGTCAAGGCATTTGTGGAGTCGGCATACTTTGCAGGGTATATGCAGAACGTAGCAGAGAGGGAAGCCCTTCGTGCTATTGTGAAACGGATCGAAGGGACTACTAAAGCTATTTCCAAAAAAGCCGATAGTCCAATAGTCCAAGTGGCAATTCCGCCAGTCATTGAAGACTATGGAGACTTTACGTGAAAGAAGCTATCATCAAAATTTTGAGAGTCGTGTTCCCTGACAGGCACCTAAGCATCCTAACTGAACTCCAGATAGGCACTGAGGACAAGGAGCTTGACCAGGCCTGCATAGATCTCAGAGAAGACATTGTTGATGGAAAGTCATTTGATGACTACTCAGTGGAGCAGTTTATATGATTACTCCCAGAGCTCATCAGGTAGACTTCCACCACTTCCATAATAGGACAGGACCATACTCACACATGCCAATGATGATGGGATCTCTTGCATGGCATGGGATGGGACTAGGTAAAACAGCAGAAGGTCTTTGGGAAGCCAGAGAAATTTTGCACCAACTGAAAGAACAAAGAATTCCAGGTGTGCCTATGAAGTTCATTGTGGTATGCCCCAAGTCGGCAATATCCACATGGAAGAAAGAGTGCTATGCCGTGACCCCCGACATCTTCACTAACATGATAATTTATCCATACTCCCAGCTCCACAATGCCATCAAATCAATGCGCCAGTGGGATGTGAGGGCGATCATATGGGATGAGGTCCACACACTCAAGGACCCTACCACTCAGCGCATAGGCGTTGTGGCAGATTTCTATCGGGAGCTGGGGAAGCATAACGGACGCTTTCACAGAGGGCGCATTATTGATCTCACAGGAACAGCAATGCCAAACGGAGCTCACGAGCTCTACACCCAATGGGCCATGTGTACGGCACCTGGAGTTAATGAGGCAGCTGACCAACTAATAAACTTGGAGAGCTATGAGAAGTGGAAGAAATGTTTTGCCGAGAAGAAGGCGAAACGATTTAAAAAGCAGAAAGGAAAGCCTTGGGAGTCGGAGGAAGTTCGCCACTCATGGGGAGGTGTTGCGCAGCCCGTACTTTTGCAACAGCTACTCAGCCCTTTTGTGCATTTTAAACGGGTTTCCGACTGCATCGACCTCCCAGAGAAAACCGAAATACCTATTGATCTTGGACTCCATGATGATCGACTTCTTAAAGACGCAAACCTTGAAGAGCCTGAAGCCTACATGGCACTTCTTGCCAAACTCTCTGAAGCAAAAACGCCACATATGCTGGACTGGGTGGAAACATTCATAGCAGGGACGGATGAGCAGCTCATAGTCTTCTCTATGTACAGGCACCCAATCGAAGAGCTGGCAGCTAAATGGCCCAAACTCGTTCGGATGATAACAGGCAAAGAGACCAATGAAGTCAGAGCTCAGAACGAGAAAGACTTCCAGGACGGGAAATATAAGATCCTGGGCATGACTTTTAAAGCTGGATCAGAAGCCTTGAACTTCCAAAATTGTGGCTTCACTTTGTACCACGGATACCCATGGCATGATGATGCTCTTAAGCAGGCAATTGCTAGGACGTACCGCCAAGGGCAGAACAAAAAGACAATGCACTACTTCTTAACTAGTGGCGAAAACGATATGCGGATCTTGGATATTATCTTAAAGAAGGCAGAAGCTACGGGCGTAGTGCATCAATTGTTATTAGCAAATCAAGGCATTTACGTGCCACAAACAATAATCCAACACCGTCAAGAAATAAGCATTGACGAGTGGGTTTAGGATTTTATAACGTGAACTTGAGGGAATACATTATGTCTAATTTATCAGTGGTGAAACTTCACCCAACACTTACGAACTTTGTTCGTCCTAGCCCACATAGTACGTTTAGCCCGTCTGCTATCGACTCTTGGCTTGCATGCGCTTATCGCAAAAACGCCATTGTTGGGATTCCAGAAACGAGTTCATGGTACGCAGAGGAGGGCACACTTGCTCACTCTATTTGTGAAGCCATGTTTGCTTTGCTCTACTACGACTTCCCCTTCTCTTCTAAGCTCCAGATGGAGATGATTGCATGGGACAAACTCAATGGGCACAAGTCCCCTACTTCTCATATGCTTGAGTGCGCTCGGGCCTATGTGGAAGTCATAGTTTATTGGCTCAACAATACACACGACCTGGGGAACATCCTTTGGTTTGGGCTTGAGCGAGGAATTCCAATCTTTCCTGAAGAGGGGTGTTTTGGTACTGGTGACTGCATCATAGTAGGTACTAGCGGATGTGCAGTTATCGACTTTAAATTCGGGAAGGGCCATAAGGTTCAAGCTGATACTCTACAGCTTAAGGCATACGCAGCGGGTATAGCCCGTCATTTGATTGACATCCCTGCAGATTATAAATTCATTACAGTGATCTTCCAGCCTAGAGTTCAGCCAGGCGCCCTAGAATACACATGGACCCTCCCTGAGATGAATCAATTTCTAGGTGAGATATGGAAATCAATCCAACAATCGAAGGAAGAGGGGCTATCCCCAGTCGAAGGGCGTCACTGTTACTGGTGTCCTGCACGCAAGCCTAAAGATCCTGCACAGATGTGTGGAGCTATTAAAGAAAAACCCATGAAGCTAGTAGCGGAAGATTTTGCAGGCTTTATGTCTGCTATGCAATCTCCAGTAGACTATGTGGGAGCTCCAAACCGAAAAAGGGATGAAGCGATCATGAAACTCATTGCCCTCAAGCCCATGATTGATGACGTGGTAAAGAATGGCCTGGAAGAATTCATGATGAGACTTGACGATGGGGAAGTGATCCCAGGTGCAGTTATTACTACGACCTTTGGGAATCGCTCATACAATGGGACAGAAGCAGAGATCTTTGAACTCCTGCGGACTAAGTTTCCTATGGTGACAGAGCCTTCCACTGTCGTTCCGTCAAAACCAAAACTCAAATCAATCACAGAGATTGAGAGGGAATATAAAATAGATCTAACATCAATCTGCATCAAGAAGGGCACTAAGACAGTGGACATCCTTGATGATAAAATGCGAACCGTCTTAGGTGAGATGGCGAACTACGGAAAGATGCTTAACAACGGCCAAGGCCAAGGGGAATAGTATGCAGACAGACCAAATGAAAGACTTTTTAGGGCAGAAGTTTATCTTAGAGGGAAGAATTTTTCACTCTAACTTACTGACTAAGAAAGCAAAGAAAGACAAGAAGCGTGAAACTTTTGATACACAATTCGTGTGGTCAAAAAATTCAAACCAAGCTGTATACCAGCAAATCCTCCAGTTCCTTCAGCAAGCTGGACAAATGGTGCATCCTGGATTCAACCCAGCTGCCATGATTAATCCAATCAAGGACTTTGATACTTACGTTAAGCAAAACGGTAAGCCAAATGACCCTTGGACTCAAGGATGTTTTTGGGTTAACGCTTCAACTGGTTGGGAGATCCAAGTAGCCAAAGAAACTCCAGTTGGATTAGTCCAGCTAGGGCCTGAGTCAGAAGTGGAAATTTATTCTGGAAGAAATGCTTGCATCCAGATCTCTTTCTACGCGCAGATTCCTAAGCCAGGTGACGTGAACCAACGCCGTGGGTTTGGAGTTAACTTCCATGTCATCCTCCTCAAAGAGGGTGGGGATCGTGTTGCAGTTTCTGAAGGCTCAGCACCTGTAGACTTGAACCAAGTTTTTGGTCAATTCAAGTCGCAGATGGGTGCAGGATATGGACAAGCGCCAGCTCCTCAAGCTCCTCAGCCTCAGTACGCGCCACAGCCGCAATACGCGCCACAAGCGCCAGTTCCTCAGCCTCAGTACGCGCCACAGCCGCAATACGCGCCACAAGCGCCAACTAACTTGCCGCCATTGAATGCACCAGCTCCTGCAGCAAATCCATTCCAGGCACCAGTAGCAGCTCCAGGTTGGGCAGCTCCAGGGCCAGGTCCAGGTCAGCAGCAACAGCAACAGCAGTATCCTAACCTTCCATCATTTCCTGGCCAAAACGGTCAGGGCTATTAACAGGAGACACACATGTCTAAGAAATTTATTTTTACAGCAGAGTTTGCATCAGTCGAAGAACTCCAAGCTTTTACAAGTTCACTCGGCACTCGTACAGTGGGCGCAAGCCCCGTACTTGCAGCCCCCTATTCTGTTCCAGTTCCAGAAGTTATTGAGGAAGTAGCATTGACGCCAGCTCAAAAAGCTCAGGAAACTAAGCGTAAGAAAGCAGAAGAAAAGGCGAAGGCAGCTGCAGCTTCGGCACCAACGCAGGCCCCTTCTACTCTTGGGGCAAATCCCTTTGCTGCTGGACCAGCTGCTCCCACTCATGTGCCCCAGCTTCAACAAGCAGCACCTAATGCTATGCCACACATAGCGCCAATCGCTCCGATTGCTGCTCCTGCTAAAGTCGCTGCTGACCCAGCTTCTCCGCGTGGACAGTATGATGCTGCATGCATTGCACTTGTTAATGACCTTAAAGCTGCGGGCGTAGATGCTGCGACTTTTGGCAATATCATGGTGGGCTCATTCACTGAAGCAGGATGCTCTCCTCAGTCTAAGATCACTCAGATTGAAGACGCTGAGATGCAAAAGTTCTACCACATCCTAAAGAGAAATGTGGACGCGGCTAAAGCGGGACAAACTGCACCTAGTTACACTTAATTTTTAATTGCAGCGTCCTTAGTGGCGCTGCTCTTTCACCCCATGGAGGGAACAGTGAGCGAATCAAAGAATCCAATGCTAGATGATGCAGGCAATTTAGTGCCTCACGCTGAGATAATAAACGTCATTCGCCAAGAGCCAGGCGACTTTATTCTAATCCTTAAAGACAAAATACTCCCAGAGCTTAAGAACTATGTAGAGCTTATGCATGAAGCACTCCCAAGTGAGCAGTTCCAGATCATGGTGATGGATGTCGAGAACATGCTTAACCACGTAAACGACTGGCTAGACAGAGGGCCAAAAGCCCCATTCAAAGACATACCACTTGAAGATTCAATGCTTGAAGACGGGTTTGATTTCTCTCATATTGAAGAGGAAGAACAGACTCCAGGTCCTATTATTTCAGAACACCACTAATGTTTATATCTGACATCATCCTAGATTTTGAGACCAGGAGCCGACTAGAAATCAAGAAAGTAGGCTCTTGGAAATACTCCATGCATCCTTCCACTGAAGCCACTCTCCTCACTTGGTGTGAGGGAAGGACAGGCACAGTGATGTCATGGCGCCCAGGTCAGCCAATCCCTGCGCTGTTCTACAACATGGCCAGGAATCCGCACCTTTTCAGATTTATTGCTTTCAACGTGGCCTTCGATTATGCAATCTGGTTGAACGTGATGAACAAAATAATTCCAGAAATTAAACCCTTCCCAATACAAAACATAGACGACGGGATGGCACTCAGCTGCCACTTCCGTACAGGTGGATCGCTTGAAATGTGTGCAGCACTCCTCAACCTCAATATGTCGAAGGATAAGTTGGGCAGGACACTCATGCTAAAGAGCTGCAAACCAAACGGCAAAGGTGAGTTCATTGAGCTCACTCCATCCGAGTGGGTTCACTTTGAGCGCTATGGGAAAATGGATACCGAGATCCTACGCAGAGCTTACTACATGCTCCCCCCACTGCCAGAGTCTGAGCGCTATGCATTTGAATGGACTCTCCGCAGAAACCTCATGGGCATTCGCGTAGACATGGATCTCGTGAAAGAGCTCTGGAGCATCATCGAAGCTGAGAAGCCTAAGCTTATTGCAGAGTTCAATTGGCTTGTGAACAATGAATGCGGAATGAACTCCACATCAGGAAAGCGTTGTGCCAAAGACTGGTTCAAGAAGTTCTACCCATGGATCGAAAACATGGCGGCAGATACTGTCCGCGACATGTTGGCAGAAGATCCACGCAAAGTTCCATATAATGTTAGGCGTGCCCTGGAGATTAAAGATCTTGCAGGCTCCACTTCTATTGGAAAACTCCCAGCTGCAGGGCTCATGGAGTGGGCAGGAAGAATCTACGGACTCTTCGCGTATCACGAAGCCCAGTCCAAACGATGGGCCGGACGCGGAATCAATCCACAAAATTTCCCTCGTGTTGACGAAAAGCTCATGGACCCCATCGACTTCAATATGGATATTCCTGATCTTGCAGGATACGTGCGGTCAATTAGGCACACACTCAAGGACCCTGTAGGATTCGTTAAGAACATGCTCCGGCGTATATGGCTACCTGATGAAGGGGAGACATTCTACTCAGGAGACTGGGCCAAAGTAGAGCCTGCAGTGCTGTATTGGCTTTGCGACCTGGGACCTATTCCTAAGAAATGGTATGAGGAGATGGCAGCAGAGATCTACAACATGTCCCCCGACCTCATAACTAAAGATTCCGTTGAGCGCCAAGTAGGAAAAAATGCAAACTTAAGTTGCCAATATGGCACTGGTTGGCTTGGGTTCCGCACAGCTCTTTACAAAGCGACTGGCATATGGCTTGAGGAAGAAGAGGCCAAGAAAGTTGTAAGTGCATATAGGCGCAAGCACCCAGAGATCACTAAGTTTTGGTATGACCTGGAGAAGGCTTTCCGCTTAGCTCTTTACGGGCAAACCACGTCATTAAGTCGAGGGCGAGTCCATGTCATGCCTATGCAACATCCATGGCGTGGTGTTCAAATAAGGCTCCCTTCTGGATCTTTTCTCTACTACCACCAAGCGCGGGAAGAAGAGGAAGAATATGAGGAAGAAGAGTTTTACCTAGAGCATGGAGTTACAAAGAGCCGCAAAGTTAAAAAACTTCGCATGGTCCTCACGTACTTAACAGACAAGAATGGTCGAGTGATACGGAAGAAAGTTTACTCAGGGCTCTTTTGTGAGAACGTGACCTCCGCGACTGCTAGGGATCTAATTCTCCCTGCACTTTATCGTGTGGAGGCAGCAGGCTTCAAAGTTCCTGGCCTGGTACACGATGAGATGTGGGGCAGCTCACATGCAGGGCGAGAGGAAGAGTTTGAATATCTAATGTGCATCAACCCATCATGGTGTGATATGCTCATTGGTGCAGAAGTTAAATCAGGTGGGAGGTACTTAAAATGATTCAGGAAAAACAAAAAAGATTCTATGCCGCACTCGGCAGTCTATTGACAGCAGCTCGCAAGAGTAGAAGCATGACAATTGCACAATTAGCAAATAGATCTGAGGAACAATTTAATACGATTAAAAGCATTGAGGAAGGCAAAGCCTGCTCGTCGCACCATTTCATATGGATGCACGAACTATTTGGCATTGACTACGCAGCTGTAAAATTGCACATGGAGGGAAGAAGTGGGAAGCAGGAAGAAAACATCACAGCAGGAAGACTTACAATCAAAGGGAAGCCAGTCAGAGTCCTTGAAGAAGGGGAGATCCAAATCAACTGGAGCCAAGTCCCAGAAGAGCACAGACCTAAAGAAGGATTCATCTACGACGAATTCGGGGACTACCTCTAAGTCAAAGAAAAAGAAAAAGAAGAAAGTTAATGGCGCAAAGAAAGGGAAGGCTTACGAGCGTGAAGTTTCAAACGACATTGGCCACATATTCCCAGAGGCACAGCGCCACTTAGAGTATCAGGCAGACGAAGAGCAAGGACTTGATATTGAAGGCACTGATGTCTTCAGAATCCAGTGCAAGTTCCGTCAGAACTATGTGCCCATTAACGCCATCCGTGAAGTACAGATTAAAGATCCTCGACATATCCCAGTGCTAGTCACTAAGGGCAATCATCGTGAACCAATGGCCGTACTGCCATGGAAGAAATTCGTCACCATTTTAGAAGTGTTGTACGGTCTTGAGCGGGCATGGGACTTACCTGTGTCCGCCATTCACAACCCTCTTAAGGTCCTAGTCTCTGCTCCTAACTTAGGACTCAGCATGGCAGAAGAAAAGCTTCAGGCAAGGTTTGAAGCGATTGAAGCAGAGTACAGAGAAGAATTTTCAGTTAACGATTTTATTTAATTTTTAAGGTGACACTTATGATACATGATCTAAACGCAATCCGAGTGGTTGAAGGCACAAAAGTCTCTCATGATTATTCTGGGAGCAACATTCAGTTGTTCAGCTATCGTGAGTTGTTTGAAAGACGGACGCCAGCAGTAGGAATTCCCTGCAAACAGAATGGACTTATCATCATTGATGTGGATGTCGAAGGACCAACACACAAGAAAGATGGGCGTGAGTTCTGGAGACGCTTCTGCGTGGAGAATAACATCCCCTCGACATATGCAGTGAGAACCCCTTCAGGTGGATACCATTTCTATTTCTTCTTGCCAGAGTCTGTGAATCCAGAAACTTTTAGCCCTCCAGGGGAGCTTGCTCCAGGAGTGGATCTTAAATGGAATGGATGGGCAGGCGCTCCTCCCACTGCAGGGTATTCAATCCATTACGGAAGCCTTCAAGATATTCAAGTCGCACCTCCTGCTTTGATGAACTACATAAGTGAGCTCATCCAGGGCAAGGGCTCCAAGACTTTTGACATTATGAAACCAAACGACATCACGACAATGCACCAGCCATTCTCTCCATCTCAGATCCATGAGTTGGTAACGAAGCTAGAGTGGATGCAAGTGAATGCGACTCTGAGCCGCGCAGAGTGGCGTGACGGGCTTTTCGCACTCAAGGCAGGCATTGATGACCCCGTGCTCTTGGATGAGCTCACATGCAAATGGACGATGAACAAAGCATATAGCCCTGGAGATGAAGATCAGGCCAGGGAGATTGTAGCTCGTGCAGATAAGTACGGGACTGTAGGTCCTGGAACAATCCTAGCAATTATTCGCATGGTACAGATCCGCGAAGGCGCTCCCATGGTGGAAACAAAATTCACAATTGCAGAGATCTTTGACCGCGCCAAGATCCCTTTGGAGTTTGATAAGAAAAGTAAAATAATGATTGAGTCCACTGAATCAAACGCAGGGGCATTACTAGGAGCTTCTTTTGATGAGGACGAACTTTACCACGACATTCGGCAGGACCTTTATATCTATAAGGGCAAATCATATTCTGATACTCAGCTGGTTAACATGTTTATCCCTATCCTTCAGTCACCCGCTTTCGGTCTGGGCCTGGAGAAATTTAGAAAGAACCAAATATCTTCCGGACTTGATGTTCTTATGTCGTCACGCCAGAAGGACCCGCATATCGAATACCTCAAAGGGCTTAAGTGGGATGGCGTTCGACGCATTGGAAAGTTCTTCACTACTTATGCCGGAGTTCCCTCGTCCCCGTACAGTGATCTTGTTGGGACCAACTTCTGGAGCTCACTCGCTGCACGCGGGCTTGAACCTGGATGTAAGTTCGATTCTATGGTTGTCCTTGAGGGGCGCGAAGGGATCAACAAGTCCAGTTTTGTGGAGGCCATTGGAGGCGAATATACATATGCGCCGGACGAGAAAGACTCTCTATCAGACAAAGACGCATTACGACAAATGCACCAAGCGGCGGTAGTAGAGCTTCCAGAACTTATTGGACTGGTAGGCGAGTCTGCACTTAAGGTAAAAGCCTTTCTAGCAAAACCATATGATAACTGCAGAGATCTCTACGCCCGTAAGGCCATGAAAAATCCTAGAGGATTTGTGTTTATTGGCACTACCAACGACGACAAATATTTGACACTTGCTTTGGGTGCCCGAAGATTCTGGCCCATTAAAATCCCGCATGACCAGCAAGTCAACATCTCAGCTCTGCGCTCAGACAGGGACCAGCTCTTTGCAGAGGGCATCCAGATGTACCGTGATGGGCATCCATACTGGCTTATGCCAAAGACCCTCCTTGACCCCGAGATTGAATCTCGTGTGATCGAAGAGCCTCTGATGGGCCCAATCAAAACGAACCTACTGTCTATGGGACCAGCGGTCTCAACGTCTGACATATACAGAAGTCTGGAATCTGCAGGCTATGTGACTAGAGGACTCACACACTTAGTAGTGACTCGCATTGAAGACTCACTTCGACGTTTAGGTTGTCATAGAGATGTTAACGGGATGTGGCAGAATAATCATAGCTCAGTGATGCAAAGCTTTATCCAGGCCATGGCGCCTCAGAGTTACGAGGCATATGTTTAGGGTGCCAGCTGCAGTGGTTGGAAACTCACGCTGGCGGATGAGCAAGGAGGTCCGCCTCTGGTTGCGGCCCACAACACTGCTGGTGGGTATGAGATACGTCAGAGAACCCCTGCCAAAACAAGTCTAGCGGTTGGTATTAAATATAGTATGGTTGTGAGATTTTATGTTGTCTATGGTTTAGTTATTAAGTATTCTGTGCTAGCTGCTTCATGCTCTTCCAATCTCCATTCCCTCAGATGAAAGATCTTCCGGAGTATGAAGTGGCGCCTTAACTAAGGCCAGAAATCCTGTCTTACCAGAACCCGGAGGAACAGTTTGGAAGTGAACCCACCCCTTAGTGCCAAGCTCGTAATAGAGGCCCATCTCCTCAAGGATAATTTCATTTTTCTGGACCCAAGCGTAGAGCTTTCCATCCTTGTCCTGGATGTCCACTGCCTGACAGAAAAGATGCTTCGATTTCATAGGAATCTTTTTAGGATCAGTGATTCCCTTCTTGTTATAAATTCTGATGTGGTAAAGAAGCGAACGAAGTCCCGACGTGGAGACAAACTGCAGTTTCCCATAGCGCTCTTGGACCTTGTTGATCCTCTTTAGAAGCTTCTCTAAATTCTTCTCGTAACCTGGAGGGCATGCCTTTAGTACGCCACCTTCAGTCAGGATGTCTTCTCTAGTTAGTTCTCTTAATTTCATGGGTTATTACTGGAAGCGCCCAGCGCAAGTCATAGTGCAATCTGCAGCAATGAACTTCTCGCGGACAAGTTTGTCGTTCATGTCATAGTCTTCTTCGATGTGGTCTATCCGGCACTTGCTGCCCAAGATGCGGCCAATGCCTGTACGTGGAGTGCATGTCTCAAGGTCATATGGAAACGACATGGCGGGCTTATTAGGATGGACCAGGAACTCTCTGTCTTTGAATTGAAGAATGCCTTGGGCTGTAATGGTTGAGCATGCAACAAGAAGCCCGAAGAAGAGACCCATTAAAAATTTCATTTAGTCCCTCTTGCTTCGCCCAGAACTTCACGCCCGAGAGCTTCTGTTCTGCGCTTGAGCTCGCGTTCGGCTTGCCCTTTTTTGTTCATGTCTTTCTTAGAGAACTCCGCGTCCTCCTGCTTATCAATCTCTGCTAGAAGCTTTCCAGCTTCCTTCTCATAGTAGCGTTGCCGCTCTTCAGATAAGAGTTTAGCAGAGGTTAAAACAAGCTGAAGGACGAGAGCTGCATTCATAGTTACTTAACTTTCTGAGGTAGAACTTTGTCGAGGAACTCGCCAAGCTTGGAAAGTAAATTTCCGAAGAGCTTGAAGGCGCCAGCGATAACGTACATGATGCTCATAGGTTTGTCGGACTTCACAAAGCGAAGAACAAACTCAAGAACAGCTGCGATTATCATGGCACCAGATCCAGAGCTGATAAAGCTTAGGATAGAATCCACAATACTTTGGCCAGGAACAGACTCAACGTCTACTCCAAAGGCTGAGAACGTGAATAAAATTGTCATTGTGACAAGTAACATTAAAAAGTTAGTCATAGATTACCTCCTATAGACTTTATGTACTAAGTAGAACATGAGGACTATGAGTGGGCAAGCTATTCTTGCGGCTCTCTGGGTGGAAGCTGTTTACGCTTCTCAGCAGGGACAGTCTCTGTCCATATCTGATAGACCCTCCCCTCAAGGACTTCAAACTTCTTATCTACCTTGTTATTAGTGTCACTGATCCATTCTTTCTGGCGGTCTATTCTGGCTTCAGCGTTTGAAAGCCTGGCAGCATGAGTGCCTACCCAGATCCCAATCACTACAAGTATTGTGATGAAGGAGCCTGTCAGCCCATAGCTGATCCGAAGATATGCATCATCCTTAAGTTCTAGTTCTTTGCTCATACAGACTCCTATTTAACCTTTGTTATAAATCGAGAATCTCAATGACTTCTTTTAATATATTCTTAACTGATGCTACTGTCGTGAGCTTTGTGTAGTCAACTGCCTTAAGTTTTGCTTTTGCAGCTTTTCTCTTCTGTACCCATTGCTCATTCCGTTCAGTAGAGGTTATGTCGATCTCGTACTCAGCAGGAACTTCAACTGTCTCGGTTACGGCAGGGGTTGATATGTTGCCTTCACCATCAAGAATAGCAGGAGTTACTTCTCTCTCATAAGAATATGCTTCTTTCCCAAGCTCACCCTCACTTCGAAGTTCACCAACCCACTTATCCATTTGCTCCTTGGTATCAAACAGCCCTGAAGCCAATACTTTTTCGTTCTTATAAATATCTACTTGCATGTCTCATCCTTAATTATATTGTTGCTATGTCTGCGTATCCATTACTCCCTGCTGCTCCATCTCCTGCTAGAGTAGAACCTGACGTACTGTTGACACCTCTTGGACCAGCAGTTCCACCAGCACCGCCAGCTACCGAGTACGCTGTGGTAAAAGAACGTGACCGAACAAATAGAAGTCCGCCGCCACCACCAGCACCGCCACCGCCTCCGCCTCCGCAGCCTCCGTAGTTAGAACCTTTACCATTACCACCGCCACCGCCATCAAACCCATCTTGGCCACTCATATCAATAATCCCACTTCCGATAATATCGTCGATGCTATGTAGGTATAGACCTAGAGAGTGCCTGCCTTTAGCACCACCTCCACCGCCACCACCATTTGTAGTAGAACCACCGCCACCGCCAGCACCGCCACCGCCACCGAAGCCCACTTCACCACCATTGCCACCATAATTTACATTGTGATTTCCTGCTCCACCACGACCCGGAGTTGCTATGTAGTACACTCCTCCATTCGAACTTCCTGAACCGCCAGCACCATTCGACCCATTACCATTACCTGAACCGCCAGCACCGCCCCCGCCTCCGCCTCCGTTACCTGAACCGCCACCGCCTCCGCCTCCGTTACCAGTAGAACCACCGCCACCACCAGCACCAGAGACAGCGTTGGTTCCTTGGAGTCCACCCTTACCACCAGCACCACCAGCACCTTGCGTGATAGTGTACGATAGAGACTCCCCGAATAATCCTGTTCCCGTGAACGTGCCGCCATTGTGTCGGACTCTTCCTGATATTTCCCCGTCCACAATGATCTTGCCGTAACAAGAAACTATGGTAGGAGCTTGCGACAGTGTTCCGTCAATTAGAAGCAGACCTCCTGCCTTTACGTGGATGAATCGGTAAAGGTAAGTTTCTCCTGCGAGAAGATATTGAGTTTCCCCGTTCTCCACTACCAGCATCCGAGGGGCCTGAATACTTGCGGTAGGTATTGCGTACATACTACGCTTCCATTTTGTTCAGGTAGGAAACGTAAGTCTTCCCATTAGAACGTATGAAGGTGTACAAGTTCTCTTTGCCTGCATCGATTGCTAAGTCGAGAGAAGGGTCTTTGTATATTCCAACTGGCAGAGTGATACCTACAGTAGAACCAGATGTGTTGTTAAGGATAACAGTAATGATCTGCCCGTCAGATATATTTGAGAATGTCAGTGTCTCCGAAGTTGATATGTCCTTATAAAATACATTCCCTAAAGACCAGTCAACATCGAGTGTAGTTATCTCTTGGCTTACTGGAATTATAGTAGGTGCATCCCCAGTGTCTGGAGAGAGTAGTTCAAAGTCATTTTCTTGGAGATGGAAGTTTACGTAAACACTTGCAGTAGCAGCAGGTGTGGCCGATGCCATAATTCTTATAATATCACCTTCAGCAACATCTCCACTCCATGAGAAAGGCATGATCGAAGCAGATGAAGAATCGTATGTTCTTCCCAAGCTTTCTGAGTCTGTTGGTGCGGCCGTAAGTACAGCTTGGTTTTTAGAAATGTATGCCGATTGAGCCGCAGCAGATAGATAAATATTTCCTGAAACACTTAAGGTGCCTGCCTTCGTCATTCTAACGTGAGTCCCGTAGGTAGTGTCCACCCCAAGAGGGTTGACCTCTATACCTGACCCTCTAATAGAAGCAAGAGTCGTGAACTTAACAACGTAAGTATTAGCTCCAGTACCTCGAGCTACTGCGCCTTCGAATCGCACTTGTGAAGATCGAAGTGTTACCTTCTGGTTAGAAGAAGTCTTCACACTCTTAAGTGCTCCTTGTCTGGCTATGACTAGGTAATGGTAAAGGTCGTTAGACCCTGAGGTATTTAATGTAGCAGTGGCAATAAACTTTAAAGATATTACGGAGCCAGCAGTGAAAAAAGCCTCATGGGTAAAATACGAAAGAGATGTTGAAGTTTGTTCATACGATAGTCTTCTAATCTTTACTCCATCTACATATAGTTCAATACCCTGATTTGCATTGGCCGTGAGATACACTGACCCAGAAAGACTGAATACTCCGTCTTTTAAAACTGTGAACTCACTTCCATTCCATGAACCAGCATCACCTCGTAACGTGGTAGACACTGCCCCGAAAGGAATGTTAGTGGTGTTTGCTGTTACGACTTCTCCTGCGTTTCCTGTTACTTCTAACTCAAAGTCTTCTTCTTGAATGAACGCATTTGTTATACTGTCTGTCAGGAATATTTCAATGTCGTCTATCTTGGTAGTTGGGAACGTGACTTCTGCAAGCATTGTTACTGTGTAGCTAATAGAAGCAGTGGTTAGTTCAGTATCGAAGCGGAAATATCTTTCACTACTTTGAGTGCTTAGAAAGTCTACGACCTCGAATCCTGTAAGGTATGCAGCGTTTGTTTCATCGTACATAACCACTGTCACATTACCATCAGTAGCGTTTGAAATACCTGTTAGTTTTACCGTAAGGTTTCGTCCTCGGAATTTTTCATCTAAGGGTATAGCCTGTTTAAAGTATTGAGTACCTAAGTCTAAGTGGTCTACAACTGCTGAGACTAACCCATGGATAGGGTCAGTAGCAGAAAGTACAAGCCCATCCTGATCGAAGTCACCAAGAGCAGCAGTTTCAAAATCCTGAACAAATAAAGTATCAGTGCCACTTACTCCACCGCCACCGCCATCGCCGCCACTACCTGAGCCAGCTTCAATCCAGTCAGTATTTAGTACCCCTCCAACTAATTTATACTCTTTGGCTTCTGATATAACGTAGACAGGCATGCCCTCCCATCTAACACCTGAAGGGATTGCATCTCTAGCTGTGAGGTCAGCGACTTGCGCTCTGCTGTCCAAAGGTAGTGGTGAGCCTACGTCGAAATTTAGAGCTAATGGAATACCCATATCTAATTACCTTTTAAACGTGTTAGTAAATGCCACCTGAGTAGTAGGGAGCGTGAGTTCGTAAACTCTGTATGACTGTGGTGTCCCGTCCAGCCCCGTAATACTCACTGTCCTAGCTGTGTACCCTGAGATTGTCTCAAATCCGTTAGGATCTAAGATTGAAGTAAGGGCAGCATATGCAGCAGGGTAGCAGAAATAAAAGTGTTCAGAGGTCGGAGAAGTGGTCACTGCCACGTTTGCTGTTGACCCCCTCACTACTTTGTTTAAGTTTGACACGATGCCAGAAGAGTTGAGTCCTGCAGCGCCTTTGCCTTCATAGTACGGGTAGGCATATGAATACGTGACTGTGTTTGATTGGATAAGCGTTGTGCCATCATAAACTTTAGAATAGAAAGACATTGTGTCTGAGAAAGGAGTTGAGTCTACATAGACTTCCACGCCGCCATTTGCATTAGGCACAGCTTCGGTATGCACCAGGACTCCATTTCTGAAGTGAGTGACTGCCGTGATGAGATCTGATCTCTTCGTTGTGGACGCCGACATGCTGACTGAGGCTACCGTGGAGCCCTTCTCTCTTACTGCACTTGAAGGGGAAACTCCAAGGGATATTTGAGGAGGGAGGTATGCAAAATCCAAAATTTTTAGTATTGTGTCATCAAGGCCTGTAGAGGCAAATGCTGCTCCAAATCTTGCAGAGTAACCCACATAGGCGCCATCTTTCCAAACCGCATCTCCAACTACTGTAGTGTCTCCCTCTAGGAAGCCGCCATCAATGACTCCCCCTGGAAGAGATCCGCCTGCATCAAGGAATTCAGCTAATGTAGTTTCCATTAGAGTAAGTCTTTCAACTAATTCTTCTGCATTTACAGGAATTCCAGGCTCGTCATAGGATGCATCTGAGAACTTGAGGGCCTTGTCAATTTCATATCGAAGCGCCCGAATGTTCATCGTCAGGCGGTCCGTCATTTTTTCAATTGCGGTTGGGGTGAGTGATCCAAAATTTCTCAGGGTTGTTGGCTGGTTTGCTTCGTCACTAAACTTAATGAAGAGCTTGTAGCCAGTCTTGAGCTTTCCTGCTATGAGCCATGCTTGGCTATCTGGGATAGGTCCCATCCATCCTGGAGGCACATCGGCTGCATCCTTCAAGACAAATGTGGCAAGAGTGTTTGGTCTCCCAATATTGCTGAGCGTAAAGTCTGTGTCAAGAACTAGGGCGGTCTCAATGTTCTCTGAGTCTGATATGACCGCATGGACGTTCTCAGCCTCGTAAGTAGGGAAGACTACGGAGAATGTATCCGCCGCATCATTTCCCTCATACTTTACGACTGCCGGAGTGTTTATTGCTACTGTCATGCTAGTCTGCCCTTTTTAGATAATGCTACTCTTGGCGCTTTACTTTTGCCAGCTTTCTTCTTCGAACTCCCGCTTCTCTTCGCTTTTCTCTGGCAGGCTTGTTTCTGTTTGAAAGATCAATGGCCGCACCAAGAGCTTCAAAGCCTACAAATCCTGTGAGGAGTGTTGCGGTAGAGATAAGTGCTGTGACTTCAGTGTCACTTAAAGGAACGCCTTGACGCTTATGGTTAGCGCCTGCAATGGCAGAAGGAACCTTGCTCAAGACTCCAAAAGCAGCTGAAGGATTGGCACTTCCAAAGATCATTGCCGAAGAAACTAGTCCCCCCATGATAGGCATTGGACCTTCAATAGGTGCCATTATGGCCCTAAGTGCAAGGGTTCTTTGTGAGCGCTTTCTCTGCTTCTCTTCGTCTGCCTCGTCATCCCCTTCCGCGCGTACTGCCTCCGATATGATAGAGTCGAAGATCATTGGAATGTAGAGGGCTATGACTCCTAAGAGGGCAATCACTGCAGCTTTCTGGGCAGCTGGTGTGTCTCTCTGCATCTCGACTGAGAAGAGGTTTCTGATTGCAAGTTTATATGAGAGTGCCATAGTGAACACTTTGTATATGTCCTCCCCGCGCTGGAAGTTTGACATTCCAGAAACTCCCGTAGCTACCTGAGTCTTATCCACTAGGAGATCTGCCTGAAGAGCTGCTTGCTTCTCACTGAGATTTGAATCTAGGGCCTGGTTGTATGCGGCCATCCACACGTTAACATCTGTATAGTTCTGGAACATTTGCATGGCCCATGAGGATATGTCGCGTGAGACTATTTCTGATCCATTGATCCAATCAAAACGAGTATCAAGGAATGAAGTGGACCTTCCAAGCTGCTGCATAGATCCGTTAAGTCTGTTCTTCATTAGAGCTGATTTACTTGTAATGAACTCCCGAGTCTGCACTGGGGAGAAACTTTGCTGAGCAGAGGCCAGGAGCATTCGCCCAGGATTCACTTCTTTCATTGCAGGGAAATGCCCCAAGAGCTGCTTGAATGCCACCATTGAGTTGAATGAATAGATCGCAATGTTCGCATTCTGCCTGAACTTGCGGGCTATGCTGTGCTGGTCAAGGCTTCCAGGTTTAGTGAAGATCTGCCCACTGGTGTCTTCAAACCATGGAAGGATGACGTTCTTTAATGCCCCTGGTCTTTTAGCTTCAAGAGCTGCATGGACTTCCTGACTAGAAAGAACTTTGCCTAGGTCCATCATTGGGTTTCTAAGGTAGATAATATTCATTACTGCAGAGAGGTATTGGGGCACTTTTGACATATCTAACTCAGAGTCATAGTACGTTTGCGTCCGCTCGTTCGTCATACCTGTGTTCTGCTTAGGGTACATCTCTTCGACTCTGTAGTTTGAATTGGCATCTGGGTCTACCAGAGACTCAAATTTTGCAATGGTGTCCAGGACTCGTGACTTACTTGATGGGAAGTACCCGCCCTTAAGAACGCCCAAAGAAGTGGTGAGGGGTCTTGCCTCAATGTTCCCAATCTCAAAGCTGCTAGACTTTCTATGCTCACGCTTAAGCTCTGGGTGAAGTTTAGCAAACTCATCCCATATGGTTTGGTACATCTCGAAGCGCTCAGCTGTGAGTACGCCTTCGGAGATAAGGCGCTCAATAAATTCCATCGTCTTAGTCATGTCTAGCTGAAGATCTTTAGGAGACATAAAACTCAAGGGGCCACTGCCATTGAAGCCACCAAGTAGAATTTTCTTAGCACCAGACTCCGAACCTAAGTTCATCATAAAGGCGTCAAGTTGGTTCATGCTCTGGAACGTCACCTTTAGCTCAGGTGAGTGGATGGGCTTCATGTTCTTATCAAGACTCACAAATGGGAGCCTTCTCAGGATGGGTGCATATAGAGCCTCCATAGCTGAGTTGTTCTTAACTGCTTTACGGACTGCTTTAACGATAACTCTGTCCACTTCATTTTTATGGAGAGTGAGTTTGGCTTCCTGGTCCCGAACACCTGTGAGCATTTTGCCCATGGCAGACTTCACAAAGTCGCCTGTGTTTTTATAGAAGCCTTCCATGAGAGTGCTCATGTTCACAAGGCTTGCATTCTTCTTACTCTGATATGAGGTCTTAGTGAAGTCTACAACATTGCCCACTCTATCAAAGTCTTCAACTACCTGGCCCTTGATTGTGTCAAGCTGTTCGATCTTGTTATCTACTTCAATTTTCTTGGAGATCCTGGCCTCTTTCATTATGGCCTTAACTAATTCTCCTAGGGCCGTGTAGCCTCCTACTGTCAGGTTCTCCCCGGCTTTCCCGCCTGCTTGCTGCTGGAAGTCTGTTACGGCATCATTGATTCTAGTGATCGAATCCCCTGTCACTCCGCTAATGTCATTGAACATCTCTGCAGTGAGAGGAGGGACGTCACCTTTCATCTTAATGATCTGAACTATCTGGCGCCCGTATCTCATCATGTCGAAGTCATAAACCTTTAAATGGTCCTTCGATCTTGAATATTTCTTAAGGTTGTTGATGCGGACTTTAGTTTCTGCCACATCATTCTGAGCATCTCTTGCCGCTTTATATGCATAGTAATGGATTGCTTCTTTGAACTTGGAATCAAAGCTGCCCATGAAGTCACCTGTGCGGAAGAGTCTTGCTGCCTGTCTTCCGTGGCGCTGTGAATCCATAAGGAATTTATTGGCGCTAAATCTATATGCAAGGGAATCCCTAACAAGTTCTTGCCCTCTTGCTGTGATGTTTTCTTTGCTCCCTTTAGCTATGTATTCTGCAGGATTGATTGCTTTTTCCGCAAGTCCTTTAAGGGTTGGGAGAAATTTTGTGGCCAGGATCTTAAGCTCATCTTGCATAAGCTTCTCAGCTCCGCGTGAGTTAACTGCATCCACTGCAATCTGGTGAACCTCCTCGTCTGATTTCATTACTGGGATTTCAGTCTTGAGAAGCTCATCAAAAGTTTGGTTGATGAAGTCTTGACGCATACCCATTTCCACAAGCTGCTCAAACATCTCTGCAGGATCTGAGATCCTTTTCATTTGCATGTAGAGGGAAACGTCCATCCCGCCTTTCTTCTTGCCTGTCATAACCGCACGAGGGAGTGTTTTTCTAAGAGCTTCCATGCGCTCCTCAGAGCCCCCAAGGATTGTTTGAAGAACACTTTCATAGCTCAGGCGTGGGTCCGGCGTGTCGCCTTCAGGGTCGTTTTTATGCTCTCCATACGCAGACTCAAAATCTCTAAGCGTTTGCATGGAAGGCATTGCATCCACTTCTTCAACTGCCATATCAATAATTCTGTCTTGTTCCTGGAGGATTAGTTTCTCTCGGTCCTTGATGGATTGAGCAAATGATTTGTGGTAGGCGGATCCAATCGCAAGGGATCTGGCATCTGCAATTCTCTCTCCATATTTCACGCCTTCTGGACCTAGCATTTCAGGGTCAAACATTGGGACTGGGAACATTGGGATGACTTCTTCCTCAATGCGGTTACTTACTCCAAGGATTGCTGAGAACATTCTCTCAACTTCTGGAGTCATTTTAAGTGGCGGGTACTGAGGGTATGTCATTTGTCTTATAGCATCTGCGACTTCATTGATCCATTTGCGGAACACTTCCATGAGCGCTCTGATGCGGTTGTCATCGAACTTTCCATCAAGGAAATATCGTTCAGTCGTTTGTGCAAAAGATTCATGGACCTGGGCATATCTGTCCCCTCTGAGCGTGAGGAGTTCGTCAATTGTCTTCATTCCAAAAGAGCGCCCAAGAAGATCCGCTGCAGTTTCCATGGCAGTCTTGTATTCTTTCTGATCTGGAGTGAGCTTGTCTTCTGGAATCACACTTACTATCTTCCAGTCTTCGGCCATCTCGTGGAGCCATGAATGCCCAAACTCATGGACTATGGTTTTTGGAGTTGATGTTGGGGCAAAGACAATAGTGTAAACTCCGCCTGGCATTTGGTTGGGCTTGAATATCCCATGAGCTCTATTGCTTTCTTTCTTAGTTGTCTTACCGATCTGCAGTCTTGAAGCGACTTGCTCCATAGTTTGCCCTGTGACCTTAGCACGCATGCGCATATGTCGAAGCTGCGCATCAGCAAAGACTTCCACCATTTCTGGGGCAAAGCTTTTGTCATTCGCTTGCTTAAGCCTTGATACTAGGGACTTAAATACTTTACGCTCTTCTGCGTCACGATATTTTGAGGTGAGTTCTACAGGCCTGGAGATGATGTTGTCTCCAGCTTCAGTAGGCTCTATGATCTCGATGCTGTCATCTGGAGTGGAGTCCACATCTGTCTCACTGTCATTTGTCCTATCAAAGAGGTCATATGGATTTTTCTCTAAGGCCTCTACTGTTTCCTGGGCTTCGACTGCATTAAACTCATTTCCATTGAAGCGGGCAATTGTTTCAAGCATTGGGTCGCTCTCAGTCGCTATGATCCAATCTGCCATTGGCACCTGGAATGAAGTGTCTGAGACTCGGTTGCTCATGTAGTCTTTGAGGGCCTGTGGCGTGAAGGAGTTCATTGCCTCTAGTGAGTCAACGCCTTTCTTCATATGGTAGGCTTCCCACTCGGAAGGTGAGATGGAAACGTGGCTATTGGATGCTCTGTCCTGTGCCTGAATTTCTTTATTAATTCCTGGCTTCAAGTCAACATCCATAGGAGCGTGAACACTCTCAACTTCTGCACCTGGTGCCATTGATTCATTGATAAGATCTTTAATCTGGTCAGGCGAAGTTTGCCCAGTGCTGTCACTCATTACTGAGGCACGTAGGTTTGAGACTGCTGCCGCTGCCTGAGTCGCTGCATTTGCAGTCTTAATCTTTGCACCAGTCGCAAGAGCTGCAAGCTTCTCCGACTTATAAATTGTTCTCGCGCCATATCCTACTGAGCTGAATGCTGCTCCAGGGAGAATAGATGCCACCATTTCAAGTTTGGCTTCCTTTATGTTCTCTGCCTTCTTCTCTGGGGTCAGTCTGCCACCATATAGGTCGGCGGCATTTGAAGCTGCAAGTTGAGACCCACCTTCTCCAGCTGCATTGAGCGTGCCTTCTGCAATCGCTCCAGTTGAGAATACGGCCATCTTGCCCATTACTGTCTTGGCCACTGCTTTCTTCACTGTGTATTTGAGGAGTAAACCTCCAGTTAATCCAATGACTGCATCAGAGGCACCCATGATCCCGCCATATAAAGAAGCTTCTTTTCTCATAAGAGATAGCTTCTGTGGGTCTTGCCCAGCTTTCACATAGTCAATTTTTCCTGTCTTCGGATCTGCATAATCACTTAAAAGGTCCTGCATTTTTTCACCAAACGAGAGAAGTCCTCCCGCTGCGAAGGCACCTAAAGTTCCTGTGATTCCCGCAGTCACCCCTATAGGACCAGTGAAAGGGACAGAGGCAAAGCCTGCAATCCCTACTACTGAAGAGGCCATAGGAAGCAAGGAAGATCCAATGCCTTCCATGGCAAACGTGCCTGTGGCGCCTGGATTTTTTGCCATCTCTGCCAGGATGTTTAAAACTCCATCAGCTTTAGTAATAGCTTCAAGTCCTGCGCTTTCTGAGTATGTCTGAGTCTGGGTATCAAGGTGGTTCAGTTGAACTATGCCTTCTTCCCACGTCATAGTCCCAAGCGCCATTTGACCTTGAACCCATGCTTTAGTTATGAATATTTTTTGGTTTGTGTAGACTTTCTCCGCATCACTCATCTTGTCTGGATTGAATGCCTGCGCAGCGTTGTCAATCTTTCTGGTATAGTCACCTGTGTTCTTCATGAGCTCATAGTTCTCAGGAGACTTAGCTGCCCACCTGGCCACTGGCTGGTTGTACTTAGCGACTAAATTCCTCTTCGACTCTACTACTGCATCATTGAAGCCCATGTTGCTGAGCTTAGCTTCTGAAGCTTCCTGTGACATGCCAGTAAGGATGGAGAGTTTCTTTGCTTCCTGGGCCATCTTCACGCGTTCTGGGGTGGCCGTAGCTGCCATGATTGCCATCTGAGCGCTGAGACCTTTAGGTGTTATCTCTTCAGCTTCCCCTTCTTTGGCCTGGGCAATTGCTGACGAGAAGTCATCTTCTTCAGTAGGTCCTTCTTTGGCCTGGTTGATTGCTGACATCATGTCGTCGTCTACAGGGATCTCTTCTGCCATCAAAGGTGCAGAAGCTGGGCCCATTGACCCCCACATGTTTGATCTGTCCTGAGAACGAGTAACTAGTCCGCCCATCTTGACAGACTCACCATTGGTGTTGTCACCCTTATTGTATTCTAGGAGCTTCGCTTGGATCTCTGAATCTGTAGCGCCGCTCTTAATGTAATTGTAAATTTTCTGGCGAGACTCACTCTTCATATTGTAGTCGATGTCTAAAAGAACATCCTGCTGAGCTTGAGTAAATTCTCTTCCAAAATCCATAGAAGAAAGGGAGGCTTCTGAGTTTGCAACATATGCACGCATGTCTTTATCAGCTTGGTCCCTCGTCACAACTCTTTCTGGGTTGTCAGTCTTTACCCCATAGCCCGCTGACATCTGAGTGCCATCTGGATATGCGTTTTCTCTGAAGCCTTCTTTACCTTTGATTCTATCGTAAAAACCGTTTGATGCTTTAATTGCCACAAAATCCCCTCAAATTTATTTCTTCACATATGGAAGGTGTACCTGTTTGTTATTTGCTTTCATGATGCTAATTGCTTTGTTGATTTGCATCTCCGACATTGTGGGGTCTCTCTTCTTGAGTTCTGCAATCCATGATGGATCTACTCTGTCCTCTTCAGCCATCTTTGAGAAGCCTTCATTGAACACTTCCCTTTCAGGATTTCCAAAAAGTCCAAAAGTCTTACCATAGAAAAAGCTTTCCTCTTCTTTAGAAGTTCCATGATCCTCAAGCTCTGTGTAGAGCATGTTCCGCACGTCACGTCTTGTCGCCTTCGGGTTCTCTCTGAGGAGCTGCTCATACCGTATGTTTGCTATGAGGTTTGCTTGCCCTCTTTCTTCTGGGTCCATGATGCCTTTGGCTTCATAGAAGTTTTTAAGCATGCGGTCTTTCTCTGCATCCATTCCAAGCTGGGTGGTGTTCTGTTCCTTAGTGTCCATAGAGATATACCGTTCTCTCTTGGCACGAAACATCTCCATGTCCTGGAATGACAAGTCACCCACAAAGGCTCCTAGGTCAGTGACCTTAGCATACTCTGGGTCTTGGGCAAAACGCTCAAGAAGTAAATCTCTGACCGCTGGGTTTGTGACTGCTGGGGCCTTGCCCCCATGCTTATTTATTGCTTCTGCAATTTTCGCTCTGTCTGCTACCGGAATTTTAATAAGCTCCGACTGATAGTCCTTCCCACTGTTCACTGCTGCATAGACTGAAGAAGCTTGCTTCTCAAGGTCCATAGTCTTTTGCTTCTTCTTCATCTCAAAGTTCGTTTTGGCAAAGCCAATAGATTCTCGGGCCATCTTGCTTGTGGGCGCATGGGCCTGAATGAATTGGTTCTGGAGGTCTGGGCTATCTGGATGTTTATCCATTGCCATGTTGGAAAGGGAAATAGCTTCACGAGAATTTTTTTCTTCCCTGGCCGTATTGAGAAAGCCAATTGCCTTAATTCTGTCTTCAGGTGTGAGCTCAGGATCGAAGCGGTTGAGGATTTCCTCAGCTCGGTTGATCCCTCCAGGAAGCTTGGCTTGCTGTTCTATGGATCTTCTGAATAGTTCGGAGGTCCCTTTCTGTAGGTTTGCCTTCACTTGCTCTTGAGGAAGCCCCATTCTTTTGCCGTGGTCTATAATTGCATTCTGTACATTCTTAGCGCCTTCTCCTCCAAGGTAATCTAAATCACCTGAAGCTTGGATAGAGTCATTAAGTGTATTCGCTACGCGAGTTTTAAAGATTCCGTCCTCAGCTGCGCGGACTTGTCCTGCAGTGTATGGGGTGGCAAAACGATTGTACTTAGTGAGCTTCTCTTCCAGGGCCTGCTTAATGAAAGGGCGAAATTCTTCTTTAGTTCCAAGAACTCTTTTATCAAATTTCTGCTGGAGCCATTTTGTCCGCTCCGACTTCACATCAACTGCATTGATTCCACGGGCATCTGAGAGGTCTGCCTGCGCCTGGATGACATCATTTTCAGCATCGTTTTCAGCTTGTGCCTTAAGGAGGTCAAGAGTTTTTTTCTTTCTCTCGTTCTCCTGGGCTTCTTGAGCTGAGATAGTTTTTTGGAGTGTGCCAATAAAACCTGTATCTAATTGTGCTGCTTTTGGGGTTTGAAAACGTGTTGCTTGCTCCGCTTTAAGCGAAGTGATTTGCATTTCTTGGGGAGATCTTTGCGGCATTATGTGCTCCTGTGGCCATATACACTCGCTCCAAATTGAAGGGCAGATCCAAGAACTGCATAATTCTTATTAATCTCTGCCGCTCTAACTTGATAGCCGTAATTAACTTCTTCAAGTTCATATCCAAGGGCTTCGCGCATAGAGTTTATTTCCTCTTGTGCTGCGTTGTAATATCCGATGGCTTCATATGAGCCTTGGATCTTCTGGGTTTGGGCGCCATTAACGTCCTGCCCTTGCGCCGCTGCGTTCAGTAAAGCGCTTTGTCCTGCTTGGTATCCTTCTGATTGTGCATCTAGTGCCGCCTGTCGTCCACGATATAGTGCATCTGCTTGCTGATTTCTTGCTTGTAAGATGTTCAGCTGCGCCGTTGCTGCCACTTGGGTGTATGCGTTGTTCGCATTGTAAACATCTACCATGAATTGTGCGCCTGACAATGCTGTCTTTGCTGCCTTATAGTCTGTGTCTTGCTTCTTAGTTTCTGCTGTAAGCCCTTCAATCCCTTTAAGAGGTGCATCAAAGTCCTGCCCCATAGACATCGTTTGGTCTACTTCGACTGGTGCATACTCTTTCTTGACTGGAGTTTCAATTACTACCTTGTCTTGTTCAGCCTGGATCTTCTTGACAGTCGCAGTGCGCTTCTTCACTCCTTCAGCTTCCACATTAATTGCAGGAAGGGAGAGTCTGCTGCCCCCCTGTGCCATTCTTCCGCCAAGTGAATAAACGCCCGATGAGTTACTGATTGCCATGGTTAATCTCCCGATATGCCTTTAGGGTACACGGAAAGAATTGTCATGGGTACTGGATCTACGTTTTTTATATTAACTCTTCCAGGGCCATTCCATTCTGTTGGGAAGTTTACTACTTTATGCCCGTTGAAGTTTGGAGTGGTGATTGAAAGATCCCCTTCCATTCTCGTGTCGAGCTCTTCCATGTTGGTCAAATCTTTTCCAGGAAGCCCAATGAAAGCACCTCGGGTTTCCATCATCCCCAGGCCCACGGCATTTATGAGTTTGTTGGCATCTGTGAGAGTTCTCTCCCCAGACGTTTCAATGTCCATAGTCTCAAACTCCGACATGTACGGAATCCCTACATAGCCGTAGCAGTAGTGGTCAGGGAGGTTGACTTTTGAAACTCCCAAGACATCTTTGTCTACATAGAGGGTGTTTTTGTGTGGGTTGTTTGGGGAAGAAATAACTTCTCCATCTGCAAAAACTGAAACACCTTTTAGCGAAGTCTCCGCAACAAGGCTCTCTGGGTCTGTGAATGCATACAAGAGTGTTCCGTGACTTAGGCTTGCGCTATTAAAGGCCTGGAGACATCTGGTCTGGAGATTCTTTTTCTGGGCATCTGTAAGTGCTTGAGCATTGACATCCTGAAGGACTTCAGGGACATCCTGGTCAAAGAACCCACTATACTCTTCAAGGAAAGTCGGATCCCCTGTGGCCACCAGGCTTCCATTAGTTACATGGTATCGAAGAGTCTGGACACTTTCAAACTTCCCATCTATGTCAAAAGAGTCATAGAAGAAATGAAGTATGCAGTTATCAGAATCTTTAATTATTTCACTGCTTGATAATGTGGTGCGGAGCTTGATAGTCTCTCCCGCAGTCCATATTCCTGACCCTGGAGTCTCAATGTTTATTCGTGTTGCGAGAGGGAGCGGAATCCCTGCTGAGTCAATGCGTGCATATCCCTCATTCCCGTTATTTGAAAGTCTGTACCCGAAGGATTTAAAAGAGTCTGCAAAAAACTCAGCTTCACGAAACTTATCTTCTCTAGTGTTAAGCCTTTCAACAAGTCTTACTCCGTTTCGGATAACATAGCACATGAGGACATCGTAGTATTTATCCGTCACTAGTGAATCAACTGAGTTGGCATAGTATAGATTTTTTGCTTTCCCTAGATATATGCTCTCAATGTATCCATCTGTTTCTAATACAGCAAATCCTTGCCCCAGGTTGTCGTTCCCTGAGTTTGTTATTCTCACCAATTTCCCGTCACGTCTAAGAAGGTATACTGTATCTTCAGTCCCGTTCAGGACTTCCATTTGAACAATATCCTGGTCTAGTGTGTGTTCAGAAAAAGCAGAGGCTTCCGATATGTTTAAGTTCCCATCTATGCTGAACTCTATGGCCATTAGTTTAGTGTGACTATTGTTAAGGAAATATCCCTTTCTTCCACTGCTTTTTGGTTCAACTGAAGAAGAACATCCTTCATTGGAAACTATTAACGGATTCACTTGAGTTGGAGTAAGCACTCCTTGCTCTCCTCCTCTGACTATATACACACCTTTGCCTGTAAAGGCGATGAGCCTCTCCATGGACAGCTGTGCGACACATGGAGTTCCGTCTGTGACGGGGATGTTGAATTGGAAGGCTCCGACGTCTGTATACACGATAGGGGATTTTAGTTGTTCTGGGGCTCCTAGCTTGGATGCGTACATGTCTCCCGCTCGGATCCCTGATCCTTCAGGTCCTTGTTCCATTCCAAGCACAAGTCTTTGCTGATAGTAAGAGGCGCAGAGCGCCCCTCTCAGCACTTGTTTCGCTTCGTCGTATATACCACTGTCTATTGGTGCCGTGACTGACGGATTAGAAACTCCGTAGTCGGTAAATGATACTGAAGTTTTTGTGTAGTCACTAAAAGGGACTGCTCCTGCAAATTGGTAGAAAGATCCGCCAAATCCAGCATTTCCGGCTCCACGGTAGAAGTTGAAGGCTTTTACAGGGCTCCAGTAGGCTTCCCCTCCAGTTGTGGTCAAAACTAAAGTTGTTGAAAGCTGGGCGTGTGGATGCGCAATGTTTCCTGCACTTATAGTGGCAGGAGTGGGTTGTGTACCTTGCATCACTGCGACTCTGACTTCTCTCCCATCCTTGAACACTGCTGTGACAAGATAGGATACAGACAGGAAAGGGGAAAGCCCTAGTGAGGTTCCTGCAAGTGGGTGTGTCCCAATACCACCTAAACCATAGTTGAACCTGAGCCCACCTCCATTGTTTAGTATTGTGATATGGTCATGAGGGAGTGGGTTAAATGCTGCATCTAGTATGGCCACTCTTGACTTGGGGGATACAAAAATTTTCTCTTTTAAGAGAGTGAATCTAACTTCGTTTGGAGATGGCTCGATAAAGTGCTCATCCTCCAAAACTCCATCAATGGCGAATTTATATTTATCCTCGTAATAAGGAACGTATCCAGGGGCAGGCCCATACAGTAACTGGGAATGTTTCCCATACTCTGCGGTTCTCCAAACATTATTTTCTGCATCCCACCATGTGAATGCTTTGATACCTGCTTTCCCTCCAAGGGAAGGAAGGTCTTTTTGAGTAGATGCTATTTGTATGTATTCAAAGCCAGGTCGGTTGCTAACGCCCCCAGCTCTTCGCACGTACATGTTTCTGAGTTTTGCCAAGCCTTGGCCATAGGAAACTTCATCGGACTTATATCGAAGGGACGGGGAGACTTCACCATATATGAAGGATAGTTGTTTTCCCGAAGACATTATTGCCACCTTGCGGTGAGAAGTGGGTTAGGAGCATCCATTTTTTGAGGCTGTCTTCCAAGGTCATATGCTATGGCGCGAGTAAGCTCCGTGGCAGCATCTGCCATAAGGAGTTCTTTGACTTTTGCCCAGTTATTTGTGACCACTGACTTTCCAATGTCTAAGGCCAATTGGTACGCAAGCCCTCGCCCGAAGTGTGTGGGGAAACTTACGTCCTCCGACATTCTGGTGGTGTATTCTGCCCATGCGAATTGGACATTACACCAAACTCTAGTGGTGGCGCCAATGTTCATTTCTTTCCACTTGTGCTTTTGGTCCTCGTACAGATTGTACTCTGAGAAGATTCCTTCCGGAGCAATCTGACGAATGACTAGGCAGTCTGCAGGGTAAAGATATTCATATGCAAAATTTTTGCTTGGGTTGTCCTGAGAAAAAGCAAGTGCTAGTTCTTGGGATGCGAAGCTCCATGGATGGGCTTCTAAAAATGTATCAAGCGACGTCCGAAGATGACGCCTGATAATTTTAGCTACTATAGTATTTTCTGTGTCCAGATCTGTTACTGACAAAGTAGAGGCCAGGTGCCCGAGAGCCATATTCGCAATCTCGTTTTTCTGTAGCATTGTGGCCCTCTATCTTAAGTGAGTGAAGGAAGAACAGGAGCGGCTGGAGCTTTCACTGCAGCTTTCTTAGCTGGAGCAGCTTTCTTAGCTGGAGCAGCTTTCTTAGCTGGAGCTTTCACTGCAGCTTTCTTAGCTGGAGCAGCTTTCTCACCGTCTTCTGATTTTTTATTCTCTTTCAATTTTTTGACAATATAGTCTTCAATATTAAACCCTTCAGGCTTCGATGGTTCCATCCAAAGAGGCAGTTCACCGTCTTTGCTTAGGTATCCTGAATACTCAAAAAGATGCCCAGCACGTACAATGGCATAGCCTTTCCCGTCGTGGATCTGCCCAATGTCTGTTGCAATAACAGGGACATTTAGAACTTGGTCTCTTTCACTTTCTTTTTGTGCTTTTGTTGCTAGGTCTGAAGCTGATTTAAGTTGTCTTCCCATTTGATCCCCCATGAAGTTTTTAAAAGAAAGGGCACCGAAGTGCCCTTAGAGTAACTTTTTTAGTATAGTTAAAAATACTATCCGACGTAAGCACCGTCAACCGCTGCAACAATCCCTGCAGTAATTTGACCTAGTGTAGGAGCTGTTCCTGCCACTGTGTACTTAAGGCGTAAGTAGCGCATAGTGATTCCGCGTGGGACTTTTTCAATCGGGCAGATATATCCGGCCTTAAGATCCGCAAGTAAAACTAGCTCTGAAGCTACAATTACTGGGGCAGTGAAGGCTTCGTCAATTGCCATCTCAACATCAATTTTAAGTGATGTTAAAGTGTTGAAAGACTGAACCACTTGGATAAGAAGTGGGATCTTCTGCGACTTGTCCATATTGCGCTTAAGCTGATTCTTCCTATAAGGAGCAATCCCTGGAGCGCCCAGGTCAAGAGAGTTCGTTGAAACTGCAGTAGCCGTAATTACTTGGGCTTCTGAGAAAAGAACTTGTGTGTCGATAATCATAAAATAGAACCTCGGTAAATTGTTTTATACTCTTTTAAACGTCAACCGAAGGCGGCAGTTATTAAACTACACGCGCTTCAGAGTTGATAATTCCGTCACTCTCACGAAGAGGAATTCCTCTAAAGTGGAGAACTTCCTTAGCGTTAGGGCCTGTGTCCTTGAAAGTTAAGAACAAGTTTTTGCCAGCAGCATTGCGTGCTTGGAAGTCCAAGAACTCAATGATAGTGGTGTTCATGTAAATGAACGTTTTACCCATAGACTGTCTACGACCTTTATGGCGGTAGTAAGCCTTAGTTAGGAAGTTGATGATGTCTGCACCTGTGGCAGCATCAAGCGTAAGGTCACTTACGTCAATGTTTGCTACTCGTGCAATGTACTGCCAGTTACGAACAGTTACACCAAAGTGCCAAGTGAACTCTTCACGGTAAACCATGAACATGTTGTTGGCTGCGTCATACTTAGGCACTTTGCCGCATTCAACACGTTGAACACCAGCTGAGTGACCATGTGGGTAGATCAAGTGGCACGACTCTTCGTCCCAAGTAATCATCCAGATTGAAGTATTGTCTCCGCCTGTCCCAAGAGCATCAATGATTTGTGAACCATTTTCTGCAGAGAGAGAGCTGAAACGTGGAGACAAGCCCATAGGGAGTCTCGCGTTAGTTCTTGAATCGTGGTAAAAAATTGCCGTAGCAGCTTCTTGTGCCATTGCTTCAAGGTGGTTTTTTGCTTGTTGAAGACGAACTGATGCTTTCTTCTCAGCCTTCTCATAGATGTCTACAAGGCGGCAATCGACTTCAGCTGCAGAGTTAACAAACCCTGTAGTGTCCTTGACTGTCTGCATAGTGCCTTTAGTAGAAGGAATCCCTTCATATAAAGCACCCCATGCAACTTGAGGAAGTCCTGTAAGTACAGTGGTCTCGTGGTACGTTCCACGGTTACACTCGTAAGCAGGAGCATCTTCTAGTACAGGATTCTGTGCTGCCAAAAGGTTAATAACTTCTGCGCCCTTGCCGTTCTCTGGCATTAAAGCTAGATCAAGAAGCGTAGGGTATTTTCCGTTTAGTAAAGCCATATTTCATTTTCCTGGTTAGAAATTTTTTT
>Ga0208160_1000035_pt1 | contig 51936 bp, 66 predicted proteins | sample CB_VirMetaG_FD_184536 | JGI IMG/M metagenome (GOLD analysis project Ga0208160, IMG submission 184536) | Freshwater to marine saline gradient viral communities from Chesapeake Bay - CB_1504_1 Viral MetaG (SPAdes) (version 4) | ecosystem: Environmental > Aquatic > Marine > Coastal | place: USA... | reverse complement strand
TTAGCAATAGATGTTGAGTCCCCAATAGATGTTGATGTACTTGCTTTGGACACCTCCAAACCATCAGCCGTCACCGTACCATTTACATCAAGTGCCGAAGACGGTGAACTAGTGCCAATCCCGACATCTCCAGCGCTGCTGATTCGCATCTTTTCAGAACTACCGGTAGTCCAGATATGGCTAGTTGCTGCATGGTTATTATATGTAAGTCCGCTAGCATCACTCCATAGTGTTGCTTGAGCACTACCAGCAGTGTTGCCAAGCTGTAACTCACCGCCACTTGTGCTTTTAATGTTCAATGAAGTATAACCACTGACACTTGATATAGTGCCATTTCCAATTATGGAGTTACCCAAGGCGGTCAAGCTATCCGCAACCGTTAAGCCAGTTGAATCAACAGTGAGTTTTACGTCAGCAGCACGGCGAACCCTTAAAGACCCGTCCTTGAAGTTAAGCTCCCCGCCTGAACCCTCTGTAATTAACCGCAGATCATAATCGTCAGAGGATGGGGATTTGAGGTCAATGTAAGCCCCAGATGGACCACCAACTTCTATAACCCCAAGTCCAGTTGATGTTTCAACAGTCAACCCATCAGCAGTCACCGTACCATTTACATCAAGTGCCGAAGACGGAGAAGTCGTACCAATCCCGACATTGCCCGCGCTATTGATTCTTAGCCTCTCTGCATCATTGACCCGAAAAAGAAGAGAGTTGTCAGAGTGGTCATACTGAATGCGGCCTACGTTAGAATCGGTTGCATCAGCAAAATTGATTGTACCGTTAGAAGTATCGGATGAATTAAATGTAAGGTCCGCATAGCTAGTGTTATCGCCCAAGCTTACGAGGCTAGAAAGTACCGTTGTCCCAGCACCATCAACAGTCAATCCATCAGCCGTAACGGTGCCGTCCACGTTCAGCGAGGTGTCAATGTCCACAGCACCGGTAGTGTTTGCGATGTTGATTGCAAGCGTGCCGTCATTAGCTGAGATAGTGGACGTTTCAATGTCGGTGGCGTTAACGACGTCGTCTTTAAGCAAAACGCTGTCAATAGTTACGCCGGTCCCTACGGTGGTCTCGTTGACCGTGTTCGTCGTAAGAACTTGCCCGCTATCTATAACTAAGTTGGTGGTGCCGGACGTATTGCCCTGCGCTAGAACTTCGGACAGCGTGTCAAAAGAGCCGACCTGGGCGTCAACGTAGGCCTTAATAGACTGTTGCGTCGCAAGCTTGGTGGCGCTATTGGAGACCATGTCGTCTTCGTCTTTAATGCCCGTGACGGTCGCACCGTCTGCTGCAATATTAAGACTGGTGTTCGCAACTACCGTGGTGCCTGTTACGGCGGCCGCAGTGGCGCCACCAATAACAGAGCTGTCGATGGTTCCGCCGTTAATGTCCGCCGTAGTGGCCGTCAGGTCCGCCGTCGTTAACAGAGGTGTCGTTAGCGCGGTAACCCGCAGCTTGTTGTACACATCAACAACGGTGGCCGAGGTGCCGTTACCGTCAAACTTAAGGACCACATCACATCCAGCAGGTACTTCAAAATCGTTGCTGGTGCTGTATGTGCCTTGAAAGAGAATGGCAGACTGACCGCCGGAAAGGTTGTTGCGGACAAAGACTATCTTCTCCGCATCGTTTGGATCTAAGCGCAGGTAGGACGTGCCGCCCAGGTCGCCGGCATCGGTGAGTTCAATCCATTTATTACGGCCGTCAGACGTTGAACCGTTGCTGATTTCCAGCAGGTTTGGAGTCCCCGACGTGCCAGGATTGGCCAGCGTTAAAACAACCGCGCCGTTAATGGCTTGGTCGAGGATGTCGAAATTGACGTTAGTAGTATCGCCCCACGTACCCGATTGCTCGCCCGTGGCGGGCTTCTCGATTCCGAGGTTGACTGTATAGGTACTTGGCATTTCTAAATCCTCATGCTGCTATTTTTGACCAATCGGCACTCTGACCGGGCGCTTCCGACGACCATGACGGTGTCTGGCTTACGGCAATGTCATTGTACGCAGGGGTCTGACCGGGGATAATGTCACCGTATACCAGTGCGCTTCCCGTCACTCCCGTTGCATAGACGCCTGTTATGTTTACGACAGCACCACCAATAACTTCGGTAACGCTGCCAACTCTTCCTATTCCTGTTACACCCGTGACGAGAATATTCTGACCCGTCTGGGTCGTAACCGTTCCTACTGTTGCAGTTCCGGATGTGCCTGTAACGTACACAAAGGCAATGCCTTCTACGGAAGCTTGCCCTATCTGACCTACTGCTTCCAATCCTATCGGCGATACGTTTGCTGTCGCAATAACGGATACTGTTCCAACAGAACTTGTTGCTTCTAGTCCGGTGACAGGTGCGTTTGATTCCGCAATAACGGTGACAGGACTTACTGCTCCCGTACCCGCAACACCTATGGCCGCAATGTTCGCCTCAGCAATTACCGTAACAGAGCCAATCGACCCGGTAGCGGTAACGCCCTCAACCACAACATTCGCATCTGCAACTATTGATATAGTGCCTATGTTTGCCGTTGCGCTTGGGAGCCCTTCATCCTGACCCCACGAACCACCGCCCCAACCTTGGCTGGATGAATTCCAGCCTTTGAAGTAGACGGTTACATCAGTCATTACGCTATCCGAATGATAGCATTACTGGCGTCAGCAGTCGGGAAAACAATGGTAAAGTCACCCGCTGTAGACGTTTTATCCGAACCAAAATCCAGCACAATTACAGACGGGTTCGTTAGAGCCACGGATGTAGTGTTAGGGGTAGAATTGTAGATCAAAGCCCCTCGTGCGGTTATTGTTGCGGCGGTGAAGGTTTCATCCGCAAAGTCGGTCAGCGCAGTGGTGCCGGACACAGAAGGATTGACTGGCGTAAGCGCCTGGCCACCTGTTGTATATCCAGAACCGCTGGCAACTTCGTTTGAGGTAGTGTACGCCGTAGTAGCTGCATTAAGAGTAGCTGCGCTGGTGTACAAGGCGAGTAAAAATGTATCGCCCGTGGATGAGTCGAAATCGTGAGCGCCGTAAAGCAATTCTTGCTTAAAGCTGCTACACATATAGTTGCCTGAAAACGCCATGGCTACAGTCTCCTTATGAGTTCAGCAAGCTCTCTATGGCCTGCATGGATTAATTCATTGTACACCGTTGTTCTATCACTTTTGATAGCTTCACGCATATAAACTTCAAGCACTTTGACCATGTCCTTACGAAAGGCATGAGCCTGTGCTTTTATTGCCTCGGGCGCAGTTTCGCTAATAGCTAAGATCTTGTGCGCACATCGTTCTGCAATTTCTTCTGGAGTAAACCCGCGCTTATCCGTGGTGTGTACCTCAACGTTAAACGCTGTGTTTGTTTGCAAAGCAGAAAAAGTCATTGTTTCGGCCTAATTAGTTTTCCGGTACGGTATTCGTCCGTTACTTCTTTAGATTCACCCAGCATCTTCATGCCCATAACGGCTTCACCAAAGCGTTTTTCGTACATAGCCAGCATGTCAGGCTCACCCTTCATGTAAATGTAGGCCTCCATCAAGCTTCCGTACAACATAGCTATTTCAGCGTTTTCGCTTAGCCAGGTTGTCGCTGTATCGGCACCCGCCGTTAAACTGGCAGGCCGGTAGAAATAATGTAACTCTACCGCGTAAGACGCGTCAGGTGTTGGCCCAACAATGAAGTTGTTTATGTCAAAAACAGCGTAATAACGAGGGTCACCTGTGGTAGCCGCATCGGGATTAAACGATTGAACAAAATCAACATCTTTAAAGTCTAAAAACACATGGTCCCCGCTGGAGTCCACAAAAGACAACGCAAACGAGGCAAGGTAGTCGCTAGGACAGGCCAAATACTTGTTGGACCCTGTCAGAGCGCCGCTAACATTCTTTTTAAACAAGCTGAGCTGGACGTTTTTAAGAATCCGCTCTTCTGCCTGCCGGATAAATAGGGGCAAGTTGTTGACGAAGGACGTTTCGTCGTTTTCGGTGTAATCCTGAATAGCTTGCTTCAGTTCTGCGTATGTGAAACTCATGTAACCACCGTTATTTGTCCAACCTGCCCGAAGCCTTGTACGGGCCGCAGCTTAGGGGCAACCACTAAAGGTAACCCGACGTACACATCTAAAGGCTCTGTCCGATCTGGGCGAGCATCCTTAAGGGACTGCGGGTCAACCACCTTCCTAAAAGGGCCTAATTGAGGCTGCTTGGGCTCAAATTCATCCGGACCCACTAAAAGTCCGTTCCATTCCTTTTTCATTAACCGATAAGGGTAACGAAAACCCGAACGGTCTGATATAGCCCACGCTTCTTTCCCTGCCGCATTTTTAGCCATTAACCTAACCTGTAATAGTCAAAACTAGGGGCTACGTTGAACGAAGACCGGTCCCGATCTTCCGTGGCAGCTCTGTCAAACTCTTCCTCATAGGACGCTTTTAACATTGCCACTCGATTCGGGGCCCGCTTTAGTGCTATGTAATACGCTAACCCTGCCGCTAGACACGGGTAAAAACGAAAGGGCAGGTCCATGGTGTTAGTATATACATCCGCGTCATCTATGCGAGTTAAAGCGTCATAATAGATCACATCGGTGTTGTTGTCCGGGACAGGCCAAACCTTGAGCTTCGGAGACACTTGTCTGTCCAAGAAGAACTGGTTTACTCGACCTTGCGTAGACTTGTTTGGGATGCTTAAGTAGCCGTCTCGGCTTAACCTGGTTAAAGAATAGTCTGTTCCAGACCGCCTTACCGCCACGGAAAGAACATCAATAACGTCGTTACCAACGTCGTACTCGCTCGTGCCGTCTACAACCGTAATAGTGCGCTGTTTAATGGTCCATTGGTTCAAACCACGGTTAGCCCAATCGGCAAGCAACAGGTTCAAAGACCGTTTGGCAGATTTAAGGTCGTACCCTGTACGAACTTCAAGCCCGCACCGTTCGTAGGCCTCTTCGACATACTCAGCAACGTCTAGCTCAAAATTAGTGCTTCCAGATGTAGTCATAACCCTTACCTACCTCGTGATCGGTGCTATTTAAGCGTTGCGTACGGCGCATTTACTGCCTTTTTTAACTTTGCCGCCTTTTTTCATTCGAGCCACCGGGGCAGCTACCACCAACATAGGCTTTTTCTTTTTCTTGACGTACTCCATGGGAACTTCTCTATCGCCTCGGCGCGCCAGGGGCTTCATGTTTTTGTTTGGCATAGTAACTCTCCTAATATATGGTTAGAGCTTAGTGGTAGAAAGTCGTTCAACACGAATGGTGTCGTAATCATTTAAGCGAAAGCCTGTTAACACGATGTCGGTGTCAATAAAGATGCCCGCCGCAATGGCTTTGTTTAAACCGGCTACGTATTCGTAGAAAGTTTCGTCGGTGTTCTCGTGCGCCAGATCAATAACAAACACCACGTCGTATTTCGGGTCAAACTGAGAAACACATGAGTACAGCGTTTGATAGCTTTTTTCCTGTATGAACAAGATCGCAACCCGGTCTTTATCCCACGCCAAACAATCATTCAAGTTGTCGGAGTCGTCGTAAGACCATTTTCTGACATCATCTACAATTGCAGATTCAATCGGATCGCTAAAAAAAGACTTGTTCATAGCTAAGCCAAAGCCTTATGTATCAAGGGCACTACCATAATCAAAGCCGCTAAGCCCCATATCTTCATGTCCAGCCCTTTTAGCGAATGTTTCTGATCCGCCAGTTTTTCTTCAATTCGCTGGTAGCGTAAATTACACTCCGCTTCATGCTTTTCAAGATTGGCCCAAATATCGGAATCTCTTGCAGGCTTTTGAAGTTTTTCAACATTGTTCATATTAAGCCTCGTTCCGTATGATCACTAGCTCAAGGTTCGAGGAGATCTTCAGGTTAGCGTTCGCGCTGGAGCCCATTGCACGAACCTCCATGTCCGACTTTTCTGGAATTGCGATGGGGTATGTGAAGACCAATACTACGCTAGCGTTTACCGCAGCAAATTGCTGTTGTGTCCGAAAAACACCGCCCTCTTCCCGAATAACCAGTCGTATCGTACCAAATTTATTGTTTGCTTCGGTCAGAGCCGTTGTGTCGAACTGCGTTACATAGGCGGTATGCCCTGCAGGTACGGTGTAAACCGCCATCAGTGTCTGTTGTGACGCTACCGCGAGATAAGCGTATGTAACACCTCCGTTGGTAATAGACGCCGCGCCCGTGAGTGCTTGAGACCCTGAGGTAAACGCACGGAACACCCTCAAGAAAAGACCTGAAGTAGTGGCTGTCCCAGAACCCGCTAGGGTAACTGTTTCCGCCAGGGGAGCGTAGTCCGCATCAAGCCCCTGTACCTGGACCTGAACACCGTTGTCTGTTGCACCCGCCGCACTGGTAACAGACATAGCTACTGCGCTAGAGGGGTACGCATAAATACCGCCGACATCCCAAACAGTCTCTTCAACCTCTTGGACTAAAGGGTTGTACCCGAACTTAAAGACATTCGAGTGGCCCATAATTTGGCCACGAGATACCTGGAGCCCGAAAGGCTCTGTGGCCCCGACTTGCGTTATAGATCTAATAGGATTAGCCATCGTTAAACCCCTAGCTATAAAAAACGGTTACAGAGGTACACGCTGTGAACACGGACACGTATATGTCCGAAACCCGCAAACCCTCGTCCGGAATGTTAACGGAATGAGTGTCGGAAGCGTTTAAATCCACGTCAATAGCTATCGATCCGCCATCACCGTCCGTAATTACAAGACGAGGAGAGCCGGTCGTGGTTTTTACTTGTAGCTGCCTAATACGTGCAGGGCCTACCGCAGCAGACCCCGTACCGGCCAAGCGTTTTGATTTTAAATCAGAACCTGCCATTATTTGACACCCCTAGTAGCTTTGGGCTTCTCCACGGCGGACACACTTTTCGGTGCAATCGGAAGAGCCTTACCTTCTTTATCTAAACCACGCAGCGCCAATTCATCGGCGCCAGGGGCGTTTTTTGGAATAAGTGACATGACCTACTCCTTAGGTGGCGGAAATGGTGGCGCCAGTGTCGGAACGCTTCCAGTTTGTGCCGTCGGAGAAAGCTAAGATGGCTGAGCCAGCAGCACCGTTAGATACGTAAACAACAGTACCGGCAATGCCTGCGGCGGAAACGGCATTTGCTACCGTGTAAGTTGGGACTTGGGTCGCGCCTACAACGTCGCCAATAAAGCCGTTGTTGGAGGTAACTGGACCAGAGAAAGTGGTATTGGACATACTATAAGCCTCACATGCGAGTTAAGGTAGAATCTGTCTGCATATCGTCAGTCGGGTCTGTCAGATTCACCGGATTTGTTCCCGATAAGTGCAAACATACCATTATATAGCCGTCTTTGTCAAGAACACGAAAAAAGGAGGCCGAAGCCTCCTTATTAGTGCAACACAGTAACCGAGTGGTTACGCGGCGCCGGGGGTGCCGTAAACAGAACGCCAATCGGAAACACCGAAAGAATAACGTTCACGGGCCTTAAAGCGCATGTTACCGGTGTCAAAGTCACCTTCCATTGCCGTTTTAATAGGCGAACGGTTGAAGTGCTTGAAGCCGTTAGGTGCGTCAGTCTTAATGAAGAAAGCGTCCGTGTCGGTCAAGAAGTGGTTTACCACTGCGCCGTCAGGAAGCATTCCCATAGACTTCATTGCATTGTTGTCGTTGTCCGCAGTACCAGAGCGCAGGTTCGAGTTGATAACTCGCTCTGCGATGAATTGAAGCTCTTTAGGGATAATGAGCTTCATGCCGCGAACAGCAATCTTCAAGCCACGCTCATCGGTCAAACCAGCAATATCAATTAACATCTGTTCCAACGAAGTTTCGTTGAGGTCGGCAGCAACTGCCAAGACGTTTGTTTGATTGCCAGAAAGTGATGGGTGGGCGGCTGAACACAAGGCAGCGCCATCGCCGATCGCATTAGTGCCAGTCGAGAACGCATTGTTCAGGATAGACGCTGCTTTGATCTGCTTAGTCTGGGCCATAGAGCGGGCCAGAGCCTTGGTGTAACGCGAAGCAAGACGATCGTAAAGATTGTCTTCCACGGCTTCTTCAGTGATGGAGAAGGCCAACGCGATTGTTTCGTGAGTGTAACGAGCGGTGTAAGTTTCTTGAGCGTCGTCAAAACTGATGGACTGGCCTTCATTTTTAACAGGTGCAGTAGAAAAACCACCAAGCATTACTTCTTCTTCAAATGCTCGGTCCGAAGACTCTTCATCAAAGATTTCAGAATGCTCGTTCTCGTAACGGTTGTATTCTAGGCCGAACAAGGCATTAAGGCCGGGTTCAAGCTCTTTCGCTAATTGTGCGCGAGAAATAGCCATTTAGTAGACCTCCTTATATGCCAGTTGTTGTCGCAGTAGTTTGAGAATCAAACCGTGCGCTAGTTGCATTATGGTGAGCGTTCAAACGAACGATAAGCGGGATACCAGCGGCTGCGAAGTCGGTGTTACCTGCGTCGTCCTGAATGCCAACAATGCGCAACGGCAGAGTAGCCGTAGTAGCAATGGTGGATACACCCAATGAAGCGGTTGAGTTACCTACGGTAGAGCCAGCGCGAGCTGAAGTACCCAGCGAAGCATTGGCGAACACGGCGGCTTGTGCCGTAGCACGGTCAGTCAAAGTTGCGTCGGACGAAACTTTAAACAACTGATTAGGGTTGTCGGCAACGAAGGCTTTAACCGGGTGGTTAGTGTCTACGCTTACAGAACCCGAACCGGGCCAATAACTGATCCAGACTGGTTTCTTAGAAACCGAATCGACATATTCAACGCCCATCAGGACACCAAGGGCGGGCACAGTGCCGCCCGCCGTATCACCAGCTTGATCAATAGTGCCCGCTGAAGTGGGTACACAGATTGAAAACTGGTAAATAGCATTGGTGTTGTTGGAAGCGATCTCATACTGGGTTACACCAGTAGAGTTAACGCCGCTGCCAACTATCCCGATAGGTCGAAGACCATAGGCAGTATTTTGATTTGCCATCTTAGTTTTCTCCTAAGGGGGCAGCCCATATCATTTTTGAGGGCCGCCAAAAGTTACACGAGATTGACGGTCAGGTCGACTGATCGTCATCGATGAATGTGCATTCTCTCTCATCATATCGTGATCCACTGCGTCCATTTGGTCCTTACTACGACTATTGAAGTAGTGTGTCCGCTCGGCAATGGTCTCATCTGGAATTCGAGCGAGAAGCAATCCGCCAACTCCAAACACACCTTGGTACTTACCTGTTTCAACTGTAGGGGATTCAAAGTCAGGGTACTCGTCCTTTCGGACCAACTCCCAACCTTCCCGTAATTTTGCGCTGACATTCTTCGTGTCGTCAAAGCCACGCGTTTCGGCGCGAATCCAACGATGTTTAAAGCCGTCAGGGGCAGGTGGTGCATCTAGCATAGACGGTGGGGCCCACGGCTTACGTACAGCCTGTTTGTCCCGAGTTTGGTTAGCGCGGGAAGCACGGTTGATAGCCGAACCATCAATAGCATTTTTTCGTTCAGTCATACCTTGTTACTCCTTCACGTATTTCGCATATTCTTCAAGCGGCACACCCAATTTTTTCGCAATTGCGACTTGGCTCGGGGTGAGACGGACCTTTCTACTACTGCGCGCAGATGGGGCTCTTGAAGCTCCAATCACCGTCTGAGCGGGTCGTCTTTCGACGTTTTTTGCGACGCCCCCAAATTTATCGGAGATTCGTCGATCTAGCTCAGTATAGTAGTCTTCGCCCTGTGGGTCAAATCCTTCGTCTTCTACAAGCTTTTTATGTATGCCAAAGGCGGCATACGTCATCGCTTCGTCCGAACCAAACCATTCATTTCGAGACGCCCATTGCTCTGCCTTAGGGTCAGGACGCTTAGGCTGTTGAGCCGGCATCGGCTGACGAGCCTGGTATTGCTGGGCTGCGGCCGCCTGCTGCTGTGCGGCAGAGGCTTGCTGTTGAGATCGATCAGATTGCGCTTTAGCTTGATTGGCACGATCCTGCTGGATAGCCAAACTGGTGAGTGCTCGTTGAGCCTCCACGGTAGCTTTGCTGTCACCCATGTCAATTGCACGGGCTAAATTTGCTTCGGCCTGGGAAATCTGAGTGTTTACGCGGTTGGTGTATTCCGTTACATAGCTGGTATCCAGCTTATTCATCCGTGCTTTAAGGGCTTGAGACTCACCCTGAACAGCTTGGGCGTAGTTAACCGCTTCCTGCTCACGCCTCTCTGCTTCACGCATCTTCTTAGTAAGACGGCTAATACGCTTTTGCGTGGACGTTTCTGCTTTGGAAAACTGGTCGTCAGAGCTTTCGTTATTATCGGACTCGCCGACAACGTCTATCTCTACTTCCGAAGCTTCACTTACATCTAGTTCAATTGAATTGTCATCATCTGACATAGTGCTCTCCTTAGTTTAGTTGATGGATGTCTTCGGGGTCCAGAATGGTTGAAAGAACTTCGTCATCGTTAAGAATCCGAACTTCTCCGCCATCTATTTGAAAGCGAGAGCCTGCATAACGGGCAAATATTACCCATTGCTTCTCTTCGCACCATGCGCCGGAAGGGAATTTAGTGGTATCTTTGTACGCCAAAGGGCCTACTTTAAGGACATAACCAACTTGAGTGGAGATGTGGTTCTTCTCGCTGGTCTCAGTCGGGATGAAGATTCCGCCCGTGGTCTTCTCTTTACCACGATAAGGGAGGATCAAGATGCGCCAGCCCGTAGGGTTAGGCATTCTGTCCAAAAGAGTCTTTCCAATAGAATCCGGGTTAAGGCGAGGCTTTTCCGCGTAAGCCGCAGCTAAGTTATCCGCACCGGTCACAGGATCGACAGTGGGCCTAGCAACTTCTTCTTCAACGGGGGCCTGGAGCTTTGCTGCGGAGGCAGCAAGAGACAATTCTCGGTCTCGACTAGAGCTAGAGCTTTTCTTCTCGGGCTCCTTAAAGCGGGGTATTTCGGGTGATGCGGTCATATAGATTGTTCCTGTTTATCTAGCAGGCGTTTTAATTCCTGTTCCACGTGATTAAGGCTTTCTAGGTTTCCCATAAGCTCACGATATTGTTCCATAGATTTGACATTCCCAAATATCATTAGGTCTGTCACACCTTGGCGTCGTTCTCTCAGAATCCGAAAAACTGACTCTGCAACATAAAGTTCGTCCATTTACTTCTCGCATATAATCAAACAATGTCCGATATAATCCTATCACAACTTATATACGAAGGGCTAGGACAAACTATGCGATTATGCGATTTTCTCGAAATGTGGAGCATCTATAAAAGGTCGACGTCCCTGCGACCGTCGTATATCTATGTAAGCGTTCATTGCATCAGCCGAAGTCCCTTTGTAGGTCCGTAAATCTCCTTCGGACCACGCGGCGCCCCATTTAACAGCTACGCCCAATTCCTTGGCAGCTTTCTTCATAGCGTCGGCAATGTCGTCATACAAGTTAAGTTCCCAGACTCCCGCACTACCCACATAAGCCATCAGGTCCACGGCGTGAGAATAGCCGTCTTCCTGAGGTAAGTGCATAGAATTCATGGTCTGAGACCGCCCTGCAAGAACATGTTCTTCCTGTTCTTCCAGAGTTCGAGTGCCTGCAATACAACCGAAGTCTATCGCAGTCAATTCAATAGCCCGCTTAACCACGGCAACAAGATCAGGGTGAACCCCGTCTAAATTGCCTAGGCTGCGTTTTGACAGTCTAAAAGCCATAAGCCTAACAGCTCCAGTACATAAGGCCCTGAGTTGCAGCGCCTGTGCCGCGAGTCTTCTTCCGACTAGGGGTGTACTCGGCCATCGGGGCAGGGGCAGTTTCGCCGTAAGGAATGCGACCTTGTCCCTTGATGTCTGCGTATGGAACGGCTTTTGGTGTTTTAGAAGGAGCAGAACCTTCGGTTTTGATTTTACGGTTTTTCATAAGTATTCCCTCAATTACCTTGTTGTTTAAGAATTTCACGCTGCATAGCAGCTTGAATGCGGGCTTGCGTCTGTTGCTCTTGTGAAGACAGGCGCTTACCAAATTGTTCTGCACGCGTTGCTTGGTTCTGCGCGTCCAGATCCAGCTTAGCTTGGTCGATTTGATTATCGGCCGCATCAGACTGAGCTTTTATCTCAAGTTCTTTCTCTTTCAGTGCGATTAACGGATCAGGTCCGCCGCCACCGCCCGCCAGTTCACCAGACATTTGTTTGACCGCTTGCAGTCCTTCCGCAATCATTTGCGCGGTTAAGCGCTCTATCTCAAGCATCTGTTGCTCATCCGCAGGTTGACCGCCCGTCTGTTGGACTTGTTGCAGGTAGGTTACGGCCGCTTTCTCGCGTGCTTCCACCTGGACGTGCTCCATGACATGCTTTTGAACCAGCATGGCAACGGCGGGCATACTGCCTACCGATCCGGACGTGCCAAAAATTAAATGCGCTTTGATGTGGGCTTGATGGTCTTGACCTTCAAAGGCCTTTAACGGCAACACGTCCAAAGCGTTAATGTTCTCTTGCGCAGGGTCAATAGGCTCGGCTTCTTCCGCCGGCACAGCTTTCATTATGCGCTCAATGTCTGTAACACCTAGAGCCTCGTACATGTCACGATATACTTCGTGAATGTTGTGAATCTCCGGTGCTTGGGCCGCGAGCTGCATTTTGGTCTGCGCTAGCATGATTCGCTGAGCTTGACTGAATACGTTAGGGTTGCTGACAGGGATGACGTCTACTCGGCCATCAAAGTCGGACTGCATGATGGTTTCGTCGCCGCCCGGTACAGAATAAGGGTACTCCTGCGGTAAGCTCTCCGACATTACGCGGGACAGGATCTTAAATTCCTGGCGCATGGCATAGTGCAGCCGCTTGTGGACAGCACTCATAACTCGCGCACCTTGCTCCATCATTGCCATCGTCGTTCCGACAGCCGCTTGCTGATTACCGTCGCCGACCTTAAGGTCCGTGATAGTAGCAAAACGTTGTGCGGCATCGACGACAAAGCCCAATAGCTGGAACAATGTTTGATCTGGACCTTTGAACGGCAACGGCATCAGGCTGTCGCGGATAGCGCCACCCGGAGCATCTACATCACGGAATTCACCCGGCTGTAGTGGTTCGTCGTCATCCCTGATCCGTAGGCCGCGAGCCTTGAAACCCGCCGGAAGGTTAGACAGTGTGCCGGCATCGATCAGTTGTCGAAGGGCCGAGGTGGCTGTACGAGACAGACCGCCAATGGTGTGGATCAAGCCGAGGCCATAGAAGCCAAAGCCGGGCAAAAACTTGTAGTGTGTAAAATATGATATTTTTTTGCGGCGCTCATCGTCTTCACGATAGTTGCGACGAATCGACAATACCTGGCCGTTGTCTTCGGATATGGTGACAATATATGGGATTTTAATTCCCGTGTAATCACCTTCTTCGTCGAGGTCTTCGTAGCCTTCCAGATCAAGGTCGACGTGGCACTCTAAAATAGTACAGTCATAATCGATCTGATTTGAATCTTGACCGTCTATTCGACTAAACGCGCCGTCTAAAGAGGACATTTCCTTTTGAGAGGGTATTACCTCTACATCTAAGTACACTTCCGCAACCTGACGTTTCCGCAGATCGTTTAGCGACATCCGCACAACTTGGGTGATGTTAGGGCACGTCTCAAGGTCGGCCGTCTCATACGGGACCACAAGGTTCTCCGCAGGGACGAACCTGGATACAGCACGGCCCAACGTCTCATCGTAATATGTTTTCTTAAAGGTAGAACCCGCCAACGGCAAGAAGAACAACATCTGGTCCATGTCAGGGGTGTATTCTTCCATCTCGTTAGTGATGTAGTAGTTCATAAACTGTTTGACGCGCTGAGCTTGCTGGACCTTGGCGGACGTGGAGGCGCCCATAACTACGGTACGCACGGGGCCCGATGGCGGCAACAGCTCATTAAAGGCTTGCGCTTGAAACTGTGTGGCAGCTTCCGCTAACAGCGGGTGAGTCACACCGGAGGCTCCGCGAAAAGGCTGTGTGCGCTCTTCGTAGTTAAAGCCCAGTAGCTCTAAGCCGCTGGAGTACGCTTCTTCCCAATCTTGTCGACTGGCTTTGTTGGCGTCGAACTCTTCCAAAAGCTCAGAGGAAATGCGTTGTAGCTCACGGTCCGGGATTTCTTCGGCAAGGTTTGCGTCAAAGGCCTGGTCTAGGGCGCGTTGCTCGCTAGGGTCAAAATCAATGGTGACGCCGCCGTCTTCTTCGGGCGTAATCTCAATACCTTCGACACCTTCCACGCTAAGCATGGCCATTACGTCGTTCTGAGAATCAGGTAGCTCTAGTTCAAGCTCGGCTGCCATGTCGTCTACGTTTAGCTGTGAGGGGACGTTTCGATCCATCATCCCCGCATTTGTTTTGCCGTTTGCCATTCTAGCTCCTAATAATAATCATCTGGTATGAAATAGCCGGAGTTGTCACGAGGGTAGTATACATCGGGACCGGTTTCCGGACTTCTGAAATTTTTACGCCATCGGGGCTTATCCGAGGGAGTATCTTGCTCTTCCGGCTTTCTGCCTAAGATGACATTTAACTGCTCGAAGATGCGGTTGTCTACCGCCTCGGTTATTTGTGCGGGCGTGGCGTTGATGCCAGCCTTCTTAAATAGGTCTATACCGATAGCGTTGTTGCGCAGATCCATTGCCTTGTGCAACCGGTTACCGAAGAATCCTTCGTGGACCATGCCTACACGTCCGGCGGTTTTTGGTCCATACCCACTGGCCGTAAGGGCCGAGCCTAGCATATGTGCTCGCGTATCTTCTAGCTCTTGCGGAGTTGGCATATCGTCGCGTGGGCGTGTAAAGCGAGTTTTACCGCCAGCAAGGTTAATGCCACCAGTGCCGTCAGGCATAGCTTCAGTAGGGTAATTGTAATCCGACGCAAGCTGTTCGAAAAAAGATTCGCCATCGGGGTACAGAGTCTCGCGCATAGATTCATTAGGTCGACCAGACCGTCGTACAGCGTCGATGACATCACCGTCCGCCATATCAATTGCCCCTTCTGGCGCATCTGACCAAAGCCTATCCGCCACAAACGCGCCAACACCCTGCTCTTCATACTCAGGCTCCTGATAAAAATCTTGCATATCATCCGTCGGAACGTCTAAACTTACCGTCGCGCCGCCGTTTTTGTAATACGAGACATGGCCCCCTGCGCCAAGGTTCACTCTGTTTTCGTTCATGCGCAGTCCTTCCAGTCAAAAGTTAATAATAAACGCGTACTTTAGCACTGTTTTCGTCATCTTCCCAGTCATCCGTGGGGAGGCGCACGAAATTGCCCTGCCTGTAGCGCATTAAGGCCTGCGTCATACTATCGACCAAGTCATCAAACTCGCCGTTAGGGAATGCGGCCACTTCTTCTACTAGCTCATCTGCCCACGTCTCATCAGGGACCCAGACCATTCCGGCTTCAAACAGAGGCGACACGCTGTGCAATCGAGACACTTTGTCGTTGCCGCGACTAGGGGTAAAGTTTACCACAGGTATGCCCATGGCACGCAATTCCTGCGTAAGGGGCGTTCCGCTGGCTTTAGCCTCGATAATAACTGTATCAGGTTCCCAGAATCCGTACAATTCTAACGCAACTTGCTTCAGTTCCGGGAAGTCCCAACGACCCTTCTTACTGTCCAGCAAAATTAAGTTTGGACCGCTACCACCTTCATTTGGATAAAATACCCCCCATGTCGTAATCGCCGAATAATCCGCCGTCTCTTTCTTAGAAAACGCTGTATCGTAACTCTGGATGACGAATTCGAGCTGGGGGACCCTGTCTTTTTCCCACAACTTCCACCACTCACGCTTAATGATGGCGTTCTCTTCGCCCGTGGGGTTCTGCTGATACTGCGCATTCCACTTGCTCTGAGGGATAGATGCGCGGACCGAGATCAGATCCTCAAGGCTCCAATACTCAGGCCAGCATGGCGTGCCGTCATCAAAGATGGCCGGCAGCTCGACAACTTCCCACTGATCGGCTAACGGATCTTTAGCCATAGACCGCATCAATTGACCCGTCATATCCTTCTCAGACCAGCGTGTCTGGACCAATACAATCGAACCGCCAGGCTGTAACCGCTGACGAGGGCCACCGGTATACCAGTCCCATGCGTCATCAAAGCCTGCCGCCGACATGGCCGTTTGCTCCGAGTGCGGGTCATCAATAATGATTAAGTCGCCACCACGGCCCGCGAGGTTAGAACCTACGCCCACGGCATAGTACATTCCCCCGGCGCTCGTGTCCCACCGCCCTGAGGCCTTGCTGTCCGCAGCCAGCTTGACGTCCGGGAACACGTCTCGATACACGTCAGTATCTAACAAGTTCTTCGTTTTACGACCAAAGTTTACCGCGAGCTCCGTCGTGTGCGTCGCTTGAATGATCTTCATAGCCGGATTCTTGCCCATCATCCACGCCGGAAACAAGAAAGATGCGAACTCGCTCTTCGTGTGCCGTGGGGCCATGTTAATGATAAGTCTCTTTAGCTCACCGCTTGCGACCCGTTCTAGCTTGTCCGCGATGATCTTGTGATGTCGACCGGCAATGAACTCTGGCCACATAACTTTTACAAAATTTAAAAAATTATTTTGGCATGCCTCGTTTTTATCAAGCTGCGCGAGTCGTAACTCAAGCTTAAGCTTCTTTTCTGCTAGCTCAGGATTACTGGCTGAATTCATAGGGGCCCCTTGGTCTTTATTGACGAATATCGGATTGCGGCACACGGCTCACGGGACTGATTATATGCGATTTTTTGCACAAATATAAGACAGTTAACGTTCATTCGTTTTTCCTGATGAATATTCGAGAGAAACATGGCCCCTGCACCCGAGCCGGTGACCCGGGCCTGCTCTGGGCGAGCGATCGATTCTGGACCGAGAGCCGTAGAATCTGACCCGATAGCCGGGGGACCCGGGCGAAAAACTAGGGCCCGCCGGGCGCGGACCGGATGCCTAGGACCGCGGACCGGATGCCTAGGACCGCGGACCGCGTCGCAGTAAAACCGGCCAGGATGCGGGGATTAGGTGGCCAGGATGCGGGGATTAGGTGGCCAGGATGCGGGGACCAGGTGGCCAGGATGCTGGGACCAGGGGGCCAGGATGCTGGGACCAGGTGGCCAGGGTGCGCGGACTACGGCGCCGGTCGATTACAGCCCCGATCATGATACTCGGACCGAGCTGGCCCGGCCTTGGCGTCTGGTACGTTTATCATATGCACCGGGACGCGGCCCGCGGCTTATTGCACTGTTTATCTCTAGGCAATAAAAAGCCCGCGTTAGCAGGCTATTGGGTATCGTTGTAACTAGTATTAATCGACGGTGTAAGGCTCTGGCGATAGTACCGCCAGGTCCTTGCTGGCCGACGATAAGTTGTTCCGCGCTGCTTTTAACAAGTTATCGTCAGTAGCTGACAGGCCTTCCGCGTGCATAAGCGCTATGGTTGCATAATGTAAGTGGAATTTGATCTCATCTAACGCGTGCATCTCTAATTTAGTCATCATAGTTCACCTGCTTGCTGACGTTCTTTAGCGTTGTCTAGTTGTCTCTGCATAAGATCGATCTTAGATTTAAGAATATGGCGCCGCGCTTCTTCTAGTGCTTTTTCTTCTGCGATAATGATATCTAACATGTCGATTGTTTCTGATAATTTAGCGACGGCGTTATCTTCCCGGCCGCACGACAGCATAAATCCTGCTAGCATCAGTTTAGCCCGCATGATCTCGGTGTTGGTTCGGCTGTCATCCTGCTTGTTTACTATTGTCATATTGGTAACCTCATTGTGTAAGTGGCCACCTTGCCCGGTGGTGACCCCAGTATACTAATTATCTTATACGTGTCAAATAATAGGCAATAAAAAGCCTGCATCAGCAGGCTAGTTGATCAGGACCGAAGGGGCTATTGGTTCCCTATATCACCTGCCACGTGGTGGCGTAAGATAGAACCAGGTGGCAGTGATTTGACAAACCGCGCCAGCTTTTCTGCATCCGTCTCATCGACCTGGTCTGCATTAGATGTAGCGTCCCAGTGTAGTCGCACCCGCCCGCCGTCTGCATAACATCCGCCTGAGGTGTCAGGGTCAGCCGCTTTAGCTTTTCCCGCCCCGTGTGCAGTAAACCCGATAATGAATGATCGGTCCGACCTGGCACACAATGGCGCACCATCACCGCATTGTGCGCAGGACATCTCGCGGTATTCAGCAGGACATCTAACTACCGGAACAGTCGAGCCTTCCTTAAATACGCCATCAGATCCAAATATCCCCAGTAGCTGGGCGTTTGTGGTTTTACCATTATCCCAAGAATCTGGCGCCACGACTGTAACAGTAGGGACATACCGCGACGATAACGCAGCACTAGTCAGGTCCTTGGCGGAATAGTTCACAACGGTTTGGCCCGCGCTTACAAGGTGCGCCCAGTCCTGCCAATCAAAATGGGAATAAGTGAACGACACCCCACGGCGCGGCACTGCTTTTAATAACGCCGCAAAATATACCGGATCGATTTTATCGGCGCCGGTGCCGGTACAATTAAGCTCACAAGTCTTAGGGCACGTCGCATACTTGTCGCCGTCGCCTGCTCGGTAGGTCACTGCTATGCCCCGGGTTTTTACTGCGCCGCTCATTGCTACTGTTTTTAGCATGTTATATCCCCCGCGCATTCTTGAAAGGTGAAGCCGCCGCCAACATCGCATCCGATACTGTACGCCCGGCCAAGACTAACGCCCTGGCTATATAAAAGGGCGGCCTGGTCCCGCGTAAGCGGGGAGCTTATAAAACCATGGCGCGCAAAATCCTGCGTAAGCTCGTTAATATAGTTTTCCATTGTAATTCCTCGTTGTGTTAGTGGTCCAGCTTGCCCGCCGGTTTCTTGAGTATACTAATTATCTTATACCTGTCAACTCCAAAGCAATAAAAAGCCCGCTTGTGCGGGCTGGTGGTATTCATTTCCTCCTTACGATTCTACGCCTAGACCTCGGCCTAGACCTCGGCCCCGGACTCGGTGACCGGGTCCTGTTTCTGTTCTGCTCATAACGCTCTACGTTTTCTTTTCCGTACCATAGCTTGGATAGCCACCCAAATATAAAAAACATCAGTCTAGCTCCCTAGTGTGTCGCTGTCTTCAGCCTGTAGTTTTTGCGCCAGCTGATCGATTGCGTACATCACTGCGCGGTATTCTTCGTCGCCAGGTGTTACCGGGACGCCATCAATATCAAGCAGGGCGCCGTCTGAGTGAATGCCGAACATATCCTGGTCACCTTCTACTTCCATCCCATACCAAGACACCATGCCATCGCTGCCATTGTCGTCTATAGAAAGAAATTGTACGTTTGAAATGATCATAGTGTTCTCCGTTGTGGGTTTGCTCGCCTGGTTACATGCCTATATAAATATAGATAGAACCTTCCTCATCTTGAAAGAATGGCGTGTATTCTTCCTTATCTTCCGGATCCCATATCGGCTCCCCACTCTCATCTGTATCCAGTTCGTTGATGCTTCCGCTTATAAATTGCAGCAGCAGAGCGTTCAATGTTGGCCGATCTTCTATCTCAGCACGTTCCCAAGCTCCAAAGTCTAGTAAGTAGGCTAGGACTTCCTCGTGTTCCTCATCCGTATTGATCAGGAGTGTCGAATCATCCTGAGCCCTTTTCCAACTATCCCGCCCGGCGGAGTCGCCGTGGGTTGCAATGGAACATGACAAGTTATAGTGATCACCAGTGGTTGCGAATTCAGTTATGTTAAGGTCCATATTATTCTCCGTTGTGGGTTTAACCAGCCTTTGCCCGGCTAGTTATGCGACTTTATGCGATTACTCCGAAGAGATCAACCCCAAAATAGTATCCCAGTCGAAATCCCCCTCGGAATAGTATAGCGGCGCCGTCTTAAGACCCCCCAGCTTAAGGTCAACCGATTCACGGCCATGATATAGATAGATGCTCTGAGGCTTTGTTTTAGTCTCTAGCTTCCGTATCAACACCCAGACGCTCGCGTGGCTATGATTAGATAACCATGCAACCTGGTGCGGCCGTAGATCCACAGCATTGCCTGCGGTCGCCTTCAGCTCTATGAAATGAAACTTCCCCTTGTCGTCACATAACAGAACATCTGGGATGCCAGGCATCGCCCACGTCTCAATCCTCGTCGGCGTCCATTTCCTCGGGTTCTTCGATATCCCCGTTTTCATAAGTCGCCAAAGGTCTGCTTCCCGCTTTGTCGCTGTTTTTGGTATCGCTCGTTCTTTCGGCAATAGTGTTGATAATGATCGGGTCATAACTTTCCTTTATTTCTCTGAGGGCAGATTCGACGTCCTCTTTGCTCATTGAATCGATGCTGCCGTGCCTAATTTCTGATTTGCTCACATATATGTCGCCTTGAGCCTGTCCCCTACGATACTCAGCTTGGACAGCAGCAGAATATGCGCCACTATCTAATGCCATATCTCGGATCTTTTGCAGATCTCTAAGATGCCGCTGGTACGTCACGCCAAATTTAGCGTCCAGTTCCATTCGATACGCTTGTATAGCAGCGACAACGTGAGGGCTAACCGTGGGGTTGGTCAGTTCATACGCTCTAGTGTGAGCAGAGCCAACAGGATACCCCGCATTTACGGCCGCTTCTCGCATTGTGATCTGCCCATCTTTAGACACCAGCTCTTTGACAAATAGCTCTTGCCGTCGAGTTAATGTTTGGTGCCTAGTCACCTTCGGTCGACCTACTTTTTTCTTTTCCAAATGTGTAACCGCCCCTTTTAAATGTGTAACCGGTGTAACCGGTGTAACCTTTTTAGTGCTTTTCTTAGTCATTTCAGAGTTCTTCAGTTAAAAGACGACAGTTTAGCCCCAAAAACGCCCTTATGTATACCCAGAATCAAGAGTAATTTTAAAGGAAAAAAACTTCTCAGAACCGCTTAACGCGCCCAAATGCTCTGAAACGCACTAAAGGTTACACAAACTGTTTATTCAGTTCAAATATGTAACCAAATATGTAACCACTCAACCCAGCTGTGCCGGGCCTCTCAGGGCAAAGTTACATAAGTTACACCGGTTACGCCTATATTTATCAAAAGTTTTTTTTTTTATTTCTGAGCTGTATATATGTAGAAAGTGTAACCAAGGCCTCAGGTAGTCTTTTTGACCACCATAAAAGACCTTATTGACCCCTCTGTGGACCCATATATTGAACCTATGTCCCAAACCCGGAACGGTATTCGGTTACCCTTTGTACCCCTAATACACGACCCCAGGTACTCAGTTACCTCTTTGTACCAGTATTCTCTGAACCAAGGTCCGTAGGCCGTGATCCGTGACACCGAAAGCGTCTAGCACATCCTCTGGCGTAACCTCCACGCCCGGTGCAATCTCGACCGAGGTAATGGGTTCGCGCTTAAGGGCGTGTGCTTCCCGCTTCGCTTTGTCGAGGTCCGCCTGTTGCAGGTCGTATACCCGCTCGGTCCACAATGAGTCGGCGTCCCACAGTCGATTTCGGAAAACGTTGGTAATCCGATTGACTGGCATGCGAGATATCCAATTATACGGGTTAACGGTCAGGAAGTGATTTTGCATGGTGTCGTTGTTCTTGAACGCGTCGCAGAACGTGTTGGTCAAGCTGCGACTGTCGAGGTATATAAAGAATTCGTCTAGGATTTCGTCGTCTTTCACAGTAGCCCCTCCAGGTCTTGTTTGTCGATATTGGCTTGCACATGGTCCTCTATAGCGTGCCGCCACTTGCAGGCGTCGGCAGCGGCCTCTGCTGAGCTGGATTTTGCCCGACTCTGCCCGGTGATATAGCGTGGTACGGCAATCTTATTTTTTGCCATCACGGTCATAACGTCATCTTGTGACAGGTTAAGCTCTCGGGCTATTTTGTACACCGACTTATTTGCGTGCAGCATGGCCGCTATTCTGTGCTCCATGGTCAATCCTCTTTTTTTAGTCTGTTTTTTTCGTCTTGGTAAGCCTCATAAGCCTTGTCCCATACCTTGTTAGCCTTGTCTCGTGCATCGTTAGCCTTGACCAGTTCATGGTCAGCCTTGACCCATGCATCGAAGGCCTTGTCCCATACCTTGTTAGCCTTGTCCCGTGCTAGTTTCAATTCCTCAAGTTTATTCATCTTAGTTCTCCAATATCATCGGTTGTACTTCGACGCCCACCATCAGGTGGAATATCTGCTTGGCCTGTGGTCCGAGAAGCGTGGGCCGCGACCAGTCGTATCGGATAGCCGATGCCACGGCCTGGTGTCGGTGTGGTATCCCGGCGCGGTATGTGAATGTATACCCTGTTATATCATCTATAAGCTTTTTCATACGGCCGCCTTATTAAGGATAACGGTGTGTGGGACGCCTGCGATGTCGAAGGAGAGCTTACCCTTCAACGCCAGCTTGGCAGCGAGGCACATAGCCTCTGTGGGATCGAACCCGGTTGTCTCCAGGAGCATTGGTGCGATGTACGGGAAACGCCAGCCTGAGGTCGTGCCCAGCCCTTCATCGGTATCGGGCTTTATGACAGTGTACGTATCGGTGTTGAACTTTTCTTTTTGCATGGCGTGCGATTCCTCTATAGCGTGATCGATTGCGTTGATGACCAGCAGTTGTAAAACATAGGGCTGAGCGACCGTCCACTTCGCCACCGGTTCCGACTTCTCGTTTAAGACGGTCTTAACCTGAGCGTCATCGGTATGTATCGCGAATAGCGCAAACTTACCATCTAGCTCCATCTCGAACCAGTTTGACGACGAATAGTTTTCATCGGCGCCTGACGTAATGGTCAAGTGGCTGTACTTAACGTTATCTATCTTCATTGGTCTTCCTCCTGAAACGGGGATTCCCGTTTCGTAATGAGCTGCTCGGCAGCTTGCCATCCCACATACATTGACCGTGTAACAACCCACTTATACTCACCAATTGGGACGTCCCGGAAAGGTTCTGTTGTTCGATATAGGTCAGATTGATTCGATTCATCTAATGTCATATAAAACGCCTCAAACGCTTCTCTGCTCATAAATTACCGACTTTCTCAATTAGCTGCTTCCCGCGCACTGCCGAATCGATAATATCCTGGGCATCCGTCATTAAGTCTTTGTGACCCCTATTGCCGGGCTTCAACGCTTTTTTAATCAAATGCTGATACGCGGGGTTTGTGACACCCCATGCCTGCAGCACGTCATAAACGTCAACCCATACGCCGGGTACGATCTCGACGTGGTAATGAGTGCGCTGGAGTCCTTTATCCGCTGTTATGGTCTCTTTAGTGACCACATTGTTTGCCCACTCTGCCCGCGCCTCTCTCATTTGCATCACTTCACCGCCTGTCAATCGCCCGCATGGCATGCTGTTCAGCCACTCGGAGGAATCCACATCTAAAAAGAATGCCTGTCGTGCTGCACCCGACCCGAACGCTGCGTTATATACGTGCGCAAGATCTTTGCTTTCTAGGTATGTCCAAAATCTATCTAGTGTTGTGCCTATCATTGCGCGTCCTCCGCATCAAAGAAATCCTGTATTTCTATTAGCTCAGCACGAAGGTCGTCGGCAAACTCTTCCTCCCAGACTTCAAGGGCCAGCTCTCGGGTCTCCGTTGTAGCCGTCATAACGTGTTTTTCCATAGCTTCGTCAAACCAACTTACGGTAAATACTTTCATACTAACCCCCTTACCAAGTGATAAGCATCGGCTTATACCGCAGCAGTATGTCGACCAGCACGACGACAGCAATGCCGACGACGGTTGCTAAGACGATCTTGCCGTTTGTAGTCCACACGGACGTCGACGTGTTATACGTAGCAGCTAACTGCGAACGCATGGGCTCAGGCCACTTCTTGAGCCACCGAGGGTCGTTGCCCGCGAGTAACCATTGGATAACCTCTTCGTGGTCCCAACGGTTCAAGTTGCGAGGTCCGCGAGGCGCGGTAGACGGGATTTGGTACGGGGCAGGAAACGCACCCTTCTTAAGCCGACGGTACAAAGTTGGCTTAGAAATGGACGCGAGCGTGCAGACATGATCGAGCGTTATTAGGTTTTTCATAATGTTCTCCGTTAATGGAAACCGAAGTATATGAGATGATATGCGACAATGTCAACTAATGTAGTTCTCTTTTAACCTCTAGCTCTGGATTTTCTTCCAGCTCCGTCTCTAGCGCCGCATCAAGAATGCAGGTAGACAGTAGACTCATGGCAAACGGGACATCATCAGAGATATGGATCAGGTGTGCGATAAGCTGGGTTAAGGCTCCTCCCAGCGCGGGAACAGTGTCGAGCTGCATGCCTTCAAACTCATCTATAAGCTGTGCTGCCATCTCGGCAGCACTTAGATAGTCTTCTCGTGCAGCGACGTCTTCTGGGTTGTCGAGGTCGTATTCCTTGCTGCGGTCTGTCATGTAGCGTCCTTCTTAGAACGGCACGTCAGCGTTAAATGCAGGTGCCGAGGGGTTCGAGGGCGTGGAAGGCTTCCACGTATCTACCTCAGCATACCACTTACCGCCCCGGCTTTCACATACTTGAACGTTAATCCATTCATCTGTCTGCTCTGTAAGGAATTGAATCAGTTCTTCACGCTTTATGCTGATGTTGCATTTTACCCAGTCGGGCGCCGTGTCGCGTGGTTTCTTTGCCAAAAGGCCATTCACAAATATCTTTTCCATTATTTTTCTCCATATATAAAAAGCCCCCGGTCGGGGGCAACCGATTCGGGGGAAGGTCTTACACAACGAGGAACATGTATACATATTCCCATTTAGTATACACGACAGCATTCACAAGTGAACGTGCCGCGCACATAAGGGGACTGGTTAATCTTTGTGGTACTTGTCTACTTCTTTAGACGCGTGAGGCGCGTCCCGATACCATTCAAACACTAGGCGTAACTGACCACCAATGGTACGGCCCTCGGACTTCGACAGGGCTTTGATCTCTTCGTACACTTCGCGTGGTACTAAGATCGACTTCCAACGTGTTGTATCCATTACTATATCTCTGTTTGATTCTATATTATCTAGGATATTATAGGAACATATGCAAGAAAGCAAGAGCCCTGCGCAAGCAAAGCTCACTGCGCGTTATTTAGCCTCACCCCAAGACGGGCCTATCTCGATGTCGCACACGTTGGGCACCTCCAACGGTATGGCGGTCTCCATTACGCGGGCTATTTCCTGGGCCTCTTCGATGTTTTTGACAGACATGGCCAGCTCATCGTGAATCTGCAACATAGGCAGCTTACCGGCCTTGTACAAGTTAACCATGGCCTGTTTAGTCATGTCCGCCGCTGACGCTTGTATGAGCCTGTTAAGGGCCTTGTATGTAAACGCTCGCTTGAGCCGGGTTGTGGGTCCGTAGGTGTCGACCGCTTCTTTGTACGGTAGGGCTTTGCTCATGGCAAAGGTGTCCGGCTCCCACATTTCAAAGCGGCACTTTCTGCCACCCAATGAGCGCAAAGAGCCGGCTGAGGACTTCTCGTTAAGCCGGTTTGTGACACCCGTCATCAACCCTTTTACGAACGGAACCCTCGCATGATACTGCTTTACCAAACCCTTAGCGTCTTCAACGGGTATATCCAATTGCTCGGACATCTTATTGACACCCATGCCGTAAATCAACCCCAGGTTAATGGTTTTAGCCTGCTTACGGGGGATGTTCGCCATGTCTGCGACAAGGCTGTGGAAATCGGTGTCGGGCTTCGTGTTGTACGCTTCGACAAAGTCCGCCGCACCTTCTAGCTGCATTCCGCGAGACTTTCCATACACATGCGCATAATGTACCAAGATGCGCGGTTCCTGCTGCGAGAAATCGATTGCGGCCCACTGCTCGCCTTCTTCTGGCAAGAACAAACTCCGGATCAACGGACCCATCACAGGGTCGCGAGCCGGGATCTGCTGTAGATTCGGATTGGACATACTGATACGGCCCGATACCGTACCGCCGTCGTCCGAGCGTATCTGATTGATGTGCGAGTGTATTCGCCCGTCTGCCCGGCAATGCTTCATGATCGAATTGATAAAGGTGCCTGACGTCTTATTCAGGGACCGGGCTTCGACGATCAGCTTGGCAACAGGGTGTGGGTTTTCTTGTAGAAATAGTTTGGTAAACGACGGCGCGCCTTTTTCTGTTTTTGGGTACTGTATGTGCAGTTTGTCGAAAGCCCTGGCTAACGACTGTCCTGCCCATATCTCGACATCCGTTCCCGCTTCACGCTTCAGCATCTTCATCACTTCGCGCTCACGCTTCAACAGGCTGTCCCGCGTGCGCTCAACTTTGTTAACGTCTACTCGAACACCACGCATGGTCATGTCGACTAAACAGGGCAGCAGGTCCAGCTCCAGGTTAGCAACGGCCCACAAGTCTTCCTGGCCTAGGCGTATGGAGAAATAATTCCACAGCTCCAGCGTCAGCTCAGCGTCCACCTCAGCGTAAGGTCCAACGTACATGGCAGGCATCTTCCACATCTCAGCCTTGGGGTCTACTCCAAACTCGCGTGCCGCCGCCGTCAAACCCTTCTCGGACTTCGTCTTGTTCAGCAGGTCATATGACAACGCATTCAGACTGTAGCTAAACCGGTTCTCGTCCAGCAGTGCCGCGACTAACATTGTGTCGATGATGCGGCCATTGACAGTGAACCCCATGCGTTTGATCCAGCCTAGGTCGTACTGAGCATTGTGCATGATCTTATCCGCAGGGCATTCAAACACCTTCCTAAGCCAGCGGTTGACGATCTTCTCGTCTAGGTTACCGCCGCCGAAATGACGGATCGGAATGTAGCCTGACCAGCCGTCGACCGCAATGGCGTAACCCACTACTTCACCATCTCCTGTGGGCCAACCCGGACCAAACTTCTTAAGGTTTGGGTCGCGTGTTTCAACGTCTATTGCAATCTTGGAGGCACCCGTTAAATCCGGCAACTCCAGCGGTGGAACCCACTCGCTCTTTGGCGCAAACATCGCCATCTGTAAATCAGCCATCACTGTCCCCTTTAGGTGCTTACCATTTTCTCGTGCTGAGCTGTTCTGTTCTAGGATGTCTTAAGTTCTCTACCAACAACGAATTGTCGATGTGGTCTCGGGTATTCACACAACGTGCGCTGCGGGTATGTCGTTTTGTTCCGCCGCAGAGCTCGCACACTTTACCTTCAAAGAATTTCAAGCCTTGTTCTAAAGCGTCTGCTCTGACAAGCATTTTTTCTGCATCTGATCTAAGGTCTGTTGGTGTCACTTTTGCATAGTTCATGTTGTTATTTTCCATAATGAGTTGAGCTTGGCGTAATCTGGTCGATTAATTTCACTAGCTGCGGTAACTTGTTTGTACTTACCTTCGCAGGGTATACAGCTATAGTGTCGGCGCCCGCTTGAGTAGTTTCGGTACAGCGGTGCGGCAACAATCCGCCCGCACGAAAAGCAAGGTGTTTTTTGAGGCAACTTTCTAGCCATCACAATTCTCCTATGAAGTTAATAAAGGTCATAATAGATTCAATGTTGGCAAACACAACTAACGCTGCGGCCGGCAACGCGAGAAGCGTTAGTGACTCTAACGCTGCGGCAAGAAAGGTGTCTTTATCAACAAACACGAAGTAACAGACTTGAAAGACAAAGGCAAACGCGACGAAGCCCCACAATATAGAATAATTCATAGTAGCTTCCACTGCACTTCGCCGTGGTCGTTAACGACCAAGGCTTTCTTAGAATATTTGTCCAGCGCCCAATACGCGCTTTGCAGCACCGCTTCAACTTCGGCGGAGACGATAGGACCACCGGCTAATGTTTCCACCGTACCGATCAGAGTCTGTATCTGCTCGCGGTATTCGGCTATTTCCTGCTTAGTAGTGTTAATAGTCATTGCATGTAACCTCTCTGTAGTATTGTCTGAAATGCTCTAGGCACACAAAGCAATTCACATAAGTCTCGGTTATCTTAACAAAATCAACGTCGTCTCGGTTGCGCGTCATAAACGCGTGATAGACGTCGTAGTCATCGGTGATCATTCCAAAAATCCACCCAACAATAGAGTCGGCATGGATCATGCGGTAATAGTTGGCCAGCGCATCAAACTTCTCGTACTCAAACGAAGCAAGGGCCTTGGCAAGGTCTGGGATAACTTCGTACTCAACCCAGCGAGTGTATGCGTCGTCAAGGTCTTCGTCGTAAGCCTCGCGGTCCAACATGTTTCTCAAATCGATTTCGGGAGTGGACATAATATTTCCTTAGTCATTTTTGGTGGGTGATGTTATATAGTTTCTTAAGCCGTAAGGATCAACATACGAGAAGGCGTCGCACAAAGAATCTTCCTCTAGCGCTATATCGAGCAATGCCAGATCTTCCATACCATCCTCGTCAATATCCTCCATGTGAGGGTACACTAGCAAACACAGCACACTTACCGCCCGCTGCGCGTCGTAACCGTTAATCTCACAAATTAATTCGAGGCGCTGCATGACGTCGCCCCATAGGACGGCGTTAAAGTGAGGTTCAATTGTTTCGATATAATGATCTATGCTTAGAGTTGTCATGCCGTCCCCTTATTTGATTGCTGTGAACGGAGTGTATGCGATGGTATGCGATGATGTCAAACATTTATAAGTCGTAACTGCGTGTAGCGTCCTCAGAGTCCACTATATACAAGTTCTGCTTTGTACGCGTAATGGCTACGTAGAACACGCGGTGCATATCATCAGGGTTGTTTCGCATCTCTGCATCGGCCGCAGGGCTCAGGTCCGTGAACAAAACCACGTTATCCGCCTCACCGCCTTTTGACCCGTGAATCGTGGACGCTGTAATGCGAGGCACGCCGTTAAATTTCTCGCCCCTGCGCAGTAACGCCGTAACATACGCCCGGTCAGAGTCGGGCAGCTTGTCCAATGCTTCGGACCAGATCATCTCGTCCGTAGCTTTTAATCCGTATTGCGCGATCAGTGTGGGCAGGTCGACCAGATCATGGTCCTCTAACCCCACCAGCTTTTTATAGCCCCGCAGAACACGACCCCCTAGCGACATGTAGCCGTATATTTTTCGAGCAACAGCGCCCGAAACTTCGCGGCCTTTGCGTAATTGTTCCCAGCCGTTAACCGCCTCAGAAAGCTTTTCGTTAATAGACCGATGGCCACGGTAGTTAAACAAGTAGCCGCTGGACTTCAGGTCGCGTGCCACGGGTTGCAGCAGGTAACCGGCTTGCGACAGTATGAGCCAGGATCCTTCGGTCATATCCACCGCGTTAATGGTACTTATCCGTGTGACGCGGCCCTGCTCGGCCCTAGGCTCGTAGCTCTTAGGGAATCGACTGGCAATGCGACGAACGACACCTTCGGCGAGGGTATGGACCGCTTGAGGGATGCGATAAGATTGAGACAGGGTTTCGGAGCCGCCCGGCAGGTTGATGAAGTGATCGACATCGGCGCCCGCCCAGCGGTAGATGGCTTGATCATCGTCTCCCGCGCAATACATTCGCTTAGACTTTTTATCAATAGCGTGCGCCAGCTCCCATTGCAATGGGCTGAGATCTTGCGCTTCATCTAAGAAGCACAGGTCAAACTCCGGGCAGAACCGCTCAGCGTCATTAACAAACGCGACTAACATGTCGGTAAAGTCGTACAACCCCAGGCTTTCTTTGTACTCACGCAAACACTTGTCAACGTACTGAACAGTGGACCAATCGGTTTCAATGCTGCTCTGATTGTACTGCGAACGTAGGGGAACTTTGCGCAAGCGGGACAGGTTAATAAGACCCAGGATGGGGTCGTTGCTTGCCACCATTGACGGCACGTCCTCGTCAAAGTTGCCGGCTTTTGTTCCGCCTAGTGTGACTCCGATGGCTTTGCTCAGCTCGCGGAAATGCGCTTCTTGCATAACTTGTTCAGACCGGATGTCGGTCATGTTTAGTGCAAGAGAGTGCAATGTTCGGAAGTGGATCAGATCGTTCTTGGCGTCAAGCCCGAACCGCTCAGCGGCCCGTTCTTTTGCCTCGGTGGCGGCCTTCTTGGTGAAAGCGAGGAAAGCAATTCGTTGTGGAGGTATACCAGAGGACAAAGCCTCGTCGACCATGTTGAGCAACGTGGTCGTCTTGCCTGTGCCAGGCGGACCGAATATCCTAAACATCGGATGCCACCCCCTTGCGGTAGATCTGCTGAACCCGCTGCTTAGAAATGTTAAACCATTTCGCCACAGCCGTTAGAGTCATTTTCTGCTCGTCTATCATGCGCACAATCTCCTTGTTGCGCTTGCTCTTAAAAAGGTCAATTGCCATCAGAAAGGGGCCTTGTGCTGAGAACCGAAGTCCGGTGTAGTTATTTCCAGATCAACTAAATCAAACGACGGTATCTGCCATACTCGGATAGAGCGATTCTTTATTTTTAATACGGTGCTGCAACCGTTAATGTCGCGCAAGCGCTGCGCGATGCGATGCGATTTGTACTCGAAGAACTTATTCTTCTTCAAAAAGTTCTCGAAGTCTCGCAACCGAAAGTAGGTGATCTTGCCTTCTTCTTCGGTCCACGGCCTGCGCAACAAGATCTCTTCTTTGTCTTGCGCAACTTGCATGTGACGACAAAATTCTTCCAAATAGTCGTAGAACTGACCACTGATGCTTGCATCTACAGCCACTTCAATGATGGCACTCTCGTTGTCACGCATTTCAATCAGCAGGGTGCTTATGCGGCCTTCCCACTGGGGCTTAGCTACTGAGCGCGGCATGAAGTTAAGCTGCTCCATACACGCCTTCTGAAACGTCATCTGATTCATCAGGGCTTCGGTGTCCATCTCTAATGGCTCGCCATTGACGTCCATAAACCAAATAGGCGGGGTAGAATTATACTTACGCAGGTTGGCGATAGATGCGCCTGCTATAGCGGCACCGATGCCGAACTTACGGGTACGGCACAGCTCTTTGTTGCAGTGCGCGTTGATAGGAGAGTCAGAGCATTTGTACGCATAGTCTTTGCGCTCAAGCTGCTTAGCAACAGTGTTAACTTCGCTGAGCGGCAATGGAGGCGAGATGTATTCCATGTTGTACTGTAGTATTTCCGATTTCCAGTCGTCCGGGTAAGCCTTGCGCAGATAAACACCGATGTTAAACAAACCGTTGTTTCTGCCGCCTTCGCTTATTCCGTCTTTGCACAGAATCTGTAGGCACGGCGGACCATCTTGCAGACGTTTAGTTTCATTGCTGCCCACTACTTGCAGCTTAACCACCTGCTCGGGTGTTTGTGCATGCTTGGTATGTAACTCAATAAACTCTTCGATGGTGGCCGAAGTGCCGTCGTCTAAAAACGCATACCGCAGCCCGTCTTCGTGATTGTAGTACGGCAGGTTCAAGAAGTTGCCGACGTCGCCCCGGTCCAGATGCAGCTTTATCTGCTTAGGGAATATCTCGCTTTCACCGTAGCCCAGTGCAGCGGCCATAGCTTGAAGAGATTTCTGCATGTCTTTTGCAGGGGTCCACTCGGTAGTAAAAAGAAAACAATGTGCCCCGCCTGACTTTGAGCGGCACACGACCAGTGGCAACTTAAGCCGCCTGACTTTGTCAATCAGCAGCTTATGGTCTAGAGGGTACTGATCGATGTCTATACAGCCCCACTTGCAGCTGTTGTCTTCATTAATAGGTATGATCCCAAGACCGTTTCCGGACCCGGATAAATGATTGGCCCACAGGGCTTCTGTTTGCGGCTCGCGAATAACGCCGGCCTTACCTTGGGCTTTACCGTTCGCGCCTGTTTTCTCTATCTTAAAGTAACCGTGTGCTTCCTGAAGGCCTTCAAAGATGGCCATGAACTGTTGTAAATTTGACATTTCCTGTCCCCATACGGAAAGATAGGCGGAGCATGATGCTCCGCCAGTACGCTAACTTAAAATGGGATGTTGTGGTTAGAGCCGTCGTCATCCGTATGCTTAACAACGACATCGCCGCTTGTGATGCTCTCTGCGAAAGTCTTAGCGCGACCATAAAGGCCTGCGTCTGAGATAGGGCCTTCAACAGACATCTCCCAACCGTGCCAAGAACCTTTAGAGTTTTCCTCTGAGATAGTCTTAAGATGGTAGACGTGAGAGAAACGCGGCGGCGTAAACGGACCTTTCGATCCCATCATGCTGCGTGACGCCATCATGCTGTTCCACTTACGCGACTTCTTAAGCTGCGTGGACTTCATTGAAATAAGCGCTGTCTCAAACCCACCGTCGTCGCTCATCAGTACGACAAAGTGCTGATGCGTTTCTTCAATGTACTCGCCGCTGCCGTCAATGACGTAGTCCTTGTTGTCTTCAGTAGAACGCTGAACCTGGGGACGAATGTCGCCTGGCTCGTAAATTGCTACCGGTGCGCCGCTGCCGCTGCCGCGAGGCGCCCACTGAATAAAGCGACGCTGATATGCGCATGGGATAACACGCACGCCCAGCTTACCTTTGTACACCATACCGGTAACGGTATTGTAGATGTCGCCTTTACGAGCTTCTTCGTTTTCGTCTAAAATAGGATCATTACCAGACAAAACTTTCAAGAATGGAAGCGCAAGGTCATCTTGGCCCATGTTCTCCATGCCGCGACCCGCGTCCGCTTCAAACATAGATGGATCAAATAAGACGATGTCGGAGTTTGTTGCTTCTACTACTTCTTTAGATATTGCCATTTTACTTGCCTCTCTTAATAACTGCACGTTGACCAACCCAAGCTCCAAATAATTCCATTGGAAAATCCTCTCCCGCTTCACAACGCTCTTTCACAAATGCGCGTAAAGTCTGAGGATGGACTTCGGTTTTCTGTTCGGGGATAAACCCTTGTTGTTCTGCAAAAGCTGAGAACGAGCTTGCACGATCATCTTCCCCGCGACCAAATTGGCACACGACAGTATTCTTAATGATGTCGTCGTAACCTTTGTCGCGCAGCCAGTTGTAGGCATCAGGACGATTCTTAACTAAAATAGACGCGCCATACGTTTGCTTTACCTGTACAGTTGAGCCGTCGTCTAGCGAGAAGGATGAAATACCCATCTCAGCCAGCATTGCGGGCATCTCTTCATCGGTAAGCTTCTGTAAGTCTTTCTTGCATGTCTTGAGAGATTCCTCAAGCTTTTCAACGGTTGCTTCGGTGTCTCGAATTAAGCGCGCTAATCCTGCTACTGAAGTAAGTCCGTTCTGGTCGATCTTTTCGACAGATGTAGCCTGATTCTCTTCAAAATCCTGCTCCATCATTCTGGCGAGGTCGTCATTCATATTACTCTCCTTCGTGGTTAAAGGCACCGTCTGGGCCTTGACAAAGCTAGATATTATCTTATATCCTGTTCATGTCAAGCGGTTTTAAAAAAAAGAGGAACGGCATGTTAAATTATATCTACGAAACTAACCCTTACGCGCACCAGCGGGTCGCTTTAGAAGAGTCGTGGTCTGCGGAGTATTACGCGCTATTCATGGAGATGGGCACGGGCAAGACAAAAGTGGCTATCGATACAATGGGGGTGCTGTACGAAGCTGGTAAACTCAAAGCGGCTTTGATTATAGCCCCCAAGGGCGTATACGACAACTGGGTTAGAGGTGAGATACCAATACACCTACCAAAACGCATCCCTAGGAAGGTCTGTCGGTGGATACCGTCCAAGACTAAACGCTTTGAGACGGAGCTGACAGACTTTATATTAGACAAGACACTAGGGCTTAAGCTGTTTGTAATGAATGTAGAAGCGTTCTCCACGTCTCGCGGATCTGACGCCGCCATCGCGTTTCTGCATCAGAATCCGGACAATATGGTGCTAGTAGATGAGTCGACCACTATTAAAAACCGGAAGGCTGCGCGCACTCGAAACATCATGGCGCTTCAGCAGCATTCTAAGTACCGCCGCATATTGACAGGGTCACCTATCACCAAGAGCCCTATGGACCTGTTCAGTCAGTGCAACTTCCTGGGCGAGAAGTCGCTGGGTCAAAACAGCTACTACGCTTTTCAAGCACGGTACGCAAACGTTCAACGACGGACCATGGGCCACCGCAGTTTTCAGTCTATAGTAGGCTATCAGCGATTGGACGAATTATCGGACAAGCTAGAAGTGTTTAGCAACCGTGTGTTAAAAGCGGACTGCCTAGACCTGCCTGCAAAAGTGTACGTCCGACGCGACGTAGAACTTACGACAGAGCAGGCTACTTTGTACAAGCAAATGCAAAAGTTGGCATTGGCTAAGCTGGACAGCGGGGAGTTGGCAACCACCGCCAGCGTACTTACGCAGATCATGCGACTACAGCAGATATGCTGTGGGCACTTGCAGCCGGACGATGGCACGGTACAGTCGCTGGACAACAACCGGCTGGATGAGCTGTTGGGGTTGACAGATGAGTTGCAGGGAAAGGCCATCTTATGGGCTACGTACACACACGACATCCTGGCGATTGGCGCAGAACTTGGCGCCCGTTTTGGCGCTGATTCGGTGGCTACGTACTACGGCGCCACACCCCAGGACGAACGACAGGAAATCGTCAATCGGTTTCAAGATCCGGAAGATCCGTTGCGGTTCTTTGTAGGACAACCTAGGACAGGGGGCTACGGCATTACGCTGACGCAGGCCAATACGGTGATCTACTACAGCAACAGCTATGACCTTGAGATTAGACTACAGTCGGAGGATCGGGCGCATCGGATCGGGCAGACGAACAAAGTGACCTATATCGATCTAGTGTCACCGGGTACGGTAGATGAGAAAATCCTCCAAGCCCTGCGCACTAAAAACAATATAGCGGGCGAGGTCTTAAAGGAGGATGTCCGGGGATGGTTGTGTAGCTAATAGCTACACGGTGTACACTGTACGCCTTTTCTGTGCCGTGGTTCCAGGCTCGTGCCCCCCGAGGCAGTCTTGTATTTCTTCGCGGGTCACGGTCCTTCGACCCACTTCGCCATAAGTCTTAGATCGATCCACTACTGTCAGGAATGACCGTGAGCGCCAACCATGCTCGTGCGCGTAAGCATCAGCGCCCGCCATTTGGTTCCACGACTCTACCATGCACGTGCCCAGCTCTTTGCTAACGGATCGGTGGTGGATATGGCCAATATCAATGTAATGGTAAATGGTCTCGCCAAAATCCTGCGCGTAATCCGTCGCCATCACATCCGCCAACTTCACCGGCTTACATTTGTCCGAGTGATGAACCATCACAAGCGTGTTGCCCATGCGATAAGGTATGAACACGTTACTGTTCTCAAGGATCGTGATGCGTGGGTTGTTCTCGTACAGCATAGACAGCCACATCTGACTCATGTGATCTAGCACGCGGCTGTGATTGCCTTGGTTAATAATCACGTCGACGTATTTGAATTTCTGTGCGCACCGCTCAATGATGTACCGGTATATTCTCCCGTAAACGTGAGCCATACGATATAGGCGGCCGTCTGTGTCGAGAGCGTGGCCACTGTGTGCCGTCGTACCACTCATGTTGTCGTAGTGTGCGAAATCCCCGAGGTCATTAATAACACATCGTTCGCAAGCGGGGGTGCGTGTTACCAAGCGGTCTATCGCTAGACACAATTCCTTTTCGGCTATCTCCAGGTTGAAGTCTTGGCCTACTTCGGCGGCATAAGCGATCATACCAATGTGCGCGTCACCGATTTGGAACCACGGAATTATGTCCGTTTCTAATCCGGTTTCGACGTATTCTTGTTGAACCAGCTCCGGAAGGGGCTCAACAAAAGCCGTTATAGCCGCTTTTACCACATCGATGTCGCGGTCCAATTCGGTCTTGGCCCAGTATTGAAAGACCTGTCCATCCTTGACTTGTATGGTGGCCTTCGTTGCTGTCATGCCTTTAGGCATGGGTACGTTCAGTCCGATGTCTGGGTGGTAGAACCGAGCGTGGGCTTTCTTTTTCAGGTTATGGAGGTGTTCGTTTATGGTTGTTTTGCTGAGCCCCAGTTCTGTCGCTATGGCTCGTTCAGAAAGGCTTTTGCGTTTAAGTCGAAGAACTTCACCTTGACGACTGGTCAGTTCCATCTCGTCGAATATCTCGTTGCTCCAATCCCACATTTTAATACCCTGAGTATGAATTAAGAGGCTGCCAGTCGATTCCCATCGAGTCGGGCTCGGGCTTAGCGGAGGCCCGTTGCAGAAGGAGCACCTCCCATTGCGGTTGAACAGGACTATTCTACCACTATTTTACAGGCAAAAAAAAGCCCCGAAATAATCGAGGCTTTTACCATTTCTCCTTGTCGGCCCAGTAGGCCGCTGACATTTTACCTTTGGATATGTTCTTTCCGTGGCGCGCTTTAAACGAAGCACGTTTCTTCTTCATAGCGTCGGACTCGCCCGACTTGGGCTTGCCAGCGGTACTAGCGCCTTGCTCTCCAAATCGAATTGTTTTTACTTTGTCGCCTTGCTTTGCCACAACGACGTGTGACTTGGTAGCGTGATCTGGAGTGCGCTTGGGTTTATTAAATCCAGATACGCCCGCTCGTGCAAGCCGGGGGTCTTTCTTTTTTTCTGCCATAATACCTACCAGCCTTTCTTTGCAATTAACGTTAGTCTCGTTTGTTCCAAAGTTCAAACAACGCCCGGACCTTGTCTTTTAGGCTTGCGACGTCTGCGTGCATCTTGGCCAGCACAATAACCAGTGTTATCAGTGCCAGCATTATGGGCGTCAGCACGCCCAGAGTGTCTAATACTTCCATCATGTTCCTCTATCCGCCTTGGTTACCAAAATGAGCTTTCTCGGCGCGACCCACAAGGTCCACGAAGTCGTTGACGCGACTTGACAAAGCTTCTTGCTGCGCCTGAGAGTACGTGTCGGTCAAATAACTTCGGTATGACCCTAACGGTTGGCCGCCTCCTCCAGAAGGGCCTTGGTTCATCTCTGAAAACAACCCACCAACACCCTGCATGGGCGGAGGGCCCATTGAACCTGGACCCATTGTTCCTATGTTGGAAAAATCAGTGGGTGCTTGCGGACCCATGCCAGCTCCTTTTTCCGCTAGACTTCCCGGTCCGTTTACGAAATTAGGAACTATACTCTCTTGCCCCATACTCGTCGGAGAGCTCATTGAACCCGGACCCATTGTGCCGTAGTTGGAAAAATCAGTGGGTGCTTGCGGACCCATGATGGCTCCTTTTTCCGCTAGACTTCCCGGTCCATTTACGAAATTAGGCTCTATATTCTCTTGACCCATACCCGTCGGAGGCGCCATACCCTGCCCGCCCATTTGCTGCTGAAAAGCGGGGGCCATTTGAGGTGAAGCGAGACTGGATATTCCGCCACCCAGGCGTTGCATTTGGGTTCTCATCGGGTTGGCATAAGGTGACGACAGTGCGCCACCCGTTGCCATGTATTGAACAGGTGTGTTATTTGTGTAAGGCATTATGCGTTCCCCATTAAGCTGCCGATACCGAGAAGATCGCGGTCCTCGGGAAATAAAGCTGCGTAGCGTTCCCGGTCCACGGGTCCGGATGATGAGATAGGCGGCGGAGCGGCCTGGGGTGGTGGCGCCATTTGTTGCGGAGCCTGCGGCGGTGGGGCTACGGGCCGTGGTGCTTGGACCCTAGGCTGACTTTGGGCGTTTAAGCCGGCAGCTTGCTGTGCCCTGTCCCGTCTAAGCTGAGCTGCAAAATCGGCTCTACCACCGGGTATTACAGCGATGTCAGGGTTGACGCGCAAAGGCTCTTCTTCGTCTGCTAACCTAGCTTCTCGGGACGCCATGGGGACTGCACGCCTAGCCACAGAAAAACCTAGGTCAGTAAACATGTTCTTCACCGTTCTAGCGACTCCCAAGGAGCCTTTTTGCGTGTTGGTTTCTCGAAGCATAGCGGCGAGCAACGCAGGGTTTTGCATAAGCTCCGACATGACGTCTGTTTTCATTGACGCGGGCATCTTGTTGAACATGTCGGTCATCATGCGAGAACCTGCTGATCGAGCAATAAGGTCGCTTCCGGAACCCCCCATCATTTTAGAGTATTGAGCGCCTAAGTTTGACCCTGATATCCGTATGTACATATCTAATAGAGGGCCAGCTTTTTCAACAAGTTCGCCCACGTCTCCGCTTTGGTCCATGGCCTCGTACTTAACCATCTCAACCAAAGTCTTCTTTAAAGTGTTCATCTCGCTTTGTGTAATAAGCTTTTTTTCAAGCATCCACGTCATAGGCGTGGTGTCTTCCAACGCCTTCGGTATTTTCTCAAATAAAGCTGAGTAGGCCGCCGAGGGGCTCGTTACTTTGGCGCTGCTGCCGCCATACGTGAGGCCCCATTCTAGTATAGAATGTTTCATGCCTCTTGCCGCTGATTCCTTTAACTCCTCCGGAGCTGATTCAACCACTTTATAAAGCTCGTTTAAACTTTTTGTCGGAGTTCGGCCCGGTGCGCTTCCGCCTAACGCCAATGCAATAACTTGCGTAGGGCTTTCGTTTGTATCGGCCAGCAGGTTTTTAAAGTTAAGCTGGGCCTTGGCATTTGTTGCCATAACGCTGTTTTCTTGTGTAACCAGCGCAATTATATTGCCCGCCTTTTCGACGTCAGCCATGTCCTCGTCCAACGTCGGCAACTTCTGCAATATCGCGGCATTTTTTCTGCGCCAATCGGCTAGTTTAGTAGGGCTAACTGTACCGGTGGCTTGATCAAAAATCTCTGTCGCCGCCTTGCGAACCATTTTATCCGTAACATCCGCCAACGTTCCTACGGAAGTTTCGGCGTCAGCAATATTCTGCTCCACCAAAAAAGTCCCTACGTCGTTTATGTCCATTAACCTTAAATAAGTCGGATTAGCCCCACCTTGGAAAAGCTTGTCCATCAATAATTCCGGCGCCATACGGTCTGTGCCGGTTTTATCTTTTAACCCTGTTTTACCGACAAAGGCTCTCGTAAACGTATCGTTAAGCGCCCTAGAATATTCACGGGCTATCGTATAAGCAGAATTTTTGCCAATAGAGGCGTCAATATCGTCTAAAAAAGCGTCTGCCATTTTAAAAGCTACCGCCGACGCTTGAGTGTTGCCATCGGCGCGTAGTTTACGGCCCTGCGACAGCGCTAAGCTTCGCATTTCAATAAGCTCTATTACACTTGTCTCCACGGGCGCATCTTCGCCCGGATATAGCAGCGTAGTTGCCGATTCCGGTGCGTCGCCGACGTCCAACCCTGGGTCCAATTGAATTTCTTTGGGCTTAGTCGCGTTTGTGATAAAGGTGCTCAGGTCCGATAAGTTTCTGCTTACAGCCTCTCGCGGAACCGGATATTTTGGTAAGCTATCCTTCCAAACTTTCAGGAATCGGGGTTCGTTTAAGTCTAAAGCGGAGTCCTGAACAGCGGAGTATAACTGCCGTTCTTTATTGCGAGCTAACGTCATGTTGCTTTCCAGAACTTGAGACAAAGTGCTCGATAGCTCCATGGAGTCTTCGGCGCCGTCCCCTACAACTCTTTGAAAAGCGCTTAAAGCCTTGTCCGTAGAGTCCGTTAAGCGGTTCTGTAGGTTGGTCTCAAAGACCGAGTTCATTATTTCCCCCGCCATTTGATAAGATTTTTGATCACCAATATCAATTAACGAAAAAACTACAACGTTGAGGGCGTCCAGCATTTGTTGCGACGCCTGATTTCGATTTTTGCCTAAAGAACCACCCAATTGATCTAAAGCATTTTCAATTCCCAGCAAGGTTGGGCTGCCAGTTTTCAATCCTGCTGTGGGCGAGATCAGTTCGCCTGTTTTCGGATCTTTAAACGTTTTTAAATCGGACAACCCTTTGATAAGGGCTGGTACGTCTTCGCCGTGCTGAATAAGAAGGGAATATACTTTATCTACCGCCTTCCTTTTACGAGCGTCTTGTATTGGAGACATTACGCCGGAAACACCTTCTTGCTGGAACTTTTTTTTGCTCGACTTGAATATGCTTGTTAGGTTGCCCAGCTGGCTTACCACAAAATTGGTGGGGGCCGTTGCCGCAATCGCTCCCACGGAGCCACCCATTTCTCCGACCAGCCGCCACCGCCAATCGCCTGGCACCAGGGTTTCCGCCATGTAAGCGCCGCCCGTTGCACCCACGCCCATCAAAGTCTCTAGCGCCAAGGTGGCACCGGGTGCGGATCGAGCGCTTTCTCCCGTTCGAGCCACAGTTCCTTCTAGGGCCCCCAGCAATCGTTGCCAAACAGGGTCTTTCTTTTTAGCGGCTTGTATTTTGGCCTGAGGCGTTAGAGACTCCCACAATGTTCTCTCGGTCACGGTCATCGGCCCTACTCGCGCTGCGGCCGCTCGGCTTGTCGCCATGTTGGCTAAGTAAGTCGCGGTGGCAAAGGAGGCGTTTTTTCCGATCATAAAAGGCAGGGGCAAGTACACGCCAACTCCTGCGGCGGTTTTGGCCGACTCGTATTCTTCTCGATATGACGGCAAGATAGGCATTTCTTCGCCCAAAACAGCTTGCTCGACGCCTTTTCCGATGGTGGTTCCGGCAAAAAACCCTAGCATGCCGCCAATGGCGCCTACCACGGGTATCGTTACTTTTGCGCCCACGGCAGCAACGTTGCTAGGCGCAATACCTTGTTGTGCGGCAGACCCTATCTGCCAGCCCGCAGCGGCTCCTGCCAGTCCGCCACCTAACACAACGGTCTCGCGCACAAACGGATCTACAAACTTTCCACGTTGGATAGGGTTTCCCTTCGGATCTACGGCAAATAACTCGATAATATCGTCCGAGCTAAATTTACGCAGGTTAGGGGATACGTTTTTAAAGTCGGGCATCAGGTCAAAAATAGGAGCGGTGCCGTCTCGAAGGCCTTGGAAAGTTATTAGGCCGGGGTTGGCGGCCTCGGCTTCTAGGGCTAACTGTTGCGCAAACAAATCAACCGCAGGGGTTTTCTGTTCATCCGGAACACCTTCCTGTGATTCTTCCAGCATTGTCAGAAAACCTTCAAACTGAGGTTTGCTAAAAACAAGGCGCGGTAAATCAACTGTAAGGGGCGCAGCTAAAGCAGGCTCTGACGCAGCTAAAGCAGGCTCTGACGCAGCTAAAGCAGGCTCTGGCGCAGCTAAAGCAGGCTGCGGGGAAATTGCCGCAGCGTCCATGCCACCCTCAATCTCAGGTGCCCTTATACGTTGCTCAAGAGGGTTCAAAGCTCCAATACCTTGTGTCGTCATTCGATTTCTCCTGACCATCTTTTAACATTTCCTAGCAGACGCTCCGCTTTGGAAATAGCGGGAGCAGTTTGACCCACCTCAGTTTTAGACCCTTCTGCGGCCAGGCCCTCTTCATAAGTGGTTATAGCAGCAGTGTACTCGCCCAGCAGCGCCTCGTAAGGTCCGTGTAACGCCCTAGCCGCCATAACCTGTTTTCTGTCAAATGAGGGAGGGTTCTCTAAAACTTCCGTAGCCGCCTGATAATATGCCGCAATTTCGTTTCGAGAGGCTTTCAACTGCCCCAAGGCGTCTTGATCGGAGTTCCACGCTTTAGCCTCAAATTTGCCAACAGCTTCCTTAAGCATTTTTAAGTCGGACGCAAACAGTCGACCGTCCACTCCTCCTCTTGCTAAAAGAAGCGTTTGACGCGCTAAGGAATCTAACTGTTTGGAGGCTTTAGAGACTATTAAGCCCTTTTCGCCCGCCGTTCCGGTACCCATTCCAAACTCGCCAAGAGGGCCCGCGAAAGCGTTTAGCCCTCGCATAATACCGGACATAAAGCCTGTGCCGGCGGTAAGGTCTACCCCTCCAACAATAGTTGTCGGGTGGCCTTTGAAAGAATCAAAGTTGACTGTACCGTTTTTGTTGAAGTGTTTGGAGCTAGGACTGACGAGCAAGTCTGCTTTTGGTCTACGGATGGCGTCAGCCGCCGCCCATTTAGCTGGTAACTTGCCACCTGGCTGAGATTCAAACGTACCGGTTTCAACATTGTACGCTTGCTTAGGTGCGGTGTATTGATTCAGTGCCAATTCAACGGTTAACGCTTCGTCTTCTGTCAGGGTTCCTTCTTCGTAGCCTTTCAAAAGCTTGCCGTTATTGAGTATAGCCAGCACGTCGTTTCCAAACGCCACTCCTTCCGGTTTAGCAAACGCAATCGGCATTGTGCCGCCTTTAACGTAATTGCTGCCCACAAGCTGCGCCAAACGCTCTTTTCCGTCAGGGGTGGAAACATCTACCGTAACAACGTCGTTCGGATTACCCGTGTTAACGAGGTTAACAAGACTCGGCGTCGACGATTCCACGCTTGCAGCGTCTTTTGACAGTACAAACCCTTTTTTCAGTAGTTGGCGGATTTGATCCGGTCCGTCGGGGCTGTTGGCATACACACTTTTAACGTTTGTAGGGCTACCCGGGTCAATAAAAGACATTATGACAGGTGTTTTTGGCTCTGATCCGGTAGAAGAGCTGAACGAAACGTCTGTAAGGCCCTTCTGGAAGGCTTCTAGTTCCGCCGCAGTGAAGGACCCTGTTTTCGACACACTTTTTCCGTTGGCGTCTTTCCCCTTGACCGTGAACATTTGCGCCAGAGTCAGGTTGGAAGGCTTATCCACCTTGTCGGGCTTAGTGAGGTACTGGCCCTGCGCCGCATATTCATCGACTAAGCTTTTACCGTTCTTGCTGTTAATGTCTACCTGTGCAATAACTTTTCCATCTGCACCGTAAATAGGCTTGTAACTCGGTTCTATCGTACCTTCAGGGGCCTGTGTGGTGTAAGTCCCCTCAGCCATCATGGCGCGGTAATCGGCTACGCCTTTTGGGGTGGATGTGTCAAACTCCACCATTGCGCCCGAGGCCTTGTTGTATACAGGCACGTAGTCAGGTTTCACCAGTGCAGTAGCCTCTTTTGGTTCCGCGGTGGTGTAATTCCCCTCGGCCATCATGGCGCGGTAATCGGCTACGCCTTTCGGGGTAGATACGTCAAACTCCACCCTTGCGCCCGAGGCCTTGTTGTATACAGGCACGTAGTCAGGTTTCACCAGTGCAGCGACGTCTCCTGGTTCCGCAGTGGTGTAACCCTGGCGGCGAAGCTCTTCGGCCCGTTTTTGGCCCTCAACGCTGTTCGTAACAACGGTTTCGGACTTCCCTTCTGGGCTGTAGTACAGCTCTGTTTTTTCTTCGCGTACAGGCGCCGGTGTTTTGCCCAGCAGGGAACCGAACTGGCTCTGAGCCGCTTGCGCCGCCGCCATGTTCATCTGACGCTTCTCGGCGGCTTGACCTTGCTTAAACTCACTTAATCCCGCCGCACGCTGTCCAATATTGCCTATTACAGGTGAAAAAGATTGCGCCAAGCGCTCTCCCGTGGACATATTGCCTTCTTTACGGCCAGCAAAGCTAAGCGCGCCCTGGGCAATGTCAAACAGGATACCCGCTTTGGTCATCCGTGTTTGTTCTTCTAACGCAGCCTCTTGCTGGCGGGGATCAACTAGTTGGCCGTAAAACGCTTGATTTTGGCCGTATAACTCTTGTAGCCGTGGGTCCACAGCGTAAGGCGCGTTTGCCTGCCCTGCTGTTTCACCGCCATTCTCAAAGTATTGCACGGGGCCGCCCGCACTAAAATATTGCACCGCGCCCCCTCGGTTAAAATTTACAGGAGCGGGCCCTCCCATGGGAGGCATCATTGCGTCGGGCGCAGGCCCAGCCGCGCCGACCGTGGACATAATGCCCTCGGCCATCGGACCTTCGATAGGAGTGTCCATAATGGCTGGCGCTAAACCGCCAATACCTTCGTCAACACCGCTTGCTTCCGCTTCGGCCAACATCAAAGTGGGTTGTACTAGTGCCAACACGGACTCAGGCGTCTGCTGAGCATCCTCCGGGCCTACTAGACCCGCAAGCTCTTCGTACCGGCCTGCCATCGGAAGGCTGTTGCCTCGAATGCCGTCAATAACGGCGGCGTAGTCGCCCTCGTTTTCCATGCCCCCCAAAGACTGAGCGTAACCGCCCAGAAGTTGTTCCATCATTGCGGGGTCCATTTGTTCTTGCGCCATGCGCGCAGCTTCCGCTTCGATGTCTTGAGGGGGCATCATTGGGGCAGGCATTGGAGGTGGCATTGCACCTTGATCCATTGGCATTGCACCTTGATCCATTGGCATTGGAGCCATACCGCCGTCTTGCATATAAACTGGTCCGCCGTTACGAAACATCTGTCGACCCATTACATCTCTGTTCATTACCTTGACCTCAATTTGTTAGAATAATCCAGCTTGTTTTGCACCGCCGGCTGCCGCTAAGATGCCGGTGCCTAAGCCTAAGATAGCTTCAGTATTAGAAGCGCCTCCGCCTGTTTTCTGCGACATAGTCTGCGAAGAAGACGGCGCGCCTTGGTAAATATCAGACAAGAACGCCAAGTCGGCGTAACTCTTGTTTGCGGCTTCCAATTTGTTCTGTCGCTCGGCTTCCAGCTCCGCTTGCTGCTGACCTTGTAACTGTTTGCCCATGTTCCATGCAAACTGCGCGTCGCCTTGCTGTAGCGCTTGGGTCTGACCCGCCAATCCAGCCTGTTGAGTACCTATGTCGGCTAAGGAACGACCCTGCTCTAAGTTGAGCTGACCGTAATCTGTGCCTAGTGTACCAATACCTTGCCCTAAACTGCCAATAAGTTCTGCACCGCTGAGGCCTAATTGACCTCCGGCTTGAGAGCCTTGTATGCCCATCTGCGCCTGGCTTTGACCTAATTGACCCGATTGCTGAGCTAATTGAGCCGCCAACTGCTCCGTAGAAATACCCATCTGAGCGGCTCTTGCCGCAAGATCGGCTTGCTGGCCCACGGCTTGTAAGCCTTGCGCGCCTTGCTGCATACTCAGTTGTCCGGCTAACTGAGCCGCACTCATTCCGGTTTGAGCCGCTAACTGCTGCAAACTCACGCCTTGTTGCGCCAGAGCCTGTGCATTTGCCGACGCCATTTGCTCGCCACTGAGACCCATTTGACCGGCCATTTGAGCGCCAGACATTCCCAATTGAGCGGCTTGCTGGGCGTTTTGTTGCTGAATTTGCGCGGCAGACATACCGATTTGACCCGAACTGATCGCGCCTTGCTGAGCAAGCTGTTCCGCAGAAAGTTGTTGCTGAGAGGCTTGATTGTAAGCGGACATACCCAATTGACCCTGCTGCTGAGCAGTTTGTGCCGCCAATTGTTCGCTACTGAGACCCAGTTGGCCCGCAGACTGTGCCGCTGAAATACCTGCACCTGCTCCTTGAGCGCCCAGTGATCCGGTAAGTTGAGCCGCTTGTTGTTTACGGGCTTGCTGCTGCTCGTAGGCTTGTTGTGCTTGCTGCGAAGCGGTTTGGTAGCCGGCTTGTCGCATTCCTGCGGCGGTACGGCCTTGCTGCTCCAATATATTACGAGACAATTCTTGCTCAGCAACCGCCTGCCTAGAACCACCAAACGCACCTGCGCTAACGGCTTGGGCGCCCTGCTGTTGTTGTTGGATATCGCCTGCGCGTCGAACATCTGCCAAAGCTTGCTGCACTGCGGCATCTTCGTACTGGTTCATGTAAGCGCCGGCAGAAGCTGGGTCATACGCACCTGTTGTACCCGCCAACCCGGCAATGCCTTGCTGAGCGGTCTGTGTTCCGAGAGCGCCGGCCTGTTGCAAAGCGGTAGCGGCTTGTTGTGTGATGCCTCGCGCACCTGCAACCGCCTGCCGTGTTTGATCGGCCGCACTCTCGTATGCGCCAATACCGCCGGCACCTGTTTGAGCTGCGGCGGCACGAGCTGCTGCGGTAGATTGAGCTAAACTTGACTGCGTGCCGGATGCTGCTTGTTGAGCGGCGGCACCTGCTTGAGCCAGGTTTTGCTGACCTTGAGCGGCAGCCTGTTGAGCCTCGGCACCCGCAAGAGACGTAATGCCCCGAGCAGCGGCCGTGGATTGACCTAATTGACGTGCAGCCGTGTCGCGAGCGCCTGTTTGTCCCGCGTCTGCGGCGGCTTGACGTGACATCAAAAGCGCCTGACTAACGCCCGCTTGAGATTGTTGCATAACGTCAGGAATAGCTTGTCCCGCAGCCTGCATCTCGGCACTGCCTTGCGCGGCGGCCTGTCGAGCACGCGTTGCGGCGTCGCCCATTCCCTGCGTAGCGGTTTGCGTAGCATCTGCACCATACTGCAAAGAACTGCCGATACCTTTCTGAGCGGCAGTCACTTGAGGGCTAACTGCCGCAATGCCTCGGTCTATGGCGGTCTTGGCGTCCTGCTGAAAGGGTAACGCGCCCTTCATTGTACCGCCGACCGTTTTCTGCCCCGCGCCAATCGCGGTCGCGGAAGACTTTAGGGCGTCCTCATATCCGCCCAGGCCTGCTTCAGCTATGTCTTTCGCATCCAGTTGCAGTTGCGATAATGCCGCCACCATTTGTTGCGGCAAGGGCTGAGGGTTAACCTTGGTATAAATCGGCTCCCCTGTTTCCTCGTCATATCCCGAAAACATGCGGCCTTCAATAAGGTTTTTAGCCGATTCCATTAAAGACAGTTTTTTGGCTTCAATATCCGGCGCTTCGCGTTGTACTACTTCGCTCTGGGTAGTCATTATGTGTTCCTCCCGCGATTCTCAAGGTTTCTCATTACTGCGTACATGTTTTGAATACCTTTTTCATTGTTTCCGTTGCCGAGGCCTTTTACCGCGTCGGTGGTCATAATAAATTCACCGGGCATCAGCATCGCTCTAACGCTGTCCTTGCCAGGCGTTCCCTCGGTAGGGGCAATACCGCCCTCTCGACGTGGGAAGATAGGTCCGCCGTCCGCGAGTCCAACAGGCGCCGTGTAAAAAGGGTTGTCAGAGTAGAGAGTGAAGTCATTGGGCTGTACGGTCGGAGCCGTTACGGTCGGAACCGTGAAATCAATGGCGGTGTAAGGGTCGATTATTTGGCTGTAGTCCGCATAAGAGTCCAACCCAAACGTGTCGTCCACGGCAAGCGGGTCTGGGACCGTGTTGGCGTTTGCGGCCATCGGGGCTTGATACGGCGCGGCGCTGGAATCGGCCAAAGTCTGAGCATCTTGCCGAGGGTTATATACGCCCGTACCAATAGGTGCAGGGGCCTGCCTAGGCACGTTAACCGGGTTGTTAGCCGCATAATTAACCGCGAAGTTTTCCTGAGCGATTCGAGCGGCCTCGGCTTCCTCCGCCGCAATTCGATCAGCCTCAACTTGCGCAGCGGCAATTCGATCAGCCTCAACTTGCGCAGCGGCAATTCGATCAGCCTTGTCTTGGGCAACCTTGGCCGCTTGGTCTTCGGCAGCTTGATCAGCGGCCGCTTGCGCAGCCAGCCGTTCCGAAGCCAGAAGGTCCGCAGCCGCTTGATCCGCAGCCAGTTGGTCGATAGCCGCTTGATCCGCAGCCGCTTGGTCGATAGCCGCTTGGTCGATAGCCGCTTGGTCGATAGCCGCTTGGTCCTTAGCGGCCTTGTCTTTGGCGGCTTGGTCGTCTTTAGCCGCTTGGTCGTCAATGATTTGCTGCTGCTCAAGGCGCTCCTTCTCGGCCTTTTGGTCCGCAATCGCGTCCGCAGCCGCTTTGTCCTCAAGCGCCTTGTCCACCGCCGCTTGGATCTCGGCGGCGCGTCTGTCATTCTCTTGTTGTTCGGCAAGTTTTTCCGACGCAAGCTTGTCGGCCTTTTCTTGTTCTTTCTTTGCGATAGCATCTTGAATCGCTTTAGCGTAGGCAGCTTCTCTGTTAGGGTTTTTATTTTTCTTTTTCTTTTTCGGCGCGGCAGGCTTTGTGGTGTCTACTGCGGGTCGATATCCTGCGGAGCCGGAGACATCTACCTGAGTTTCACCGCCATCGGCAAAATATTGAACCTTACCGCCGCCGGCAAAATATTGAACAGGGCCGCCGCCAGCCATCTGAGCTATTTGTGGTAGCGCAAAAGGTCCGGTAGGCGTGCTAGACATTACGTAATCCGAGTACCGGTTGTAGGGCACAGGTGTTTGTGGGATGGGCTCCCCGGTAATAGGGTCTACGACTAGCGTTTCGGCAGTGTCTGTTGCCGTAGGTACTACGGGTGCAGTCAAATCCGTTGCAATGGTGTCCGTTGCGACAGTATCTGCCGAACCGGGATAGTTTGTTGGAACGGTGCTATTACTGTAGTCGAAAGTCGTGTAATCAGGCAGTTCAATAGTGTACTTCTCCGGGTTGGCGTCAATCAGGTCTTGTCCGGTGATGGCGTTCCCTTCGGAATCTTTCTCGATAATGCCCTCAGGCTCTTCTTCGTCAAATGCGCCTAATGATGCCGCGCCTCCGACTACCGCAGTGGCGGCCAAGACCAACGGGGCAGTCTTTCGGATCATGCCTGGAGACTCTTGCTTAGCGATAGTTTTCGCCCGGTCCCATTGGGTGGGAGTAGCGTCCATGGGGTCAATAGGGTTAGTGCCCCTTTGTAAAACTTGATCCGGTGTCACATCCTTCGGAAAAAACGTTTCGCCGATCTTAGCATCCGCTTTGCCGCCTAGCCGCTCTAGTGTTCCCGCCGTCTCCTCTTTCGGAACGAAACTTCTAAAGAGCTTCGTGTCGCCGTTAAAGGCGCCTTTGGCTGTTTGCGATACTCGGCTAACAGGGTCTTTAAGTGCCTTGCCTACGCCCTCTAATCCGCCTCCGCTCACGCCCACCATGACAGCGCCCGTGGCACCCGACACAAGTGCGCTATTAAGGGCTTCTTTAACAGTACCACCTGTCAGTAGCGTTGCAATGCCACTTCCCATTGCTGCGCCGTAGATAGGGCCCAACGGCGTTGCGGCCAAGGCCAGAGGCAGCGCAATCTTGACCACGGTGCCTAGTACGCCTTTGACATTGTTCCAAGCTTTTACCCAGCCAGGGCCAAAGAACTCCATCTGGCCTGTTTCAGGGTTAATGTAGTTTCCCCCAGACCCCACGACATACCGCTCAGGGTCTTGTATACCTTGGTCGCGGAAGGACTGAAAAATCTGTTCTTTTAATTTGGAGTTGTTTTCTATCAGCGCCAGCGGAATGATGATCTCACCCGTCTGAACGTGTGCAATGCTGTCATCTCCGAAGCGTCCGTATCCGGCCATCCTTTTGGCAACGGCCGAGAACTGACCCAACCCTTGTGTGCCAAACTCTTGCTCCGCTTCGGCTTCTTGTATAGCCTTAACGTCATCCTCTGACATGGCAAAAGCGCCAATTCCACCGGAAGGCACTTCAAGTTCTTCATTCTTTTTCGCTGATTGAGTCATTATCCTGCTCCTCCCGATAGACTTTCTGGCATGGTTACCTGTATGATTGTACTTCTATTCTCCTCTCCAGTCCATTTTGCTCCGCATTCTGGGCAGTTTCCCGCAGGAAAAGTGGCTATCTCAGCCGGAGTATCTACTACGTTTCCGCACCCGACACACTGAACTTCATCAGAACTGGTCGAAGGCTTCCATTTACTGCCGTTAGGCATCGTAATTATGGTTGGTGTATTCATGATATTGTTACCGTGACTTGACCCACGACTCCGGTTGCTTGTGAACCCCTCAGGTACGGCTTATTTGCGACTGTAATGCGCAATTCGTCTCCATATTGGAAGACACCGCCTATGGGTAGGTTGAAGTTATCTGTTTGCAGGTTAGGCAGCGTCAAAGCAGACGCTTGCCACGGTCCCGGATTGTTTACTTGCCGCAAGAACACCGCGAAAGAGCGCACCACTTCTGACATGTACGCTTCGCTGTATTCGCTAGGCGCCGTAGGCAGGTACGGTTGTACTAAGCCCCGGCTCATCGTCGTCCATCCGGCCTAAGCTCTACGCGAGGAGTGCCTAAACGCCACTCCACACCTGTCTCAGCAGAAGAAACTTTCAGTGCAAAAGACCGACCCCGTAACCGTAAGTGGACCTGTTCCGTAAACTGTTCAACAGGGACCGTTGCGGTACGGATAACGGAACTCGGCATGACCTGATTGTACTCAGACCCAGGAAACCGGCGTGTTTCTAGCGTAAAATCAACGGCAGGCGTTGGAGAGGTCGATCCCGTAAAGGTTATATCGGGGATTAGGCGGCTTAGGAGCATAAAGTTGTCTCCCGTACCCATCGACATCTGGCTGCTTTCGATATACGAATTAATTGCCGAAGGCGGGTTAACGCTACCGTCATCTGAGCCAAACTCGTGGTAGTACAGATACCCGTCTAAACTAGCTGAAATAGGGTACTGCCCAATCCCGCGATCTAGCCACGCTGTGCGCTCAAGGGTGCCGTAATACCACACCTTTTCTTGATAGTTGTACACAACATATTTGTCGACGGTGTCAGACGAGGCTGACGGGTAAAACCACCACACTTCAGAGAAAGCAGAGTTAATCCCGCACGTAATCTTCTCCGCTTGGGACTGATTGAAGTCGTTGAACACATACGAGCGGACAGAGCACGGTAACTTCTGTACCTGGCCGCTGTACATGTAGAATTCCTGGTCACCCATCCAAAAAACCATGTCGTCTACCGCAATAGCGGACAAAGGACCAGCAATGGTAATGTTCTCGGAGATAAGTTGGATGCCAAACGTAAAAGGTGGCCCCAGATACTGCATGGCGTGCAAAGATTGGTCTGTGAAAACCAGTATCTGCTGCCGAGTCTCTAGCGCCGTGATGATTTCAGACCCGGTGCCTATCCGAAGATCGCCGGCAGTATTAGTGGCCTGTGCGGCCCAAACAAGCGGGTTTTCCTGGTCAGAAAACCGTATCAAAAGGGGGTCTTGAACCCCTATTTCCGTCTGAGAATCCGCCCCAAACACGATAACGTGTCGGTCACGGTCCGATATCATAACTTGTTTGGCGATGGTGGGTGTAGTGGGGTCCGCACCGGCTAATTGAGACATCTCAACAGCGCGTTCAAAAGGGACTGAGCTGGTGGATTTGTCCCAGTAGTATATTCCGCCGTTTCTGACGTTAATAATAAGGTCTTCGCCAAAATTATCGTGACTCCAGATACGCAGCGTGTCGCCGAGAGCGACGAGCGATGCACCCGAACCCCAGGTGCTGCGAGACCACAATCCGGCGCCCCAGCCTGTTCCGGATACAGTGGTATCTAGGCCGACGGTCGCTTGATACGCCCCTACTACACTGGCTCCGCCATCACCCGTATCCGACGCGTTCGCAATAACGAGCGTAGGGCTGTACTGACCGTCAACTGTGATGGTGTTTAGGCTGGCCACTTCACGGGCAAGAACTTCGTAGGAGTCAACACCGATAACATGCGATATTTGGTACTCTTGGTTGAGCACCTCTGCCGTTACCGTTCCACCCAACGATGCTGCGCCACTAAATGTGACAAAATCAAAGTCATTAGCGCCGTGGTCCGTGTCCGTAATGGTCAAGGTCGAAGAGCCGTTGGCCGCAGAAAACGTAACGTCGCCCGCAGCGGTAGTTGCGCGTAACGGGGTGATGTCGTTAAAACCACCACCCTCGTTGATGTAATACTTCAGGTGTGTTCCGACGCCCAGGAAGCTGCTGCCATCCACTGCGACGAAGGGGTGCAGCGCCCGGCAAGTGCCTAAAAAGCTCTGGCCAGAAAACCTCTCCCATCCACCAATTTTCTCGGGTGTCCCAAACCGGAATCTTATCTTGTCGCAGTCGAACCAGCCCCCTTCGTTGGTGTACGAAGTGGTCTCTCTATTTACGCCGGGACGAAACTGTAACTTAGTGAGGGGCATAGGATACCTTATTGTTTCGGTCGTTTCTTCAAAAACCCCGACGGTTGACGGGGCAAGAAGCGTGTTACTGCTTGGCTTTGTTGCTCAAGAATGCGAATGTTTCCATTACCTTATAGGCTTTGGCTACGATGGCGTCATCTTTGGGTGTGTCAGTGTAGTTGGCGACGATCGAACAGATCGTCACTACAGATGTAGCCAAGATGTAAATTGTTGAAAAAGGTTCCATGGTGTTCTCCTAGTTGCGGTATAAGTCGCGCCGCAACTCGTGCGGCAAGAACTTTATCACTCGTTATCGTCGATTGGCTCTTCTAAAGACTTGGTAAGCATATCGACAAACGCCTGCTTGCCTACCATCAACTGGTCCAGATTGAACTGGGTAGAATTGATCTTTCGATCAAGATCGCCAACATGGTTAATGATAACCTTTTGCTGATCGGTCAGTTGGTCTTCGGTGTACTCAGTGCCGTTGATCGAGATAGTCTTTGTTTTTTTC
>Ga0208160_1000033_pt1 | contig 52155 bp, 70 predicted proteins | sample CB_VirMetaG_FD_184536 | JGI IMG/M metagenome (GOLD analysis project Ga0208160, IMG submission 184536) | Freshwater to marine saline gradient viral communities from Chesapeake Bay - CB_1504_1 Viral MetaG (SPAdes) (version 4) | ecosystem: Environmental > Aquatic > Marine > Coastal | place: USA... | reverse complement strand
TAAAAGAGTTGGGTAGAGAAGTAGATCTTATAAAGGTTCCAAGATGGCAGAATTTGTATAGGGGAAGAATTATATAATGAGATTAGAGACAATACCTCAAGGTGAAGGAATAAAGGTTGTTATAGGTACTCGTACATATCTGGGTTCCGATTGGACACACGTAGATATAGATCCTACGCCATTGTATGATCATGTGAATCAAAAAATGGTACCTGTTGATGTGGTGTCAGATGCAAGAAAGATAAAACTTCCAGATAACTATGCCGACATAGTCTATACTTCTGAGTGTCTAGAGCACTTTCCTTGGAAGGAATATAGATCAGTTCTAGCTGAGTGGTGTAGAATACTTAAGCCAGGAGGAATGATACGTGTAGAGGTTCCAGATTTTCTGTTAGCATGTCAGCAGATACTTTCTTGGGACTCTCTTGAGGGAGATAGGGCTATGCAGCAGATATTTTTTGCTGAGCAGCTTAATCAGTTTGATTTTCATTTCGTAGGTCTTACCCATAGAATGTTGGTAGATGATTTTGAGTCTATGAATTTTGACATAATAGATGTTAAAAGAGGTAATGAGTGGGGCTGGTTGAAGGTAGATGCTGTCAAAAAATAATTACACACTACACGTTATAAGGCACATTTTTGGGCAAAAAATTTCCCCGATAATTTATGGCAGAGATGTTTCTCTATTGGAAGCTTTTTATTCAAATGAACACAGTATGGGTGCAACCTTAGTATACTCAGACATGCCTAAGATAGAGGGTATCTCCCACACTGCTTTTATGAATGTTGATGAGCCCGTTTATGCTGACTATTTTGCAAGGTTTGATTCGCTCTTTTCTTTTAACTATAAATATGAATTAATACCACCGTACTGTGATAGGGTTTCTAAACATTTTCAGCAACTTCTTTGCCCTAAGGCTTGTGTATTATTGGTTAATCCTGGAACTTGGTCTTATTGTTTTGATGACTACTTTGAAAGACAGTTAGATAAGGAAAGAGAAGTTAAGAAGTTTTCTTTCTTTAAAGACGAGAAAGTTTTTGTATATGAAAATATATGATTGTTTTACATTCTACAACGAAGAGGAAATGTTAAAGATAAGATTAAATGAACTGAGTGATGTAGTTGATTACTTCTTTATAGTTGAAGCTGATAGGACTTTTACTGGCAAGCCAAAAGAATTCTACTTGGACAAATACGATTGGTTACAAGAGTTTAAACCTAAGATAATTAGGGCATACATTTCGCTTCATGATTGTATTAATGATCCGTGGAAAGCTGAGCATAAGCAAAGAGATTCTATTGCTGAGGTAATGAATTATGCAGATGATATGGACCTTTGTGTTATTTCTGATGTAGACGAAATACCTAAGCCAGATGTTTTGATATCTGCTAAAATTGCTTTTGAAGTTGATACGCCAGTTCAGTTGGATGTAGATCAATACTTTTGGAATTTTAATTGGCTAACACCAGGTCACTGCAATAATGGTGGCAGACCCGTTGTGTGCCGAGTTGCAGATCTTGAAAATTTTTCTCCTCAGGCTATGAGATCACTCTCCTCCATGAGAAGAATACCTAACGCCGGGTGGCATTTCTCATTCATTATGGATTATAATAGTATTATAAACAAAATAGAGTCTTTTGCCCATACTGAGTATAACCTAGATGAGTATAAAGACGCTGAGGCAATTAAATATAGAATAGAAAATGGAATAGATCCTTTTGATAGATTCCCGTTGAAATGGAATTCAATTGGGAAAAATCATCCAAAATATATACAGGAGAATTATAAAGATGGGTAAGCCAAGTAAGAATCAAAGAGTATCAGCTGAAAAAGTTGTTAAAAAAGATCTTCCCGGTAAAGCGGTTTTGTATGTAGGTTCCTATGGAACGTCAGCGGAGTGCCCCACATGCAAAGTGAGAATTACAAGAGCAATAATGTGGGAAGATGGGTCATCTATGTATTGTTCACGCAGCTGCATTCCAAAGAAGGAAGAAGTCCAGGCTTAGTGTTACTATATCTTAAGTATTAAAGGAGATATTTATGAGCCAAAAACATTTTTTATTTGACCTAGCAGAATTCCTAGTAGAGATGGAAGATGAAGAGATGAAAAAGCTTCATCCCGCTGAGAAACAATTTGCTGACGCACTTCTTTCTATAGCTGCTAAATATGGTAAGTTAGCTGATAGAGATGAAAAAGGTATATGGGTAGGCTATGAGGGTCCAGAGGAAAACGAAGACGCCTCCATAGGGGTAAAGTGCTCTAATTGCTACTTGCATGAATCAGAAAAAGTTTGTAAAATAGCTTCTGTAGAAATACATCCAGACGGGAAATGTAGATTGGCTGTTATCCCTCCTGGAATGGTTAGTATGGGTGATAAAGATGAGGACAGCGAATCCTGATAATATTTGCAGAGTAAAAAACTTTTTGCCTCCTGATAAATTTCTTAAATTCAAACATTTCTTTGACACTCAGGACATGTACTGTGACCAGGGAATAAAAGAAAGGGCCATGATTACTGTAACAAAGGGTTGCGATTATGGCATATATGAGGTTGTTGAAGAGTATCTCAGTGATGTTTGTGGTGTTGTAAGCCAGAGGTTTGGACTAGGGGTAACCGACTTTTCTGGCACATGTTTTAGAAAATGGTATCCAGGTGAACATCAGCCTCCGCATTCTGATTGTGAAGCTATTATTTATGAGCAGGATGACTTAATGAAATGTGATCCATTTTATAATTTTTCATCCATATTTTTAGAATACGCCGCTATATGTTATCTAAATGATGATTACGAAGGCGGAGAAATATATTTTCCCGATTACGATCTAAGCATTAAACCAGAACCTAATGAGCTATTGTTTTTTCCTGGCACCAGGTTCTACATGCACGGAGTTAAAGAGGTTACCAGTGGAAATAGGATGGTTGTTCAAAATTTTTTGACTACTAATAAGTTAAGATACTTATGGGAAAAATTTATACAAGGAGAAGAATCTCTTAATTTTATAAATTATTCTCAGGAGGAAATGTTTACAAATAAGGTTGATTTTAATAGGTCTAACTTACCTTACACCTCCCCCTATAGATTAGCTATATATGATAGTTAGGAGTTATATAATGAGTACTGATTCAATAGAAGATATGATAAATAAATCTCGCAATAATTTAGCTAGTGAAAATAATGTGGTTGTTATTGATGGTTTTATGGAAATGGATCATGTAAAAGAGATACACGCATTGTGTGTAGAGTCTTTAGAAAATCCTGATCCAAGTAATGAATGGTGGTATCATAAGTTTCCGGGTCCCGAGTATGCAAGTTATGCCAAAGGTAAGTACGCCGAAGAGTGCCAAAATCGCATAATCGATGAGGACTCTTATCATAGAAAAAAGAACCCTCTGCTAAAGTATTATATGGATAAGATGTCTGTGGTTATATCATATATGGTTGGAAGAAAGGTTGTTCCAATATTTCATTTTAACAGACATCAGTCAATAGAGGGCGTAACTTGTCCAGGCCATACTGACTCAGAAGGTGCAGCACCTGAAGGTATAAACTATCTACCGGATTACTCTCCTAATCACTTGTATGAGCCAGCGATTATTGAATACTCTGCCAATATTTATATTAATGATGATTACGATGAGGGAGAGTTGTATTTTCCAGATTATGACCTCAAAATTACTCATACTCCTGGGCAGCTAGTGTTTTTTCCAGGTACTGTTGAGTATACTCACGCAGTTCATACAGTTAGAAATGGCACTAGGTGGAATTTAATAACACACTTAGCAAGACCTAAGCTTATAGAAATGCACAGCATAATTCATAACATGTGGAGTGTTATGACCGATGAGCAAAAATCACTATTTCCAGAAGAATGGAATGATGGCTGGCAACCAAGAGGTGTCAGAGAAGGTAATCTAGAGAAAGGATTGTATGATGAGTTTGCACTACTTAGCTAAGAAGGATGAGTGGGAGGTCGCTGGCATGGGTGAAAACCCGCAAAGAAAAAGTATATACGAAATAAAGCTTAACGGATCAAGAGGTGAGGAAGATATACTTTCAAAGTATAAGGGTAAAGTAACCTTATTGACAAATACTACAGGTCATTGTGGTAATGCACCTCAATTTGGAATCTTGGAAGACCTATATCAAAAGTATAAAGATAGAGGTTTTGAAGTTTTGGCTGTCCCAACTAATGATTTTTGTGGCCCTGGAGTTACCTATGGAATGTATGAGCAGGGCATAACTCATGCCATGATGTCTGAAGACTATGCTAGGGAAGAGTGGGATGTGACCTATGGTTTTAGTGACATAGTCGTATCGGTACCATTTAGGGATGAAGAAAAAGACGATCCAAATAAAACTCCACATGAGTTGTATATGAATTTAAATCCAGACATGGAAGCATCTCCTATGTATGGAAATTTTGAAAAGTTTTTAATTGACAGAAGTGGTAAGGTTGTTTGGCGCTTACCTAATTTTGTTCTTTTAAACTTTGGATACGAAGGTGGATACTGTGACTCTCCAGAGGTAGAGCTTTCAAGACTTATGGAAAAAATTGAAGAGCTTTTAGATGAGCCTTGGGATGGTGAAAGTTATACATATGAACCCTAAGGAATCCTTATATGAGGTTGGAATGTATTTTATAAATCCTTAGTTACTATTTCCCTCGGAGATTAAACTGGAGGGAATATGCAAAATATAAAATCACTTTCTTTTAGAATACTTGCAGCGTTCGCTGCTTCAGGCTTAAGCGTTATAGGTGCTGGTGCAATAGCCGGTGTAGAGCTTTGGAAAGCTGTGCTAATGGCTGGAATAGGCGGCGTTGCAATGGTGGTTGAGGGTTTAGCTAGAGCCTATATGGATGACGGTGTCTTAAGCAAGGAAGAAATAGACGCAGTATTTAACAAGGTAGATAAAAAAGCTAAGTAATTATTCTTCTTCTTCTGAGAAAATTGTTGCGATTAAATGAATAGCAATCGCGCCTCCACTAATCCATAAACCGTATCTGAGTACGTCACCACTCAGGGTGATTAGCACAAGCGCTGTTCCCGCTACGGTCCAGTTTAGTTCTTTAATTTCAGAGAATATTTTCCTCACTGTTTTCTTCTCCCTCCGCCAGCAGCCGGCGCAGCTGCTGCCATAATAGTAGCGCCAGCAGCAACGATTACTCGCCTCTGCTCAACGTTAATATTTGATCCTAGTGGTACGTATTCTCCAAAGTCTTTGTCAGAGAATATATTTACTTCCTTCTGGAAAGTATCTTTTACTTCATCGTCAGCTTCATTGACAGCTGCGACAAGAATTTGTTGAGCATCGTCGGAAATTTCTTCAAACTTATCATCTGTTATAAGTTTTTCAACTTCCTCTACGGTTACATCACCGTCGACAACATCAAGGAAATCTTCTGCTAGCTCTTCATCTAATTTGTCTAGTTCTTCTACTATTTTTACTTCAGCTTCATCAACCTCTACAAGGTTAACGCCTTCTGTGTCGATACCAAGGTTTTCAAATTCAGCTTTAGTTTCTTCAGCTCTTTCTTCTGCGAGTGTTAGGGGAATGCTAGTTGTTGGAGTTGGAGATGGCAAGGATGTGGTGGACTCCGCAGGAGGGGCAGGAGCGACTGATGACACAGGGGCGACCGTTGTTGTCGTTGACGGCAATACCGTCGTTGACGTCGTCGTAGGCAGCACAGTCGTCGTCGTTGACGATGTGGTGGTTGTCGTGGTAGTGCTTGTAGTTGGGGGCACTGTAGTCGTCGTAGAAGTTGTTGTTGTTGTTGTTGTTGATGGCGGCACCTCCGTAGTAGTAGTTGTTGGCGCTACCGTAGTAGTAGTTATTGTAGGCGCCAACGTCGTTGTTGTACTAGTACTGGTTGTTGTGGTGGGTGCCACAGTTGTTGTGGTGGTTGTGGTGGTTGGTGGTACTGTTGTGGTTGTTGTTGTAGTAGAAGTTGTCGTCGTCGTTGTCGTCGTCGTTGTTGGAGGAGTCGGCTCCTCAACGGTTAACGTAACTTGGGTTGACCAGCCGGAATACACGCCGAGCGTGTCATTGTCAGCACGTACGTCAAAAACGTATTCTTCGCCAAACCCGCCAGTGCTTGCGAAGATGCTGAATGGAAGTGTGTATTCGGTATTGAGGGCGTTTGCGTCACCGGCATTTCCTGTGGCTACACCCCAGCCTGCGTCAGGTGGGATTCTGAAAGAAATCGCATAACGCTCAGGGTCAACGTTCCCTGTATTCGGTGGGTCCCAATCCAGATAGACCCCACCACTTACTTGTTCTCCAACCCAAACCTCAACGATTGAACCGGTCAGGTTCATTGGTGGACCGATTGTCTGCGGAATTGTTGTTGTAGTTGTTGTAGTTGTTGTGGAAGTGGTAGTGCTGGTAGTCGTCGTGCTCGTCGTAGTGGTAGTCGGCGTATTTGGCGAAACGCCGTCAAACGTCAAATCTGTGACAATTTCGTAGTCGTAACCTGACGGATTAGAGCCTAACCCACGCAAACTGCAGCAATACCCAGCCCTAAGTCTGTAGTCCCCGGCATCAAGTGTCGTATATATCTTTGACGACACACACTGCCCTTGCCCGTGGTTGCCGTCATCATTTGCGACAATCAGTGCACCGCTTGATTCAACACCATCTTCATACACCCATAGGTATGGGTCTGCTCCGGGCTGATTACATTCACGGTTACTGTTGCCGTAGATAACAACAAGGGTGTTGTCGTTGTCAATGGTGAAGTACAGGTCAGATTCTTCGCTGACTGTATAAGAGTATGCAAAAGCTGTCCCCGGGAACAAAAGAGCCATAAAGGCAATAATCATTGGTAGTACTCTAATAAAATTGCGCAAATGGTCCTCCCTCCCCTTTGTTTTATAGTAACTAAAAGTATTTCATTAAGATGTGTTGAGGCAATAAAATCATTACTATATTTGAGAGATCTCGTAACAAGGTACCTTTGCTTGAGGCTTTTATGGCTAATACTATTAAAATTAAAAACTCTGGAGTTTCTTCTGCCACCCCTAACTCTTTAGAGTACGGTGAACTCGCATTAAATTATAATGCGGGTAATTTATTTTATAAAGATTCTTTAGACGATATTGTTTCTACAAAATTAATTAAATCTATATCAGGAACCTCCGGAGAAATCTCTATTTCAGAATCTTCTGGTGAGTTCACTTTTTCATTACCAAGTTCAGTTTATATTTCATCTCTTTTTGTCGACAATGTTGAGCTAGATACTACAGGTGCAACTCCAGATTATGTATTAACTTTTAATGGTACAAAATTTGCTCCAGCTCCAGCACCTACTGGTCCAACAGGACCAACTGGTCCTGACAGATTATCTGTCTCAGATTCAGCACCTTCGTCACCTGACGCTGGTGATCTTTGGTTTAATTCTAATCAGGGCAGGCTTTTTTCCTATTATGATTCAACTTGGGTAGAAATAGCCGGTGCACAGGGGCCCACCGGACCAATAGGTCCAACTGGTCCTGATAGGTTGTCCGTTTCAGATACTGCCCCTTCTTCTGTTGTATCTGGCGACCTGTGGTTTGACTCTACTAATGCTAGACTTTACTCCTACTATGATTCAACCTGGGTGGAGATATCTGGTGCACAGGGACCAACTGGCCCAACAGGTCCAACTGGCCCAGACAGATTGCAGGTTTCAGATACTGCTCCTTCTTCTGTGGTATCTGGTGACCTGTGGTTTGATTCCACCAACGCCAGGCTTTTTTCCTATTATGATTCAACTTGGGTAGAAATATCTGGTGCACAGGGACCAACTGGACCAACGGGTCCAACTGGATTAACTGGATTAACTGGATTAACTGGTGCTACCGGACCTACTGGCCCAACTGGAGCTAGCGGTGTTGCTGGTGCAATAGATGATTTATCTGATGTAAATATAAACACTGCTACAAGTGGTGATCTTCTTAAATACAATGGAAGTCAATGGATAAACGACGTTGCCGACCATGGTTCAATGACAGGGCTTACAGATGATGATCACACTCAGTACCTTTTAGCAGATGGTTCAAGGGCTGTAGGTGGATCTTTAATTCCTGATGCAAATGAGCAGTACGACTTAGGGTCATCAACCTATAGATTTAGAGACCTTTTTCTTAGCGGAACAAGTATCAACTTAGGTGGAGTAATTATTTCTTCAGATGGATCTAGTCTCTCAATGCCGCCTATCTCTGAGATTAGTGGAGACTTCACGGTAGATACTAGCACTTTTCACGTTGATGCAGACAACAACAGGGTTGGAGTGGGTACAGTATCCCCCAGTTATGACCTACATGTAGAAGGTGATGCCTTCATAAGCGATTCGATCCATACTACAAATTCACTAATTGAATCTATTTCAATTAACATTAGCAGTAATAACCAAACTCTTGTTGACTCTTTTATCATGGGTAATTATCCAAGTGTTGAATATTTTATTCAAATAAAACAAGGATCTAAAATACGCTGTTCAAAGGTTCATGTTATCACCGATGGTACCAGCATAGATAAAACTGAGTATGGCGTTTTAGAGTTAAATGGTTCTATATCTGGTATTTCTGTTGAAGTATCTACAAGTGGAATCAATGGTTTGCTGTATGTAACGGTAACTGATGGGGCAACAACGTCCGCAAAAGTATCAGTTAACAAGACTGCTATAAAGGTATAGCAAACATTACTATATATATCATGGCTTATTTAACAAACAGGAGTAAAAATGGCTGAGAAAGATTTCAAAGTTAAAAAGGGTCTAATCATTGGAGACCTTACCAATACTGGTTATGTAAAGGTTTCGACAGCTGGTTCAGCTGTAACAACTTCGTCTACTGTCCCAGCTTCTGACATCGCTGGAACCTTGACTGCAGCTAAAGGTGGTACTGGTGTTAACAACGGTGCTTCTACAATAACTGTTGGAGGCAACCTTAGCACGTCTGGTGCCACCACAATTGGTTCAAGTAGCCATACTGTAGCATTTGCTACCAGCGGTAATACTTCTGTTACTTTACCAACCTCTGGAACTCTTGCCACATTAGATGGAGCTGAGTCATTAACTAATAAGAAACTTGGTAGTCTTACTTCGAATGGTATCGTTACAACATCTGGTGGTGATGGTACTCTTAGTGTTACATCAACTACAGGATCTGGTGATGTTGTTTTGGCGACAAGTCCAACACTCACTAGTCCAACACTCGGCGCAGCATCTGCCACATCAATTAATGGACTCACAATCACAAGTAGTACAGGTACTTTGACTATTGCTAATAGCAAGACCGCAACCATCAGTAATACTTTGACCTTTACTGGTACCGATTCATCTTCAGTTGCTTTCGGCACAGGTGGTACAGTAGCTTACACTAGCAATACCCTGGGCGACTTTGGTGCAACAACCTCAGCTGAATTAGCTGGTGTTATCTCAGATGAAACTGGATCTGGTTCTTTAGTTTTCGGTACTGCACCAACTTTTACAACTAGTGTAGACGGTGGGGCATCATTTTCCGCATTCGCTAGTTCAGACAGTTTGACAGTTGGATACAGTGGCACTGACGCTTCGACAACAAATATTTCAACAGGTGCAGCAGGTAGTGGTAATACTAAGACTGTAAATGTTGGTACTGGAGGCGCAACTGGTTCTACTACTAACGTTAACCTTGGTTCATCTGAAGGTGGAACTGTTACTGTAAATAATGATCTAACAGTCCAGGGTGACTTGGTCGTTAATGGTACCACGACATCAATCAACTCAACTACTCTATCAGTAGACGATAAAAACATTGAGCTCGCCTCAACAGCAAGTCCTTCTGACGTTGCAGCAGATGGTGCAGGTATAACAGTAAAAGGTACAACTGATAAGACGTTTAATTGGGTTGATGCAACTGATGCGTGGACAGCATCTGAGCACATGGATATCGCTTCCGGTAAAGAGTATCACGTTAATGGAACTAGTGTTCTTAATGCAACAACTCTTGGCTCTGGTGTTACAACATCAAGCTTGACAGCGGTAGGCACAATCGCTACTGGTACATGGGAGGCAACAGATATTGGAATTTCCCATGGTGGCACCGGTGCTAGTACGGCTTCGGGTGCAAGGACCAACCTTGGTCTTGCAATAGGTTCAGATGTTCAGGCTTATAGCTCCGTTTTAGATGACGTTGCTGCTGAAACATACACTGGTAGCACATCAACAACTACCCTTGGAACAATTTCAACTGGCACATGGAATGGCACAACAATAGCCATTGCAAATGGTGGCACAGGTGCCACAACTGCAAACGGTGCCTTAAACAACCTGCTTCCATCACAGACAAGTGCTAATGGATACTACTTAAAGTCTGATGGTACAAATGCCGCATGGGCTGCCGTTCCAACTGGTGCAGCAGGCGATTTAACTGGTGATACTTTAGCTTCAAATGTTGTTAATTCAAGCCTAACAAGTTTGGGCACACTGACTGGCGCTACCGTTAATGGGGTAATAACACTTCAGGATAGCGCCACTAACGCAGCTAAGGTTGAAGCAATCGCATATGACCTAACAGCAGCTACAGCAACTGCTGTAGATACCGTTACTGCTTCTGGTGTACAAACCATAGAGTATACAGTCTCACTCATGCAGGGCACATCAACTGGCATGAAGATGAGAACATCAAAGGTTTTGGCTCACTACAATTCTGGAACTGGTGTAGTGGACTACTCAGAGTACGGAATCATAGAAACTGGATCCGCAGATATGGCTGGTGTAGCTGTAGAAGCTGCTCTTAATAGCAGTAATATAGAGCTTCAAGTTACGGTTACAGATGCAAATACATCTACAGTTACGTGTAGGGTTTTGAGAACAATTCTGTTATAATATATAACATAAAAAGTAAAGAGAAAGCCTAAAGGGACAGTGAACTGATGGCGGATAATAGTTTCAAGGTTAAAAATTCTATTGTTATACAAGGGGTTGAATTAGAATTATCTAATGCGACACCAAACTATGTCTTAGCCTTCGATGGTACAAAGTTTTCTCCTACTGCGTTTGTTTCTGGTGCACCAGAAGTATCGGATTCTGCACCTTCTGACCCTCTTGATGGTAGTTTGTGGTTTAATTCTAGTCAAGGTAGACTCTATTCTTACTATGATTCGTCTTGGGTGGAGCTATCTGGTCCCATTGGTGCAACTGGTCCAGTTGGCCCCACTGGACCAGATAGAATGTCCGTGTCGGCATCTGAGCCTTCTAGTCCTAATTCTGGTGATCTATGGTTCAACTCTAATCAGGGCAGGCTTTACTCTTACTACGATTCAACTTGGGTAGAAATATCTGGTGCGATTGGCCCGACTGGTCCGACAGGACCTACGGGTCCAGATAGATTATCCGTATCAGATGATGCACCGTCGTCACCTAATTCTGGGGATTTATGGTTTGATTCTTCAAGTGCAAGCTTGTTTTCTTACTATGACTCAGCTTGGATAGAGATCACCGGAAGAAGGGGCACCGAAGGGCCGACTGGTCCAACTGGTCCAGCTCAACTTGCCGACGTTTCTGAGTCTCAACCTTCTAATCCACAAACAGGTCAGCTATGGTATAATACTTCTAGTGGAACTTTGAATGTTTACGATGGGAGTTCTTGGAATTCTGTTTAAGATATGAAGATAGCTGTATATACAATTGTAAAAGATGAAGAAAAGTTTATTGAGCGTTGGGCTAAATCGTGTGCAGAGGCAGACTATCGGCTAGTTGTCGACACTGGCTCTACTGATAACACGGTTGATAAAGCCATGGCTAGCGGCTGCGAAGTTGTATCTATCACTATAGATCCTTGGAGATTTGATGATGCAAGAAATGCGGCACTTGCCCTAGTTCCATTTGACGTAGATTATTGTATTGCCCTAGATGCTGATGAGGTTTTATCTAAGGGGTGGCGTGATCATTTTGAAGATCTTGATCCATTAGTTACTAGGCCTAGGTATAGGTATGTTTGGTCTTGGGGTGATGAGGGGTCTGAAGGCCTAGTGTATTCTGGTGACAAGATTCATGCTAGACATGGCTACCGTTGGAAGCATCCTGTTCATGAGGTTCTTAAGCCAGTTGCCGTAGAAAAGCAGGGGTGGATAGGTCTTGAGATATATCACCATCCAGACAATGCTAAGTCTAGATCACAATATCTACCTTTGTTGGAGTTAGCAGTTAAAGAAGATCCCAATGATGATCGTAATAGGTTCTATCTGGGTAGAGAATATATGTTCAATGGAATTAAGGAAAAAGCTGAGGAACATCTTCTTAAGCATCTTGAGTTATCAAGTTGGAAGCCAGAAAGATCTACAGCTATGAGATATCTTTCAAGGATAACAAACGATACTTTTTCTTGGCTTTTAAAAGCGTGCGCAGAGTCACCAGATAGAAGAGAACCGTGGATTGAGTTAGCAGAGTTTTACTACAGGCATGAAAAGTGGCACGGATGCTTTTCGGCTGTAATGAATGCTTTTGAAATAAAGGAAAAACCTTTAGAGTATCTATGTGAAGATCAAGCTTGGAACTCTCACCCTTACGACTTAGCTTCTTTTTCTGCGTGGAAGTTGGGATTATTAGACAAGGCTTTAGAGTATGCCCAAAAAGCTTGTTTGATTTCTCCTAATGATGAAAGATTAATTTCGAATTTGAAGTTCTTTGCCGACGTTAAAATAAATCAAACCATAATCAATTAAACGTAATTTGCGATAACTTGTGTTACTATAATGGGGACGCATGACTAAGCTCTATAATCTTGTTAAGAGGTAAAAATGGCACTTAATTTTCCTGATAGCCCATCAGTAAATGATACATATACAGTGGGGGACGCCAGCTGGATATGGGACGGAACTGCCTGGATCAGACAGGTAGTTATAACGAGTGAACTATCTAATATTGGTGATGTAACAATCACAGATGTTTCTTCAGGAGACTTTCTTAGACACAATGGTTCTAATTGGATAAATGATCCTGTAGATTTAGCTACGGACACGGTCGGCAACTATGTTAAGTCATTAGTTGCTGGAACTGGTGTTACACTTACCGATAATTCTGGCGAGTCCGCTACGCCAACAATTGCAATCGGTCAGCCAGTAGGTACAACTGACAATGTCACATTCAACAATGTAACTTCAGATCTTACAGGTGACGTTACGGGTAACGTTACTGGTAATGTAACAGGTAACCTTACAGGTGACGTAACAGGTGATGTAACAGGAGATGTCACTGGTAACCTTACTGGTAATGTTACTGGAAATGTAACAGGTAACCTAACCGGTGACGTTAGTGGGGATGTTACTGGTAACCTTACTGGCAATGTAACAGGTGATGTAACGGGTAATGTTACTGGAAATGTAACAGGTAACCTAACCGGTGACGTTAGTGGGGATGTTACGGGTAACCTTACTGGCAATGTAACAGGTGATCTTACAGGTGATGTAACGGGTAATGTTACTGGCAACCTTACAGGCAATGTAACCGGTGATGTAACTGGGAACGCAGATACTGCAACGACACTTGCTACGCCCAGGACAATTCAGATTTCTGGAGATGTAGCAGGCTCAGCATCTTTTAATGGTTCTAGTGATATAAATATTAGTGCAACCATACAAGCTGACAGTGTTGCCCTTGGTTCAGACACAACTGGAAACTATGTCAATTCTCTGGTTGCTGGAACTGGAATTAGTCTTACGAACAACTCGGGAGAGGGAGCTACGCCGACTATAGCTGTTAATACTGATGCTATAGCGACTAAAACTTATGTTGATTCTATAGCTTCAGGTATACATTGGCACGAAGCTGTTGACCTAGCAACAGCTGCTGCCCTAGGAAATACTCCATCTTACGATAATGGCACTAGTGGAGTTGGCTCAACTTTATCTGCCACTACCAATGGCAGGCTAAATATAGATGGCGCAAATGCAACTAATGGCGATAGAATATTGGTTAAGGATCAGTCATCAGCAGTTCAGAATGGTATATATACAGTTACTGATCAGGGTTCTTCAACAACTACTTGGGAGTTGACAAGAGCCACAGATGCAGACGGAAATATTGATTCTGTTAATGCCGGCGATGCTGTATTTGTATTGTCTGGTACAAATAATAATAATCAAGGTTTTGTTGTAACATCACAAGGTTCTGGAACTAATGAAGTTCATACTATAGGTACAGATTCTATAACATATACCCAATTTACAGGAACCAATACAATAACTCCAGGTACAAATCTTGAAAGAAATGGTAATACTCTAGATGTAGCTGGTGAATTAACGGGTTTAACTTCTGTTACTGCAACTCATTTATATGGTGATTTAACCGGTGATGTTACTGGTGATGTTTACTCGTCAAACGGAACATCAAAAGTTTTAGAGTCTGGTACGGATGGAACAGATGCAAGCTTTACTGGAAGTGTTACCGGAAATGTAACAGGTAACGTTTATGGCGATCTCACTGGTGATGTAACAGGTGATGTTACTGGTGATCTCACTGGAAATGTAACTGGAAATTTAACTGGTTTAGTTTACAGTAATGAAGCCACACCATCTGTTGTTGTTGATAATATAAATAAAAGTTTTAATGGTGATTTAACAGGTAATGTAACTGGGGATGTTACGGGTAACCTTACTGGAAATGTAACAGGTGATGTTACAGGCAATGTAACTGGTGATGTTACTGGTGATCTTACTGGAAATGTAACAGGTAATGTAACGGGCGATTTGACTGGTGACGTTACCGGTAATGTAACGGGTAACGTGACAGGTGATGTTACGGGTAATGTTACTGGAAATGTTACCGGCAATGTCACGGGTAATCTTACAGGCGATGTAACCGGTGATTTAACAGGGGGTGTCACGGGTAATGTAACTGGAAATGTCACTGGTGATGTTACAGGTAATGTCACTGGTAATCTTACTGGTAACGTTACTGGTGACTTAACCGGTGATGTCACCGGCGACGTTACGGGTAACATTTATAGCCAAGACGCCACACCAGTTCTATTAGTCGATTCCCTAAATAGGACTTTTACCGGAGATTTAACTGGCGATGTTGATGGCGACTTATTGGGCAATGTTACTGGTAATGTAACGGGTGATCTTACGGGTGATGTAACAGGAAATGTTACGGGTAATGTTACGGGCAATGTCACAGGTAATGTCACAGGTAATGCAAGCACAGCTTCAGCCTGGCAAACTTCAAGAACAATATCATTATCTGGTGATGTTACTGGTAGTGTTTCTGTTGATGGATCTGAAAATGTTTCAATAACTACTACTATTCAGCCAAATTCAGTCGCACTAGGTACAGATACTACTGGAAATTATGTGTCTGGTGCAGCAGCCGGTACCGGTGTGTCGCTGTCATTTACTGCTGGTGAAGGCGCAACTCCGACTTATTCAATTGGTCAGGCTGTAGAAACAACTTCTGACGTAACCTTTAACACCGTTACTGCTGATGTCACAGGTGACCTTACTGGTAACGTAACTGGTAATGTGACAGGTAACGTAACTGGATCAGCAGATTCCTGGACTACTTCCAGGACAATAACCTTAGGTGGAGATTTAAACGGTTCTGTTTCGATAGATGGTTCAGCAGATGTGACCCTAACCGCTACAGTCGCAGCTGATTCAGTTACTCTTGGTACGGATACTACTGGAAATTATGTTGAGTCAATTACAGCTGGCACTGGCGTAACCGTTACTTCCGGCACTGGCGAAGGTGCATCAACTACAGTAGCTATTGGGCAATCAGTAGAAACTTCTGCTACACCAAACTTTAATGGTGCGACCCTAGGTAATATGCAGTTTGGCATAACTGGGGCAAATGAAATAGACACAACATCAGATGGTTTAATTCTGGATTCTTCCTCTGGAGAAACTACAGTAGATGATAATCTTACAGTAACAGGCACCCTTGACGTAACTGGTGCTGCAGTGTTCAGCAGCACTATTCAAGCTGGTGGCGACATCAATGCTAACAGCTACAAGGTTACAGGTTTGGGTGCACCTACGCAGGCATCTGATGCAGCCACAAAGGGGTATGTTGATGCTGTGTCCGAAGGTCTGCATGTTCACGAACAGGTTCATGCTATAGCAACGTCTTCTTTGGCGACAATAACTGGTGATACAGTAACTTATGACAATGGTACAAGTGGAGTAGGTGCAACTTTAACTTTGAGCACTGCTCTTGATCTTGCCGGTGGAGATATTGATGGCGATACTGATATTACTACTGGAGACAGAATCATTGTTGCTGGCGAATCAACATCTGCTCATAACGGTATTTATGTTGTAACTTCTACAACAGTTTTAACTAGAGCTGATGACTTTGATACTCCAACAGAGATGGCTGGTGGTGACTTTATATTCGTCACACACGGTACTCAGTATGCTGACACTGGCTGGGTTCTTTCTGAGCCTGTAAGCACTGTTGGCTCAGATGCCGTAACGTTCATTCAGTTCTCTGGTGCCGGTACGTACACTGCGGGGACTGGTCTTACTTTAACTGGTGGAGAGTTCTCTGTCAATGCCTCACAAACTCAGATTACAGCTGTTGGTACAGTTGCAACAGGTACGTGGCAGGGGTCGGTTATAGACTCAACTTATGGCGGTACTGGTGTAAACAACGGTGGTAGAACTATAACTGTTAATACCGGTGACCTAACTATAGAGGCAGCTACTCCAAATTCTTCAGTCACTTTCCCTGCTACGGGTACTATGGCAACACTTGCTGGAGTAGAAACTCTGACAAATAAAACTCTTACTTCACCTACTGTTGATACTCCTGCTCTCACATTGTCTACCACAACATCCTCAACAGATGGACGTGTCGCATGGGATTCAACGAACGACAAGATTGTTGTTGGTAATGGTACTGATGAGATTGAGTTTAGTTCCTCATTAGTTGGACTAAGTCAGCAGACAGCATCTTATACTTTAGCAATTGGTGATAAGGATAAGATGGTAGAGGTGTCGAATGCTTCGGCAAATACTGTTACTGTTCCGCCTGAATCAAGTGTTGATTTCCCAGTTGGTTCACAGATTATGGTTCTTCAAACCGGTGCTGGTCAAACTACGATAGCTGCAGGGTCGGGTGTTACGGTTAATGCGACTCCAGGTCTTAAGTTGAGAGACCAGTGGTCAATGGTAACTTTAATAAAGAGGGGTTCAGATTCTTGGGTTGCAACTGGAGACTTGTCAGCCTAATGAATTTATGTTAAAATGAAAAAAGTTTTATAGTATGGTAGGTACAAAATATGGCAGTTAAAGACTATGGTGGTAAAAAGCCAGTAATAAATGGTGTTACAAGATCCCTTGATTATGATAATAGTATATTCTTTGCCTTTGATGTGGAATATGCAGGTAGAGATGGTTCTACCGACTTGGTTTACACAACTGAGGCGTATGTTGACGGGGTATTGGATCACACAGAAACTGGAACTTCTGCACTTGCCACAAATACTTGGGTTGCTACCGAAGGAACTACCTACACTTTCAAATGCTACGTCACGTCAGCTGGTGTTGACAGTGATATTTATGAGTTTTCTACCCCATATAAGGTTATTGGTGCACCAGGATCTGTGGGAACAATAACCACTTCGGTAAGCAGTTCAACTGCCTTAACACTATCTTGGTCTGAAGCAACTGATCTTGGATCTGATGATACAGCTAATGTTAGTTATCAGATTTATTACAGGGTTAATGGTACCTTACCTTATACTTTATTTGGTGGAGTTAGTTACGGTACAACTTCAGAGACTGTTACTGGACTTGATTCAAATAATACTTATGATTTTAAGGTTGTTACAAAGAATAGTTTGTTTACCTCCGATGATACTACCTCTTCATCCACTGTCGCTAATATCCCACTTTTAGTTCCTCCTTCAGATGTAACTGGTCTTACAGCAACTCCAGGCACAACAACGGATCCTGGTACATTCAGTATATCTTGGACTGGGGTTGGTGCGGGCGGAACGGGAAATGACGCTATAGGTAATATAACTTATACTGTATATTATGGTACAACTTCTAGTCCATCAACGTCTTTAACTACGACTTCTTCAACTTCGGCATCATTTGATTCCGCTACTTTGGGTCAAAACTATTGGTTTAAAGTTGTAACAAACAACTCCGCTCAGTCAAGTACTGGTTTAACAGTTGCCGGTGGATATGCAACTGGTGTTCCTGGTACTGTGACTTCTGAGAGTTTTTCTAGAACTGGTTCTGGACAAGTTTTTGTAGATTGGACAGATGCTTCAACGACAGCCGGTGAAACCGCTGCTAATATCAGCTACGAATTGTCTTATGGGGTAGGGAACTATGACACCGTTGCCTCTCTAACTACCGGAACTAGCTTAACGCTTACTGGGTTAACTGGTGGTTCGACTTACCAATTCAGGGTAAGAGTTAAGAATACTAGAACAAATGTTTTTGGGTCATATTCAGATTTAGGAACTTTCTTAGTTTTTGGTACTCCAGATACACCAACTGGGTTAACTAGCACCCATGAGGCTACTGGAGAGAACGGAATTGATACTGTAGGAGAAAGCTTCGTTGCTTCGTCTGATCATACTGTAGAGGTTGGTCAGGGTTATGGTAATAAAATTACTGTTACATGGAGTGCAGCTAGTGGTTCTGGTGATTCAAGTGTAACCTATGATCTTGAAGTGGCTACAACGACAAACAGTGCTGATTCCGAAGCTTCGGCGTCTTTCAGTAATCTTGTTACTGGAACTGCATCTACTTCTTATAGTCATACAGGATTAACATCTGGTACATTCTATTCGTATAGGGTTAGAACTAATAACGATGTAGCTAGTTCTTCTTACAGTTCTCCTACGAGCTGGCAAATTGCCGCAAATATTCCTGATGATCCAAGTAGTATTTCTGTCTCTTCAACTGGAACAACTGGTGAAATTACCATTACGTGGTCCCATACAGATTGGGGTTCCTCCACTAGTACCGGAACACCTGCAAGAAACTATAAGATATATAAGGCTTTAACACCTTTGGATTCAACTACAACTTATACTCTTGTTGGTATTGTAGCTGATTCTCTCAATTCTCAAACCTTTACTGTTACAGGTTTAGATAATGACGAGTATTTTATTAGTGTAAATCCTTATAACGGATATTATGAAAGAAACGGTGCAGGACAAGCAACTTCACCGTTCTTCCCGCCATATTTCCCACCGTTCTTCCCGCCGTTCTTCCCGCCATACTTCCCACCATATTTCCCGCCATTCTTCCCGCCATACTTCCCACCTTATTTCCCACCGTTCTTCCCGCCATTCTTCCCGCCATTCTTCCCGCCATTCTTCCCGCCGTTCTTCCCGCCATACTTCCCACCGTGGTTCCCACCATTCTTCCCGCCATACTTCCCGCCATACTTCCCACCATACTTCCCGCCATCCTTCCCTTCAGGTAGGCAGTAGGACCAAAAGTAATGGTTGCCCCCCTCTGGCTTGATTGTCAGAGGGGGGTAGTGGTATAATATATGGATGAGTGAAATTATGGAAGAAAAATCATTAATTAATCCAGGCCACTTTGGTGATTCTGTAGATAATATAGTCATTGAGAAAAACTTTGTTGAACTCAATGACTTAAAGGTCCTTCAGGATTTTTTCCCCACAATAGATAGATGGGAAAATCCTATGGAAGATGAGTTCAATGAAGATGGTACATGTACCTATGACGCTGCGTATTGGTGGGATAGGATGTGTTCGGGTAGAATAATAGGTGAAATAAATCCCGATATATATAATCTGATAGATAAATATGTTAAGAAAATGCAGTACTTACTGGAAGATAAGTTTAATGTAAAACTTTATCAGAGACCACCTGTTTTAATTAGATGGCTTCCGGGTAACGAGCAGCAACCCCATGCCGATAAACAGTTAAACGATGGCTCACCCAACCCTTTTCCAACTTATGACATTAATTCTATTGTATATTGGAATGGTAATTTTGAAGGAGGAGAGTTTTATTATCCAGAGTTTGATATAGAGTTAAAGATTGAACCTGGTTTAGCTGTTGCCCATCCGGGCGACATACACTATCTGCATGGTGTAAAAAGAATGATATCAGGAGAGAGATGGACTACACCATCATTTTATACGATAACTGAGGTTATGTAGTTGAGAACAATTAAAATTAATGATATTTATATCGTAATAAATTTTTTTTCTCAAGATGAAATTAATTTCTTTTCTAAATTTTTTGAGATAGCTGAATATATAGATGGTGACTCAGTAGGTGGTTTGGAAGAAGCTTTAGATTGGTCAATGTCTTCAAAAAGTGAAGATAATTTAGCCTTAGTAAATAAAGCTCAATCTATAATGGTTCAAAAGTATACTCTATCAAAGCAACTGATTGAGAAAAGCTTTAACTGTGCCCTTAGTAGCGAAACAATTGGTACGATATCTCGATGCAGGGAGGGATGGGGACTGCATCGCCATATTGATAATTATGATGGTACAGGGCTAGATATACCAACACCTGCTGGACATCCCAGTAGGGACATAAGCACCATTATTTATTATGGTACCGAATTTACTGGTGGAGAACTAGAGTTTCCAGATTTGTCAATAGAGATTAATCCTCTTCCAGGATCATTGATATATTTTCCTTCAGATAAAAATCATCAACATCTTGTAAACCCTGTGTTATCTGGCTATAGGTTTACTTCCACTGGTTTTTGGAATATATTGGAAAAATATGAATAAAAAGATAAAAATAAAAGATATACATATTATGTATAATTTATTTAGTGAAGAAGAGATGTCTATTTTTTCTGAAGCGTTTTCTTCTTTTACCTTTAAGGCAAGCTCTTGGGGTATTCCGGAGAAACCTAGAGATAACCATTCGTCCATTGACTGGTCTCATGCAAGTAAGGATCAACACTTAGCCAGTTTAGCTTCTGAAGTTGATAGTATTTTAAAGATTAAAAACAACTTCTTAAGAAAAGAAATGGAAAAAGATTTTGACTGCTTGTTAGACCATGAGGAAAACTCTTCAATAATTAAGTCTGGACCTGGTTTTTCTATTGATTTGCATTGGGATCAAATTGGTTCTAGCGGTGATTTACTGCCAACGTTTGGTGGGCATCCTAGAAGGGACTATAGTACTGTAATATATTTTAATGATAATTTTACTGGTGGAAATTTAATATTTCCGTATTTAGGAATAGAAATTGAACCGGTAGCAGCTTCTGTGGTATACTTTCCGTCAACTGACAAATACGAGCACGCCGTGACTGAGATTCTATCTGGACATAGAATAACATCAGCTGGTTTCTGGCATGCCGCCGAGAAAGGTAATTGATTTTAATATGCGCAAAGAACACTTAGGTGATCCATCATTAGGAATTGTGGTATATAAAGATACGATATCCCAAGAAGATAATATACCACTTAGGTTGGAGACATCTTTGAGAGATAGTAGTCATGAGTATTTTAAGTGGCACGATTCCCTCGTGGGAGAAGGTGTTAAGATGCCAGACTATAGAGACTGTGTAGACTTTAAGATGGATGAAAAATTTATTACCGGAACACCTTCTGAATTTTCAGATCTTGTAGATGTCTACACTACAGTTGCATCTATGCAGAAAGACTGCCTTAAGGATTATTGTTCTACATATGGTATATCGATGAACTATATGGAGGCAATTAACTTTGTTAGATATGGAGTTAAAGAGCACTTCAGTGTCCATTCCGATCACGGATTCTCTTATATTTGCACAGTGTCTTGCGTATCTTATATAAATGATGATTACGAGGGTGGGGAGCTATATTTCCCTCACCTTGATATAACATGGAAGCCAGAAGCTGGTGACAGTGTATTCTTCCCTTCAACATATATCTTTGCACATGCGTCTAAGCCGGTTACGTCAGGTATAAAATATAGTGCAGTAACGATGTTTGATTACAATGACGATGCGCATCAACATGCTGGCTTCTCAAGAGATTTTGGACAAAAGTATGTTCAACCAGAGAAGCCTTCAATTGATCCTGACACTGCTCCAGTTGTTAAGAGCGGTGGAACTGCCCCAGCTAAGAAGTCTGATACCGCTGTTGGTATGGATGAATCAAAGTTAAGGCAGATAATTCAAGAGGAAATCCAAAGCTATGCCATGGAAAGCTATAAGCAGTGGCAGGCAAATGGTGGCGATATGACTAACATGGGTCAATATCAGCAATATGTAGCAGGAGGAAAGTAGTGTCCAAGCTTACGTTAATAAGAACACATCAGATCTCGCCTGAGGTTAAACAGTCAAGACTGAGAAGAGACTGGATGGATGATACCTATAACAAACATGCCTATAGATGTCTTCCACTCAGTGCTGCAAATGTAAATGGTTGGGAAGCCATTTTGCAGCAGGACGTTGTTGTCACTTGGGAAGGTGGCAACAACGTCCCACAAATCATTGAGGGTGATGTTTATCGTGGAAGAACTATCGCTGACTGCAGTAAAATAGGTATGATTGATTTTCATATAGGATGGACGTTTAAAACAGAGCCTGGATTCCATACATGGATAAGCGGTTCACCTAACTACTTTGTTGATGGTGCAGTTCCTTTGACAGCTAGCGTACCTTCAGACTGGTGGCCAGATGAGGTTCATGAAGGCTGGAAAATCACCAAGGTAAACGAACCTGTAGTATTCCCTGCAGGCATGCCTTTTGTATTTTTCATGGTTTATCCTTCAACACTTATGCCGGAGATGGATGTTGAAGTAGAGTATCTTTGGGATAAACCGGATCTAATGAATGAAAGAACGTCATATAATCAGGCTAAAATGAAGAAATCACGAGATGAGCCTTGGACATGGATGAACGGCATAAGAACAGGTTTAAATGAAAAAGGTGATAGAATAGGCCCTAGACATGAGGGCTTGCCTACCCTAAAAGAACCAGAGATCAAGGAGGTCCCCTACAATGAATGATGTTCCTAGTAAAATGAAAGTTATAACTCCCTTAGGTAGTGAAGAGTTTACGTTAGAAAAGGGTGAAGATAAGTTGACCCTGTCAATATTCAAGGGTTCTGCGGATTTAAATATTGTTATAGATGATGAAGACTTACTTTTGGCAGAAGGTGAATTAGATGTTCCTTTTGATTGTAGGTTAATTTTTTCACTAGACAGTGATAAATGTGTGGTTAAATTAGAAGATCCTACTTTAGATGAAGTTTATCTTGAATCAATATGCGAGGTTGTGTAATGTCTATATATGATGTACAGGTTAAGTCTATAGATGACGAAGATAATTTTATGGAACAGTTTAAGGGTAAGGTAACTCTTATTGTTAATACTGTATCTAAATATAATTATACACCGCAGTGTTCCACTTTCTGGTCGTATGCAAGATCTGTTAGGCATTTCTGGCAGCTTCAAAAGCTTCAAGACGAATTCGGGGATAGAGGATTCAGCGTCGTTGCTTTCCCCTGTAATCAGTTTGTTCAGGGCCTTATGGAGACTGGTACAAATGAAGAAATAAGCTCCTTCATGAAAGAAACATATCCATTTATTACTTTTCCTATAGCTGAAAAGGTTGACGTTAATGGACCGAATGAATGTGAAGTTTATTCCTTATTAAAGGGTAAAGCTTTAAGAAATAAGTCCGACAACATGGCTGATAACTCTCAGGCAGCACAGGATGGATGGAATCAAGAGGGCGCAGCCTTGGCTAGAATACCCCACGTATGGGAGATGTTTGTTGTTGGTAGAACTGGGACAATGATAGGAAGATTCAATTGGCAGGCAATGCCACTAGACGATGTTCCTTTGACCACAGGAGAAAGTTGGACAATTAGAGAATGTATAGATGAGGTTCTGGGTTAGAACCTATTACTATAATGTTTGTTCGAAATCATTAAGGAGTTTATTATGGCCCTTTCAGAAGAAGCTGTTAATAGAGCTAAGCAAAAGTCAATAGAGTTTTTAGAGTTTGGCGTAGCCTCTATGGCAACATCTCTAGGAGTTGCACTAGATGATCTTACTGTTGATTATATTATTCCAGTATCAGAAGATGATCATAGTTATGAGTCTTATAAATCTATGAAAGAGATGTACATCAACCTTTCAAAGTTAAAGGTGTGATATGAAGAAGTTTACGCTTTCAAAAAAAGACTTAGATACTATGGCTTCAGAGGTGGGGGCTAGAGAGGCATCTGTTTATCCGGATCTTTCATGTGAACCTTTTGATTCTGGAGATTTTCAACAAAGAACTGTATCCTTTAACAAAGATAAGCTAGCATGGATTGCTTCTAATAGGGAATACCTTAATTCTATAATATTAGGACATAGCGGTTTTGCTAATATAAGAGATGAGTTAGACGATAGTAGGTCGTTATGAGTTTAAGAAATTACGATCCCGCCAACCCTATCAACACTTTTTCTGCAACTAGTGAGGTAGATTATTGTGAGGAAAAATTAACTGAGATACTATTGCTATTGGGTTATTCTGCTGATCAGTTAAACGTTCTAACTATTGATGAAGTGGTAGAAAAAATTAGGGAAATATTTCCATACCAAAGAATTAAAAGTGAGCTACGTGAATTTGGTCAAGTTTTAACATCTGCTCAGATTAATGTAAATATAAGATGCATAGCTTTAACATCTTCAGTTAGAAGATTATGGTATAGGTATAACATAGCAAAGGCGGCAGCAAATGCATAGTATTGTAGACAATAGATTTCTTGTGACAAGTACAGTAACTAGAGAGGTTAGCAACTACGCTGGAAGATCTCTTGAATATGACTGGGATGAAGTTGTCGGTGATATATCAAGGGCAGTGGGTGAATATAATAACTCTATAAACTTGGACAGAAGAGTTGTTGCCGTAGGGGTTGTAAATAAAATTCATCTATGGGATATCGTAGGTTCTAATCAAGAAGGTTGGAAGGATCACATTTTCTTAAGTGTTGGCTTCTATTGCCAGATGGTAATGGATATGATTAAGCCCACCAATGCACTTATTGTTGAGCCTGATACTCACTTTGAATTATTGGCACTATTAGCTAATTCAGGATGTAATTTAACATTTGTTAACAATGAGTCTTTGTTTATATTTGAAAACTTTGTTAGAGACTTGCCATCTTACCCCTTTTCATTTCCCTATAGAACTGTAGATATGCAAGACTTATCTTCGTTGACAGGAGAATTTGATTTCGTAAGTGCGCCTGTTTACGACTTTGTTGTGGACAACAACTTTATGGAAGATATTGTATCTTCAGTTGCTTCTGGCGGAGTTATACTTGGTGAGTATGGTAATGAGTCTGGTAGGCTCTATACGGAAGATTATTATATGGAACCTGTTGTTGACGTTTACGAGCAGCTATTGGATAGGGATGATGTAACTTCTTATCACCTCTCTCACGGTATTGGCTATCAAGTAATAATTAAGAAGTAGTGAACTAAAGTCTTTATTTGTCATTGAATTTTGTTTATTGTTATAGTATAATTATGTATTATGTTTAGGAAGGGTTTCATATGAGCGATACAATGAGTGCGCAGCAGCAAGAACAGCAGGATTATGATTTACCCCCGGGTGCTTTTCTCTCTAATATAATATTTCCAGATACACCTATTATTGGTGATGATGAATTAAAAGAAATATCAGAGTTCAAAGTTGAAAACCTTGGCGGTGGAATTCTAATATTTAAAAACGTACTTAAGTTTGATGAAGAACCGGTATACCAGTATCTAGATGACAGAGCTGCGAAGTCTCATCAAAATAGGTGGGAATATATTGAAGCTGAAGATGGTGAGACTTACGGTATAAATGAAGATGGGTTCAGATATAGACCAGAAGACATTCCCGCTACGCCTGTTAGAATTCTTCATCCGATAGATCCAGATACACCTGATAATATTCGTGACTTTTTCTATAATATGGAAGATACTATTTATAAGTGTCTGATTAAGTATGTTGATCATTTTCCTCTTATCGTAGGGTGTTTGTGGTGGAAAAATAGGGGCCACATTCTTAGGTATCAAGACCAAGGTGTGCTGGGTGCCCATTGTGATAATGATACAAACTATAAAGTTACAGAAGGTGTTAGATATATGCCTAGGGGTCAGATGGCAGCCAGACAAACGTGTGGAGCATTAGTGTATCTAAATGATTCTGTTGATTCTGAGGATGATTTAGACGGTAGAAATTTTGTTGGTGGTCATTTGAGATTCTTCCACTTAAATATTGACTATAAGCCAGAAAAAGGCGATATAGTTTTCTTTCCTACAAATTATATGGCCTCACATGATGTTGACAGAATGGAAGCAGGCGTTAGGTATAGTTATCTTTCTTTCTTTGGTCAGGGATCTCCTCATAGAGAGGCAAATATAGAAATAGCTGAAACAGATGCCTCTACCCAATGGTGTCCTGCTGTGTGGATGAACAATATATACGATGACTATGAGCGCTACTGTAAGTCTGAGTACTCAAGATTTACGACTGGTGAAGAGACCTATATTGGTATAAACCCAGTCTATCAGGGTAGATGTGTTGCTCAGTATGGTACAACTCATGAGGCGGAGGAGATTCCTGGAACGGACGCTGCGAACTGCGGCACTGATCCGGTTATCATAGGTCAGGAGCAGTAAATGTTACCCAATAACTGTGAGTTGTTGGGTAATGGAATAGTTTTATTTAGGAATAAAATTAATGTACCTGATGGCATAACTGATTATCTTTTAAAACTAAAAAACGATGCTAGGGAAAAGCATTATTCATATGTTTATGATGAAGATGGGAATGCTCTTTATGCTACTAACAAAAGTGGACATCGTTTTAAGATAGAGGATATTGATAAAAGCTGCAGTAGAATAACTGATTTTTATGATCACTTTGAATCAGACTGGCAGAAAGAATTCTTTTCTCACTGTGAAGAGATGCTGTACCGATCTATGATTGAGTATGCATCAATATATCCTATGATCTTACCTTGTTTATGGTGGAAAACTCAGGGGCATGTACTAGCATATGGGGCTGGGGCAGATCTAGGTCTGCATTGTGATAACGACATAAATTTTTCTCCTGGATTTGAGCCAGACTATCAACTAGGGATACGTCATGTACTAGCTGCAATAACGTATTTCAATTCTTCTACAGAAGAATATGAGGATGGGAATTTTACTGGTGGAGAGATTTACTTTCCTTACGCAGAATTAGTTTATAAACCACAGCGTGGTGATGTGTTAATGTTTCCAGCTAACTTTATGTGTGCGCATGAAGTTAAGGGTGTAAAAGAGGGCAACAGATTTGCTTATCTTGAATATTTTGGTCAGGGTTCTTCCGATCCGACTAGGGGTGTTCAGGTTTCTGATCCAGTAGATGGAATATTTGGTGGTCAGGTGTGGATGCCAGATCTATTTGTTGATTATCAAAATTATGTGATAGAATTTTATGGAGAAACTTATGATGATCATAAGTTAATGCCGGTTAGTAGAGATTTTCATAGTTCTAATACAAAGCAAGAGGTTGAGAAATGATTTATAATGATGTTGAGGCCGAGCATTTAGGTGGCGGCGTTGTGCTTTTTCGAAATGCTGTAGACTACGATTTTGATTGGACTTATGAGATTTTTTGTAGAGCCTTAGACGAAGAGCAGGCTGCTATGTATGATATAACTTCTGATCCAGAAACTGGTGAGGAAACTTACATGAATAAGAGTGGATATCTTTTTAGTAAAGACTCTATATATTCCATGCCCAGAAGGGCCTCAATGATGCATCAAGACCCTAGGGATGAGGTTCACAAGTTATTCAATTTTTTAGAGGAGTCTAAAGATAAATATTTATTAAAATACTTTGAGATGTTTCCTTTAGCTTACAATTGTGTATGGTGGAAGGTAAAGGGGCATGTAGTATCTTATAGGGATGGCGTGTACCTTGGTAGTCATTCTGACACAAGCGCAGAGTATATATATGGAGTACATTCTACTAGAGATGAACTAGCTCTTAGGAGTATAATTTCTTGTCTAGTTTATGTTAATTCTTCCGTTGATTCTGAGGAGGAGTTGACAGGTAACAATTTTACTGAAGGTCATCACTATTTTAATTACTTAGATATTGATTACCAACCTAAAGCAGGAGATATACTTATGTTTCCTTCTAATTTCATGGCTGCGCATGAAGTTAAGCCTGTTGGAAAGGGGCATAGGGTTTCATATCTCGGATGGTATAGTCAGGGAACTCCTAATCCTTCAGTGTATGAAGACGTATGTGACCCAGTTAAAGAGCCGGAAAAAGCAAGAATTAGTACTAACGTCTACATGCCCACACTCAGAGAAGATTATAGAGAATATTTATTAGCCAAAGGTTATGATAAGAGCTCTGAGCAGTACAAGGTAACAAATCTTAACACGTAGGAAAGTATATGGGCTTTGATAAAATGAAATGAAAGAGGTTATTATGGAATCAGTTCACTTAGGTATGGGTATAGTCGCATGTGAAAATGTTTTAGACATTGATAATGATTTAGTTACAGAGTACACATCTTGGCTTAAGAAGAATGAAGAAGATTCTTTTACATATTACGAGGAAGATGGCGTAAAGTATGCTAGAAATAAGACAGGATTTAAATTTAGATTAGATGATATTAATTTAGCTCCACAAAGATTTCTGGATCTTAAAGGGGAGCAAATAGGCAGAGCGCCAAAGCCTGAATGGGTAGAATTTATACAAAAGTGTGAGGATGCAATCTACGATGCGTTGGTTGAGTACTGCGCCTACTTTCCAGATGCTGCCACTACAGCTTGGTGGAGACCAAAAGGCCATATCGCTGGTTATGAAGATGGTCAGCATATAGGTGCTCACTGTGATGATCAGATTCCTTGGGAATGGGGATCTAGACCTCAAAATCAAGTCTCTATGCACAACAGCACAAGTGTAAATTTATATTTAAATGAATGCGGAAAAGACTATGAGGGTGGGCAAATGCATTTTCCAAATATAAATGTTGAGTATAGTCCTAAGCCTGGGACTGTATTAATATATCCTTCTAATTACATAGGTAGACATGAGGTGTACCCAGTTACTAGTGGAGCTAGGTACGCATTTTTGACAATGGCTTGTTATGGTGTAGACTTTGAAAGAGATGAAGTTATAGGTCAAGAAAATCCATATAGAATATGGATGCCAGATCTTATAGAGGATTCTAAAGCTAGAATGATGTCAGGAAATTATAAGTTATAATGAAAATTTATAAGTTGTTAGCCAACTCATATGAGGACTTACTATTTAGCGCCGAGTCAATTCATTCTGCTTTAATTAATGGTAAAGCCGTTGTTGTTCCTTCTATGGACTTAAAACCTGATGAGCAGATGGAGATAATGAAGTCGGTTTACTCTTGTGAACCAATTGATCCAGAGCAGGTGGGAGGGGCAAACTTTAAGCAAGGTCACTTCCATGAGGGTCAGGTCAAGTATGGTCCTGACAGCACTCCTGATGAACTTCTAAGGTATGTGCATAGCAACTGGCATTCAGATGAAAGTCCCATATCTGATCCTGAAACTTCGATTCCAACATTTATAAGTATGAACATGAAAGTTTTTACTTGCTCTCCCGATTGCGGTAAAACTGTTTTTGTAGATAAAGAAGAAATGTTTGAAGATCTGCCGCCTAGGCTGAAGAAAATTTTAGGTAAATACAATATGATCTCACTTTCTGGGGGTCCTTCTAGGGATGAAGAGATAGCTACAAGCAGCCTGCTGGATTTTGATACAACGTTACCAGGAATAGACCATGACAATGTTATGTGGTCTATTAGAAATTATCCAGCACTATGCAACCATCCTGTTACAGGAAATGTATCTCTTAACATTATGAGTGCTTTTTCAAACAGGTTACTATCCTCTAATGCAGATCTATGTCTGGAGTACTGTACTTACATTGAAGATTATTTAAAAGATTCCAATAATTGGGTTACGTGGTCGTGGTCTGAAGGAGATTTTTTATTGTGGGATAATAGAAATGTTATTCATAGCTACTCTGGAGGATGGATTGAAGGTCAAAGAATCTTCAATAGATCTGACATAGGTAAAAGTAAACTTTATTACGATAGTAATTTATGATTGATATTTATGGAACAGTAAATAATATGGATAAGATTAAGCTTCCAGATACTGATGCGTTTAGTGGTGCTTCCTGTGCAGGTATGTCTATTAGTGAACTGGAAGCAGATCCACCCTGCTTATCAGATTGCCCAGCAGTGGTAGATTGCCTTCATTATGCTGTTAATAGCAACATTGATCACTATATTGCTGGGATGAATTATGAAGAAAAGTGTGAGTGGATAGACAAAGCTCTTTTGTCTGGGGAATCCAAAAATGATATTACATATAGAAGGTGCTATCAGCATATTTTGTTTATGAAAAATCATAGATTAGCAGATTCTAAAACTTATTTATTTGAAAATGAAATAAACAACGAAAATATAGACTATAAGTCGTTAAGCTTTGATGCAGAAGTCAGAATTCAAGACCAATCTGAACCAAGAATTGATGATGTTAAAGACTTACCAAAAATTTATCAAGACTTAGGCTGGCATGATGCGGAAGAGTCTATATCTTACAGGGTAAACGAGCATAAGTATGTTGGTTCAAGTTTTGTTCAAGATCCTGATCTCTTAGTGCTCGGAGGACAAGAGAGTATTCCCGTTGGCCTTCCTCAGTCGTATGCCTGGACAGGGTTGTTATCAGATATGAGAAATATTAAAATAAATAATATGTCTTTGGTAGACGGCAGCTTACATAAGTTGTCTAAAAACTTTTTTTATCATCTAAATAATTTTGGTGTTCCTAAAAAAGTTATAATTCTAGTTTCAAAATTAAATAACTATAATTATCCTTTAGAGGTAGATTCTAAAGTTGGTAGAAGAATTTTTTATAATCATTCTATAAATTGGAATAATGGATATGGGCACCCTGAAAAGATAATGGATTGTTCAGTAAAGAATGTTGAATTTAGAAAAGACGAAGAGCACAAAGCTATTTTAGAGTCTTTTTCTATACTATACAATATGCAAGCCGTTTGTAAAGTTTTGGGTTGTAAGTTTATTGTTCTATCCTTGCAGGGTGATGTGTATAATATAATTAAAGAGTGTAATCACATAGATTCTTTAATGATTTTCGATTTGCAAAGTCAATTAGATTTAAATAAATGCAGCGACCTATGTGATGTTGACGGGCTGAAATTTTATGAGTATAATTCAGGTGGAACTAGGCCTGGGGTTCATGACTCTATACATTTGGCAAATTTGGTAGATAGGAGTTTAGATTGGAATTAGTCGGTTTTGATCATGACATATGTGTCATTGATGATTTTTTGACGGGATAGATCTCCTGCTTGAAAAGGTAAATGCAGGCAAGCTAGACTACCATAAGGTAGAAGGTGACTGTATTGATGGGTATACCTTTATGCTGGATCAGGAAGAAGAAGAGCATGCTTTATGAATTTTGAAGAAGTTTACCCTAGAATTTTTGTATACAAAAATGTTTATGATGAAATTGATAAACTGTTTGAATGTGTAAAGTTTATTGAAAGTAATTCTACAGGCGAATATATATTTGAGAAGTGGAAAGATTGGTTTGTATTTGGGACTTACTGTTCTGCTATTCCGAATTTTGATGAAGACCCGAATTTTGATGAAGACGAAATTGCAGACGACAGTGAACTGTTTGAGATAGAGAAGTATGTTTACCACACTCTAAACGATGTAACAAAAAAAGTTGTTGGTCATTATATGGACTATAATCAAATTGATTGGCCAGATAATTCCTTTGTCACATCTCCAAATATTGCTAAGTATTTTGATATAAAAGAATTATCTTCTGAACACAATCCTTTGGACAATCTCAGGATGCAGTTTCATACCGATTATCCTATAGCTGAATGGTTCTGGCCTAAGAGAAAATTTTTAATAACTGCTAACACTTATATTAATGACGATTACGATGGTGGTGAGGTTATTTTTCTTCATAATGAAAACATTATTCCAGTAAAACCAAAGGCTGGAGAAATTATCGTTTTCCCTTCTGGCTCACCTTTGTATCCAAAGGCTCCGGAAAGAGAGCCTTACTTTCATGCTGTTAACGGTATATCTAACGGAGAAAAATATTTCACAAGATCATATATTCAATATGAAACTACTGACACAACAGTTTGGGATCAGAAAAGATCTGAGTTTAACTCGGAAGAAGAGTGGGATTTATATATACAAACTTTAGTTAGAGGTGGTCATAATACTGCATCTGTCTATATGGGTGATCCCCCTGAGGATGGGGATGTACTTTATGATCTGCATAAGAAAATGTTTGTATTGGATAGGTATAAAGAAGGTGAGAAGTTTTGGATTTCTATGACACCTTTAGCAACAGAACTCTATGATATAGATGATAAGCATCACTATATACCTAGGTCTGAGCACTGTGTTCCTGAACCGGAATGAAAACTCAAAAATGAAAAAAAGTTAAAAATCAAAAACCCCTTATAAAATTTTTTTCAGTTTTTACCCTATATAGGCTTTTACTTGATTGGTATATTCCACCATGCTTTAGTTTTTGCGATTAAAACTGTATCGGGTTACTATAATTGAAGATTAGTCGAATGTGTAGTAAAATTAATCACAAACCTTTAGGGAGTTTGCATGCCTCTGTATCAAAAACGTTTAGTTGGACCTTCTACCTTAACAACCTCTAGTGCCGATTATTATACCGTTCCGCAGGGAACTGTGACCATAGTTAAGGAAATAATACTTTGCAACTATTCTTCAGCCACAACAACAGTAACTATTTACTGTAAGCCAGCTGGAGAAACTTTAGCGGATTCTCATATATTCTTTAACGACATATCGCTTTCCGCTGATGAAACATTGTCCTTATCAACATCTCTAGTCCTTAATAATAACGGTTCAACAGCGGGTGCTTCTAATTCTGATCAGATAGTAGCTATATGTGGCGCAGGGTCGTCAGTGAACATTATTGTTAACGGTATAGAGGAAACTTAATGGCTGGTTTTAGAAGGAATAATAGATTTGGTGTAGGAAAAAGCTATTTTGACTCGTCCTCTTCTTTAGAGGATGAAACTTTGGCTTTGATTAACAACCTTGATGTAGCTAATGCACTGTTCGGCTCTGCAGATGATGGTAGTGCTACTTTGGATGGAAATTCTACTGTCTTAGGAATGATTCCTACAGGTAGCACCTATACTATGGAAAGAGATTTATTTTTTTATAATTTGACTATAAGTTCTGGAATACATTTAAAAACAGCTGGTTTTAGAGTTTTTGTAAGAAATACTTTAACTCTAAACAATAATTCTAGAATTGGTTTCACTTCCGGTTTCACTACTGCTGGGTCTATAGCTCAGGGTGGCACTGCTGCAGAAGCCGTTACGCATAGTTTGGGAGGCTCTACATCGTACAGGACAGCTACCGCTCCTTCACCTGAAGAGGGCGGAACAAATTACTATAAACAGCCTTTAAATGCTACTAGGGGATACTCAATTACCGCTGGTGTTGGTTACCCTGTTTTCTTGAGGGGTGGAGCAGGGGGTCAAGTTGGATCTGGTGGTGGTGTAGTGATAGTTGCCGCAAGGTACATAGTCGTCAACTCCGGCACCGCTTACTTTAGTGCTCCAGGGGATTCTGGTGCTAGTGGTGGCGGTGGTGGTGTTATAGTTGTAGTTTCTTCAAATGATGTTTTAAATAGCAGTGTAACTACGGATGTTTCAGGTGGGACAGGTGGCTCAAGCGGTAGTGTAGTTTATTGTCAGGTGGCGTAGCATGGCAGGTCCGATAAGAAAAGTAAACAATAAATTTAGTTTAACTAAAGCTGAAAAAACATTAACTTCTGGAATAGATGAGCTTTTTGGTGATGGATCAGATGGAGATTTAACTGTTTCCTCTGGACAAACTATATATCTATCAAGTGATATGTACTACAAGAATTTAACCGTAGAATCAGGTGGAATTCTTTTTACGAATGGTTTTAGAATATTTGTAAATGACACTTTGATCAACAATGGTACCATAGGGTTGCCGTCTAACATTTCGGAAACAGCTAATTCTTCAACTGTTTCCAGAAGATCAGATATCGTAAAGAGTTATGCGTGGGGAGAAGGTGACCAATCTCAATCTTTGGCTGACTACGAGATGTCAGATTTAGATAAGGCAATAAATGGTTATTTGATAGCAGCAGACGGCTCTATACATGCCGTATCTGGTGGGCAGCCGGGTGAATTTGTTGATACTCAGTTGACTGAAGCTGAGCAAGGGTCGCCAGGCAATCCGGGAAATCCAGGTAGCAAATTCGGTATTGCTCCAGGTGAGCCTGGTGGCCCTGGTAATCCGGGCAATCCTGGGTCTGATGGAAATGAAGCTACAGTGGGCACTACAGTAACTAGGGGTAAAGGCGGCGGCGTTGTGCTTTTGATCGCTAAAAATGTTTCTGGCTCTGGATCACTAGTCAGTTCTGGCACTGCTGGCTCTGTTTCTGGCTCCAATACAGATGGATTGGATGGCAATCCTGGCAATCCTGGCAATCCTGCTCCAGATATAGATGCATTTGCGAATACTGGTTCTCCTTATGAGGCTGGAATAAACGCCGGTGTTTTTTATGTTCCTGCAGGTCAACATCAACATCCTGCTGGAACTGGTCCTATATATTTGGCAACGGGGGGAAAATTTAGCCACACTGCTACTGTTTCCGGCGGAAATTACAATACCTCTCGTCATTATCATGGCGACCTTTATGCTGAAGATGATCTTTATGATGAATTAAATGCTTCTAATTTTCCAACAACTGCAAATTACTTTAATTTATCTTTAAATGCAGGTTATCACAGCCATCCTGGTTTTAATCCTTCGCCAATAACGGATCCAGTTTTTCAGGATCATCCGCCTGCTAACAGGCCTCAGGTGCAGAATCATACAGCGATATATACACCGGCAGGTGTAAATGCAGGGGAGCACAGGCATGGTGACGGTGGTCATTTAGCAAATACCCATAATGCTAACATTAATGATGGAACAGGTGTGCCTCATAATCAGCACACTGGACCGATTACTGGACATTTACCTGTTCCTCAAAATTATCCTGTGCTAGCTCAAAATGCAGGTTTTATTAACCACGATGCTGTTTACGTTCAGGGTGGAATAAATGCAGGCTATCACACACATCCAAGCAGTGGTCATTTAGCTCCAACACATAATGCGCCGGTGAATGCAACCCATGCTCCTCATAATCAGCACACAGGGCCTATAACTGGTCATTTACCTGTTCCGCATAATTATCCTGCTCCAGCTATGAATGCTGGTTTTATTAACCATAATGCTAATTATGTGCAACCGGGTTTTAATGCCGGATATCATCATCATGGCGCTGGGTTAGTTCCTCCTTCTACGGTATTAAATGATCCCAATGCGGGTAATCCTTATCATACTCATAATTCTGGCCACCATGCTGCTCAAACACATCATTATCACACTCCCCATAGCTATAATCATGCTTCTGGAAGTCATGCGCCGAATCCTACTTCAAATCACAACCATAATGCTAATGTTAATGCCGGCGGAACACACGGTCAATCTGGTTATCATACGCATCCATCTAGAACATTTACCCATACCAGCGCCAATCCTGGTCATTTTTATCCTTCGGATCCGCTGTATCCTTCTACTAGGCATTACCATTCTGGTCACAGGTATGATTCAAACCCATTTCATGCTGACGGCATAAGATTTTATAGACACGTTATAAATTCTGGAAATACCCCGCATAATGCGGAGCCATACAATCCTTACGTTGTTGGACCACCAACACCTAGCGGTATCAAGGACCCGGTTCCTAGTCCTCACAATGCGGCGGTCAGTGTTCACGTTAGCTCTCACCACAATGCCGGTAGTGGCGAAATACATGTTCCAGCTAGTCATCATTCCGCATCTGGTAATCATCCTGGTGGATCTCATGCTCCAGATCCAACACCTACAAGAACATACCCTCATACTGGAACCACTTATCAAACTCATAATTCAGGAAACTATGATCATGGTGCCGGTGTTGCCGATAATCATTTTGCTAATGTTTTACCGGATCCAATAGTTGCAAGAGGGCATCATAATAACGGCTATGGTCACACAGGGTCACCTTATACTGGATACTATCCAGCTGGTCATGGTCAGATAAATAGTCACGTTAATCAAGGAAACTATGACCATGGCGCAGGTCAAGCTGATACCCATTTTGCTAATGTTTTACCGGATCCTATAGTTGCAAGGGGTCATACGCCAAGCAGTGAGCCTTTGGCAAATTTTGGACATACTGGGTCTCCTTATCCTGGCTATTATCCAGCTGGTACAGGAAACATAAATACACACCATAACACGGGAACTCATCCGCATGGGGGCGGTAATGTTGATGAGCATTTTGGCCCTTATTTGCCAAATACTATACAGACTAGAGGTTACACCCCTCATGTTGGTACACCTACAGCAAATTCTGGTCACGATGGGTCACCTTATGACGGTTACTGGCCCGCTGGTCAACACAATCATGCTACAGGTCCTGTTTCTCCACTTAATGATCCTACGGCAATTTCTGCATCTGATTTATCTGGTCCAGACTTTTATGGACCAACAGGAACAGGTCCATTTGGAAGTGGTAGTCATACCGGTACAGTTTTTGGTCCAGGTCACAATCCGGGGTATCACGAGGGCACTAGGGGGGTGGCTCATTTTGTGGGCACCTCTAATGGAACAAACTTCGCTGCTCATGTATTAGATCCTTCCATAACCTTAGTTGGTCAAAGCCTTGTCCAGAGTACTGGTGGTTCACAAAATCCAGTTTCTTTTACATCAGGAATACATTATCATCCAGCTTATGATATAAGTCATGCAACTGGTGAGCCAGCCCCAGGTAATCAACATACAGGAAGTCCGTATCCAGCAGGTGTGAATCAATCCTATTTTAATTTATTTTACCAAGGTGGAGATGGGGGCACGGGTGGAGATGGGGGAGCGGGATCTGTAGTTAATGCTCCAGCGTCTTCGGATCCTGGGTATGACGGTGGAATAGTGGTTGTATCCATGTCTGCCGGAAATGTTGCAAATCAGTTTGCTCACTCTAATTTTGCTAAATCTATAATTTTAGACAGTTAATTGGTACTATATTATCGATTCTACAATGTTACTTTTTAGGAGTTAAAATGGCCTTTTTTGATAATCTCCCGTTGGAGACAAAATCTAATATAATTGAAACACAAAGACTTTCAAGTCTTCAGCAGATGTATGTTATACTAATACGACTAGGAATAAATCCTGAATCTTTTGACCCTTCTTCTTTTGAGGAGCAAAACTATGAAGATCAGGGAGATGTTACCAATCAAGAAATGTTGGTTGATTTAATTAATCAAATAAATTTATTAACAAATATATCAACAGGCTTAGATTCAGCTACTCCATCTTCATAGTTTGTGATATAATTGAGGCGTTAAGTACGCTTCACTTTGGAGATGTGAATGAACAATGTAGAATTAGAGTTCATAGGTGGTAAGTCTTCTTACATTTTAGAGGCTAAAAATGCTATAGATAGAACTGTTTGTCAAGAATTAATATCAGAATGTGTTAAGTATTACGATAAAATCTTTAACCCAGGCCCTACTTTGGGAGGCTTAAATCCCTTTATAAAATCTAGTATGGATTTTAATTTTAGCGGTGTACAAGCCAGAGAATTAGGTGTTCCTTTTGATAATTTTTACAAGTATGAGAAAATCATAGAAGAAGCTCTTTTTGGTTGTTTAGCTTTTTATCAAAAAACTTATAACGAGTTATGGAATTGGCCAGGTATATGTGATACTGGTTTTCGTCTTCAGCATTATGTAAAAAATTTTGGTCACTATAGGCAGCATTCCGATGGGTCCCCTTGGGGTGGACCAAATGCTGTTAGTAGGGTATTGGCAGGCATCGTTTACCTTAATGATGTAGAGGTTGGTGGAGACACGTATTTTCCTTATCATGACGTAAGCGTTGCCGCAAAATCTGGCACTATTGCACTTTTCCCAACGTCTTGGACTCATCCACATCAAGGAAATCCAGCAATATCTAATGATAAATGGATAATAAGTACTTTTTATCTATGCAGTACAAACTCTTCATATCAAACCGAAGAAACTATTGAGGTTAAAGAGGAGGACTTAAAGCTTAAAAATGGAAAAGTTGAAGATGAATGAAAAGTATTTTGATGAAATAACTGGTGACTATTTACTGGTAAGGCCGGATCCATTTTCTATTAAAGATGTTTTTGAAAAAGATTACTTTGATAAACTGAAGAAATATTTGTATGAAAAAAAAGAGGATAGAGAAGGATTTGTCTACGATGCAAACTTTGGTAGAACAACATACCATTCATCTCGTGCAAATCAAAATGAGATTTTTATAGAGTCCGCACGAAAACTTGTTCCTAAAGCAAGAGAGATATTTAATTCTGAAAAACTAGATTTTTCATATTGCCTCTTCTCTGTATATAGGGGAAATAGAGCTAATTTATACTATCATGTTGATGATAACGCATGCACATATACCATAGATTTATGTGTTCATCAAAACACTCCTTGGCCCCTACATGTGGTTGACCAACAGTTCATACTTGACGAAAATGAAGCTGTATGTTATTATGGGGAGGATCAATATCATTGGAGGGAAAAATTTCCCGACCCAAAAAATAACGAAGTAGCTATGATATTTTATCATTTTGTTGATTCTGATCACTGGTTTTTTTCTGGTGAACAAGATGCACACTCAACTATAGTGGAGAGAAGAAGAAGTAGTATGGAAAAATATTATAACAACAGGGATGTATTTAAGTAGAAGAAGGAATTATATGCAATACGAAGAGATAGCACCGTGTATTTTTTATTATAAAAATGTTTTTACAGAAGGTAAAAGACTTATTGATTTAGTTGAAAAAGAGTGCTCAAATGAATGGGGTTACCTTAATTGGGTAAGGGCTCAGGTTGGTGATGGATATATTTCTGATGTAAGAACATCTATGGCATGTGAACTTGCCCCTATCTCTTCCCAGGAAATAGGTGATGAATCAGTTGTCCCACTTGTAGAAACTTGGTTAAATATTTTTAAATCTATAGACAAAGTCGTGTGGCATTATAGGGAGGAAAATGAGCTTCAGTTAGAATCCGATGAAGGTTTTAGGGTTCTTAGGTATGGGAGAGGCGCAGAATATCGTGCACATCATGATCACGGACCTGGAAACAGAAGAGTTCTTAGTCTTGTATCGTTTCTGAATGATGATTTTACTGGAGGTCAATTAGAATTTCCTAAGTTTGACGTTACAGTTCAGCCAGAAAAAGGGGCATGTGTTCTTTTCCCATCAAATTTCCCATATTTACACATAGCTCATCCTGCCGGTGTGGAAGATGGAACTGTTAAGTACTCTTTAGTTACATGGTATAGGTGATCCCTATGCCGAACCAAAAACATATAGTTATAGCTGGAGCTGGTACCGCTGGTTTGACTTCAGCTTTAATTTTTAGAAGAACTTTTCCGTCTTATAATATAACTGTAGTTCATTCTGAAAAAAACCCTATCATAGGTGTTGGAGAAGGTTCTACTGAGCACTGGAGATGGTTTCAAGACTATGTTGGGATTGATGTTCATGAAATGATTTGTTACGCAGATGTAACTCATAAATATGGTATTAAGTTTGAAGATTGGACTTCTCATACTCCTAGCTATTTTCATTCAGTTTCTGGTTCCGGATTAACTGCAAACAATTTCTACGGCACTTACGCATTCTGCTTAGAAAACGACCTGTTGTTGACCAACACTTTTTCCTGGAAAGGAATAATTAAAGATAGGGTAATTCTTAATGTTGACGAAGAAGGTGTTGACAGAACTCACTATGGTACAAATCAATATCATTTTGATACACATAAATTAAATCTTTATTTAAGAAATTTTTGCTCATCAAACGGTATAAATTTCGTTAATGGTGAAATAGAAAAAGTTATCAAAGATGACAAAGGATATATAAGTGCATTAAAAATTTCTTCGCTAAAGTCACCCTTGCCCGGAGATTTTTTTATAGATTCAACAGGTTTTCAAAGAGTATTGATGAAAACTATGCAAAATCAAGAGTACACTTCTTACAGTAAGTATTTACCTTGTGATTCCGCTTTAGTTTTTCAAACTCCATTAGATGAATATGGAAAAATACATCCCTACACAATAGCAAAAAGAATGAATGCAGGATGGATGTGGGAAATACCAACTCAATCAAGAAGAGGGAATGGATATGTATTTTCCTCTAAACACATATCGAAAGAGGAGGCTTTAAAGGAAGCTTCAGATAAAATTGGTACAGAAATAGATGATTATAGGTTTATAGATTTTAAAACAGGTTATTGGAATAAAACTTGGCAAAAAAACTGTGTGGCGATAGGATTATCTTCCGGTTTTATTGAGCCTTTAGAGGCAACTTCTATATCAATTTCAATACAACAGGCAAAGCTTTTGTGTTCCTATATTCCAACTTTTGATGACGGTTCAGATATTATGGTTGAAGAATATCATAGGATAATGGATTCAATTATGGAGAATTGTGTCTCTATGATAGCACTTCATTATGTTTGTGACAAAGAAGATACGTCAATGTGGGCGGAGCAAAAAGATAAAGAAAAGCCAGAACTGTTAAAGCGTTTATTGCATTTATGGAAAAACAAAACTCCAGAAAATCACGACATAAAAACAACAGGATTTGAACTTTTTCATGCCCCTCACTTTTGGCATGTTGCGCAAGGGCAGGGAGTTCTAAGTAGAGATATCGCATCAATACAACTTGATGCGTATGGATCTAGGCCAAGTTCAATAGATCATATAAATAAACTAACTTCTCACCAGATATCTTTGAAGGAGGCGGATCATGCCGAAGAGCTCAAAAAAACCAGAGATTCAATTAGTCAGTCCTAAAACTTTTAAAGATATTCCAGAAGTAAAGCCGGGTCAAATATTTATTACTCCATGCACGGATCTTTTACTTGATCCATCTATTATGCCTTTAGATAACTATAAAAATTGGCCTCAATGGTGGAAAGACATGGGAGCACAAGAAGGCTCGTTAAGAAGATGTGCTGGTACTTCAGATTATATATCTCTAGGTTTTACTGTAAGATCATGGGCAAAAATGGATTTTAGGCCTTCTGCAGATAGGTCCCACTGGGAATCTAAGGTAGATATATCCCATCCTCATCCGTTTCAAATACAAGGATTTAATTATTCTCAAACAGGATCTTGTCCCGTAACAGAAGTTAGAGATTTGAAGGAAGCTAATTATATAAAGATAGTTAGCCCTTGGCTTTATAAAACTGCTCCAGGATGGTCGTGTTTATTTTTACCACCTTTGTGGGAGCCCAATTCTAATTATACCTTGCTTCCATCGATAGTTAATACCGACTACTATCATCACGCCAATGTTGTTCTAAATGTTATTGGTAAAGAAGGTTTTTCTATAATGGAAGGAGATCCGCTCCAGCATGTTATACCAATACCGAGAGGTGAGGGGTTGGAGTATTTTTGGGGTGACAGTAGGGCTTTTGAATTTTTAGATCAAAAAGGCTTTGGTACGGTATTTCACCCTCATAATATGAAGGGTAAATATAAGAAAACTCAAAGAATTTATGACTACGAATCGCCTGATATTTCTACATTAGGTAAAACTAACTGGAAAGTTAGACTAAGAAATTTTTTCAGAAATATATTTAAGATCTTCTAAATCTTTTAATATTATTCTTCTGCATTTGTGATCAGATTCTGGTACTTCTTCAGCCAATCCGAGAAAATTTTCAGGATTAAAGTTTAGTTTCAATAAATTGGCATATATATAAGATTTTATTGATATTATTAAACTGTTTATCTGATCAACACTTAATTCATTGATCATATCATCAATTATTTGTGGTGTTAAAAAATCCTGCTCATCCATTCTTTATCGCCCTAATGCACTCTCCACCAATTTCTATCAGTTTTCCATCAGAAAATTTAGCGTGATATTCAATAAAGTATCCACCTCCACTGGGATGAGGTACTACAGTGCAAAAACTAATATTTCCAGTGTGATGAGTTTCAATATTTGCAAGACCTTCTCTGATAAAGAGTACTCCGTGAGATGTTATCAGGTATTGATCAAGAACTTTATTGAAATCTTTTGTTTGGAATTCTGTTTCATATCCAAAATGTTTAGTGTTCCCAGCGTTAAAAACTAGGGTTAAATCTTCGCTTACCTCTATATTTGGCAATCTGTAATTTGTTCGGATATAATCAAACATTCCCATTTTTCTCCAATTTTTGTTCACTATCAAATTATCGTCTATAGTGCCTTTGCATTTCTAGCATTCTAGCGTATTCTACGTCGTCTTTGCCCATTGATCTTAATTTGTTCATTGCGTATGCCCCAACTCCTATTGCTGCTCCTGCTGCAGCTACTCTAAGGTTGTTGGATCCTCTTATGCCTGATGCTACTGCGCTAGACATTCTTGCTCCGTCTTGTACACCACTTCTAGTGGCTCTAGAAGCTGCAGCTTTTTTTGCGGCGGCTTGAGCTGCGGCTGGTGTTGGTTTTGGCCTAGGAGCCCTTTGTGTGGCATCTACAATGGCATCTTTGCCAGCTTGAGTTACTCTGGCTGCAGGGGTATCTACTGGTTTAGCTTTTGTTTTTCTTTCTGGCCCTGATAGTTCTACTGTTTCTCCAATTTTAATGACAGGCTCTTTTTTATAAGGAGTGCCACTTCGTCTCCTTCCTTCTTGATCAAACCTTTCCCTTGCTCGTTCGGTAAGTTCAGGAGTATCCATATTTTTAACAGACTCTACGAAATCTTCGTCTGTGCCAGCAAATCTTGCAAAGTCATCATCTGTTGGCATAGGAGGAATATCTTCTGGTCCTATCTTTTGTCCGGTTACTCTTGCAGAGATTTCGTCATCTGATGGCTTTGCTGGTGCACTGGTTTGCCTAGGCTTAGGTTTAGGTTTAGGCTCTGGTGCAGGAGCTGGTGCAGGAGCTGGTGCAGGAGGGACTGGAGTACGAGTTTGTGGAACACCTGACTGTTCAATCACGTCATCAATAGTGTTATACGGGCTTACATAGCCCTCTTTACCGCGCAGCGCCTCACCTAGTTCTGGATACTCTTGAGTCATCCTTTGTAGTTCTTCTGCAGTTTCTGGAAATATTTCTCCTGTTTGAGCCATATGTAATTTGTCTGGACCCAAGGTTCCTCTTTTGCGAGCGTCAACCATTGAGTCTGCATCCCATCCCCCATCAGCTATTTTAGTTAGGTCGTCAAAATCTTCTGGAAGATAATCAGTGGTAAATCTACCAATTGTCTTTTGAGATATCTTACTATTTTTAGCGGCTTTATCTTGTGGCATTCCAGGTATAATGTCGTCAGCATCTTGCAAAATATCACCAAACTGAGACTCTAAAATTTTTATAGTTTTATCTCTACGCTCTATTTGACCAGCATAAAAGGTTAGCTCTCTACCAGAACCATATTGAGTTACATCACCTTTAAATAAAAGACCTTGAGCATTAGCTTGCTCGTAAAAATCTAACTGTCGAAAAATGTCAGTGGCACCAGATGAGCCATCCATCATTTGTCTAAGATCAGTAAATTTTCCCATAAATTGCTTTAGCTGAGCGTCATCTAACTGGGTTATATCAGTCCCCATTACATCACTAATTCTTTTTGCAAAAGTGTTAAATTTATCTTGATTTGAAACTCTCATAGCCGGAGTGGTGTAACCCGATGCAGTTTGCCTACCGTAAACCTCTATTCCAACGTCATCAAGTACTTTTTGCATTGTAGAATCTCTTACAAATCCAGCATGCAATTTCCATCCATGATTTATATTTATTTGGTTAGGTTTTGCCCCGTAAACCATGTTTCCGTAAACATTAGCCACACCTTGGCTTGAGCTTCTGAGTTCCAACGGCATAATCACCTTCTATTGTTAGAGATATAGAGTAATAGTAACTCTGTTATTGATAGATTCCGTAATCTAGGGCTCTAGCTAAAAAAATATAGAAACATAGTTACTATCTTAACAGGATATATATAAGGAGGTTGCCATCATGGCATTAATAAATGCGTCAAATAGCACTGCGCGACCTGCGTCGCAAAAACCAGCACCTGCACAAAGTGGCACTACTACACCTAAGCTTTATGATCATGACCGTCCAAGAGGTCATTTTACAGAAGCTACTAGGATATTTACATTAAGTGGTTCCAGTGAGCAAGCAGTGTCTGGTGCAGCTATTTTCATGGGCCTGGATGTTAATGATGATGATTCAGGTAACGTTCATATCCATATCTATAATGGAACAGATGCTACTGGTGATTTGATTGCCGGAGCTGTACCAGCTAATGGTGACCATGACAGTCACTGGTTTGGGCCTAATGGCATTTACTGCCCAGATGGAATATATATAGAGGTAGATTCTGGTACACCTAGTGGCTCTATTTTCTATAGAACGTAATCTAAGGCTCTACTGAAAAAAAGTTTTTAAGCACCAGCCCAAATTAAAACAGGTATAGATAATATTAAGGCAAAAAACAATACCGTATAAGGAAATAATTTTTTCATATTATTAATTCTCTCTGAACCTGATTTGCCTTGCTGATCATGTCAGTTGTCCCCCTCGTCAATGAGTTCGACGGTCCAGTCCGACAGGTAGAACTTGTTTTCGCCGTACCACGGCTTTCCGAGGGTGCACACTTTGATGCCTTTAGGGGTGCGGGCGAGAACGTCCTCAACGGTCAACGGGTTGTCTGGATCATTGGGCTGAACGCACGGGATGGTGATTGTGAGTTTGATGCTTTTCGTTGCCATGTCAGTCGCCCTTATTTATCTTCTTTTCTTGCAATTTGTCCTTTATTGTGACATATCCAACATATGTCACTGAAGCTATAGTCCCAAGCTACTTCACATTTTTTACAATACATATTAGGAGCCCATAGGGGCCAGCCATTGTATTTCACGATAGGTTACAAATCCAGTCTATTTGAGGCAGTGGTGAGCCCCACATAAGGTCTTCTAAGGCCTCTAATTCGCCACAGGGTGAGCATATCTCAGTGTTGTTATCGGTTCTACTAAGAGCACCAATATAAGCTCCTGGAGAGTCGTTATTGGGAACTGCACCATGACACCTGGGGCAAATTAAATTTCTTATCATAATAAAACCGTCCATTGATCATAGTTGGGAACAAGACCTAAATTAGAACCATTATCCCAATTAATATGAACTGTACCATAATCATCTACGAAATTTACAGTTCCTTTATCTCCAGAATTTAGATTTGTGTATTGGTCATCAGTAAAAACAAGCTGAATGCGAGTTCCTTTTTTCTCACCTTTGGGACCAATGTTGTGAGTAAAGGGATCATTCATGATCACATGCCTTGCGAAGAGCGTTGGTAATGTATTCTGTAACAGCTTGATTAACAACTTGAGTAGCTAGCTCTCCATCTATGGTGACAACTTCATCACTAAAATGTATTTCAATATTGTCTTTTGTATCCCAAAATTCTTGGGCAAGAGAGTCAGAAACTTGATCATTTTCTTTAAGAAGCTCTGTAACTTTTTCTTCCAATTCAGCCTTACGCTTTTGCAGGTTAGTTATTTCAGCAATAGCGTGAGTAAGAACTTTTTCAATCTCACCCATCGTAGGTTGATTAAGGTAAGCATTTCTTAATCTGCTTCTGATATCAATTATCATATCAAGAGGAGTCATCTTGGTGTACTTTTCAAAATCTTCTTTGCGATAGTAGCTGGTACTATGATCTTTGGAACTGTAGGAATCAAAGTAATTAGTTGATTGTGCAACAGTATCTTTCTTTTTCTTAAAAGTCATACGTCATCAGTCCTATCATTTAAAGGCTCTTCGTAGTCATCGTGAAGAGCATAGTCTAAAGAATCTAAAGCTTCGCCAAACTTATCCATATATTCAAGAAGATATTTCCAATACTCTTCTCTAGATATATCATCAGTATCCATTGTCATCTAACCACCTATCTGTTTCGTACTCAATTTTGTCTTGTATCATAGCCCCATAATCTGGCTCAATCTCTTCTAGGCATTCGCCTTCACAAGATTCGTCATCGCAATCTTCATCATGAGGCTGCTCATCAAAAAGATCACCAGGATCAAGCCAAGCATTGCGCATCTTATCTACTTGTTGTGGAGTAAGATCGCCAAAGTTTCTTTTAATCATTATCCTGTTCCTTTTTGATGCACTCAGAACATAATACTACAGAAGAACGAAGTCGTTCAATTTCATTTGCGGCATCATGAAATATATCACCGCTAAGCATTGTTACAGCAAAATTATCACGAGACTCTTCAATTATATAAGCCCAATCTCGAAGTTGTTGAACAATGTCATCAGTCATATATTACGTTTATCCTATGCCAATCAGCTAAATCAAACAGAGCGTAGTATAGGTTTTCGTATGCTTCCATGTCAAGTGGCTCTTCGCCTCTCATAACAGCCCTAGCATGCTTCACGGAGGCTTCTATCCACTCTTTTAATTCAGCATAATCTTGTTTCTTTGTTACTGTTTCAAATCTAGACACGAGGTAGTCCAAACATAAATCCTGGGCCATTACCTTCTTCGTCACGTGAAAGCTGAAGCTCAGTTATTGAACCGTCAGCAAGTCTTACGATAATAACTGGCCAGTTGGCATCAAAGCCATAAAACATGTCGTCTTCAAATATTTCAACATTAAGGATGGTGGCACCTTTAAGTTGAGAATAGTATTTAAGCTTCCATTCTTTATCTTGTCTATCAGCTTGTGTTGACATATTAATATTCCTTTGTATTTGACGTTGATATAGAATACATAGCTATTCCAGCAGCAGTAGCTGCGTTTAATGATCTCATAGAACCAGGAATGGTTATTTTAATTTTATGAAATCCATTTCGAAGATCTTGTTCAGGTATACCTGCGCCCTCTTCACCTATAAGTATACAATAACCAGGACGCCATTCAAAATCGTTAAGTTCTATAAAGGCTTCATCTGGAACATTGGGGTAATGTTCTGGAAGCTCTAAAGATACAATATTGTAAGGCTTGACATATTTTGCAAAAGATTCAAAATCTTTAAAATGATTTATTGTAACATAGTTGTATGCGCCTACAGCGCCACGCTTATCATACTTTTTCCAGCCTATAATATTTATTTCTTTGAGAGCAAACGCTGAAGCGTTACGTATGATAGACGCTAAATTAAAATCTCGTACATTATTGTATACAGCTACGGAAAAAGGTATAGATTTGTTTTGTTGCCATAGCTTTATGGTTTCAACCGGAAGTTCTTTTAGTTGATCTTTAACATTGAATTGTTTGAACTTACTTTGATCAATCTCAGCATGCCGAGAAAAAGTCCGATTGAAAATTTTTTTTATTTTAGTTGTTAACATATTTTGAATCCTCCGCAGTCCATTAGGAAGTTGGCGAATTCTTGTATGTTGTCTAGGTCCATGGGGTAGTGTGAGTCCCATGCGTCGACTTTTTTTGTTCCTTGACATGCGTTACATGTTTTTTTGTAGGGTTCACCGTTTTGTTGTTGCCATTCGCGTTCGCCGTTTTCGTCGCAGTATGTACAGTCTTGTTTTGGGATGGCTTTGCGGGCTGTTTCGTATTCGTCTACGTATTGTTTGGCTCGGCCTGTGTTGATTTCTGTTTGGAGTTTTATTGCGAGTTCTTTGGATTGTTTTGCGTTGAGTCCGTCTCCGGAGTTGTTGTGTCCGTTTGGTACTCGTTCGGCTAGTGTGTCGTCTATGGTGCAACAGTAGTCCCATAGTGGGTGCCACCACCATACGTTGTTACGGAAGTATTCTCCGGCTGATGATTTCGGGTTTGTTCCGAATACGTCCATTCCCATGGGTGATCTCCTATTTTATGATTAGGGTCATAATGTATCCTGTTATTATGACGAAGGGTATGGTTATGAGTGTGAATTTTACGAATCTTTTTGTGATGTCGTCGTTGAGGTTGGGGAATTGGCTCATTTTTGGTTGATTTGTGATTTGAGGTACAGGTATTTTATTCCGAGTGGGCTGATTCTGTATTGTTCTGGGTTGTCTGGGTTGAGTTGTATGAATTCTATTTTTGATAGTTTTTCTAACGATCTTAGGTATAGGTGGTGGTGTTGAAATTTTTGTGGTGCGATTTGTAGGATGGTTTCGTATCCTATATATTTGGGTGCGTGCATTTTGGCTGCGGTGAGACATAGGTATGGTCTACCGTAGTGTTGTAGTTGTGTGTTTTTTATTATTTGACGTTCTTGTTTGTTTACTGCACCGAAGGATACTAGAAGGTTGTTGTGGTTGCCATTGTACCTTGATGTTCCTGGCATTTTTCTTTTACCGACCTTATCTTTGTAGGCATGTTGTTAGGATTGGTTTGGTTTGTTTTGTCGTTAGCTGAGCGTGTGCGACTGCAGTTTGGTGTGCCAGAACATGTTCATATTCTCTCCATGGGATGGCTTCTGCCGTTTTCTGTACATTTGTGTGTGGGTACAGCTGTTAACGATAGTTTTACTGTTAGTGTGTATCCGCAGTGTTTGCATTTCCATTGTGATCCACCTTTTGTTGATTCTTTTAGTTTTTCGTCGGTGGGATGGTAGTATTGGAATACTTCGCCTACGCTGATGTCGTTTTTTGAGTCAGAGTTTTGGGCGGAGGCTTGTACTTGTGCAATTGGTTTTGCGGTTACTTTTCTTGTTTTTATTTGTTGTACTTGTACAATGGATTTTGATTGTTTTGGTACAATTTTAGAAGTGCATTTGGGACACTGGTGGGGTTTGCGACCACGAGTGGGTATTCTTTTCCAGTTCTTTTGACATGTGCTACATTGTAAAGTTTCTTTTTTCATAGTTTCTCCTAATATACTTATACATTATTATGTAAGTATATTAGGCCATTTTTTAACATTATTTGTTGGACAAGATAAGTTTTTGTTTGGATACAACCATTTTTTTAGGTATGTTCATTATTAAACAGTAGGCGTTTTCTTGTGTTATTGTTGATGCTACTGTGTAATAATCTTTGGTTGATGCTGTTATGTATCCAGTTGAATACACTAGGTAGTCAGCGTTTTCTGGTTGCTGGTCTTCTGTGTACCATTCGTCTGGTGAGCTGTAGGCATCTCTCCATACTATAAGGTATGGTTGTTGAGGGGTGACGACTTTGGGCTGCGTTTTCTTAGGTTTTTGTTTTGTTATCTGTAGCTTATTGTATATTACTTTTTTCATGGTCGCCAATTATATCATATTCTTGAATGCTTTTGAATGCTTCATATGATATATATTTGTTTTCGCCAAAAACCTGTCGGGCTGTGTCATGTATCTGTTTGGAGGTAACGGGTGCAAAGTAAGAGTGCCAGTCATATGCGTAGGAGTAACTATGATGCGACCGTTGCTGCTTCTTCTTGTTTTTCTTCTTCTTGCCCATTGTTTTCACCTGGCTTGTATATCATAGTTGCTGGATGGTTATTGCGTATAGCTTGATTAAAGTATTTTCCAGCTGACTTTGATTTCAGAAGAAGTCTGAACTCTTGTTGGCTTACTCCTTCGTATGCCCAGACTGAGCCGGATTTGAACATGACTAGTAACAGTTTTTGAGTGGCGTTGTAAATGCATGCATCTAAAACAGAGCTATCTTTAAAAGTGTTAATTATAACATTAGTGGCCATTTTCAACCTCAGGATATTGAGATAGTTTTCTAGTTAAAGGATCAACATAGAAAACTACTTCATGAATTTGAATATTGTCTTGGTCGTCTTCTCTTACTTGGTAGTACATTCCGTTGGACCAGTAAGAGCCTTCTACTATATAACCATCTTTTCTTTTGGGTGTGTAATAGTTTGAGTAAGAAAGGTCTTCGTGTAACATGTATCTAAATACCCCTAATGGAAAATAGGAGTGATACATTTTACCGCTTGAAGCATCTTTTACTTTAGCGTTGAATAAAGAAAAGCTGTTGCATAGTTGCGACATTGTGAATATATCAAATTGGCTTGTAGTGTACTTTATATATTCAGAGTTTTGATCTTCGTAAGTTTGAGTTATTAAATAGCCTACTTCTTCATCAACAGTAGCAGGAGTATAAGGTAATTCTGTTAATGTGTGAAGAAGTTGATAAGCCATTGTTAACCCTTTATTGCTACTTGATCAAGCATTGTTTTTAGATACATAACTTTTTGCTCTACAACAGAAAGCATTTTCATGGCGTTAGATCTCCATCTAGCTTTGACCATGAGCCAATTTTTAATTTCTTGTATTGTATCAGGATCCGTAGAGGCATCCAATTCTAACTGCTTTTGTTTTTTGTCAATTTTATAGTTGGACATTTGAAGTTCTAATTCTCTACGAGTAGAACGTAAACAATACAGCCATATATGCTTGTTGGCAAAAAGTTCTTGTCTTTCTTCGTCAGTAGGAATTCCAGGATAATCTTTTGCGTGTTTTGGTATACGTGATGATTTTATGTCACGTGTAACAAGTTCTTGAAATTCTCTAAATTCTTCGTCGGTCAAATATTTATTTTTAGTTATAGACCATATTCCTGTTTCCATGTTTCCTCACGTATTAATAAAATTGCTGGCAGTTAATATGTCGTTGTTAAATGATTCTCTAGACATGTCGCCAGATTTTATAGCGTAAAAAGGTGAATAAGTTGGAAGTATTGGCCAATAACCCAACCATGTTATTGATCCTCTAAAATCTTTTAGTTTTATTGGAGAACCAAATAATACAGATGCGGGTAGTGATCCCATGGTTAATATGAGTTTAGGATTAAGTAATTGTATTTCAGAATGAAGATATGGAACACAATTAGTTATTTCTAAAGGTTCATATTTTCTTTTAACCGGACATCTATTCACATAAGTTAGGCAAAGTTGATCAGATGATAAATTAGCAGACTTAAAAGCAGATATCATTATTGATATGGCTTCTTGGGTCAATGAGGGAGAATCTACAACTATGACTATATCGGGATTTTCAGAGTTCCACATGGGCAGCTCGGGGGAAGAATCCATCTGGCATCTTCTACAGTTTTTGGTAACCGTATGAAGATCTTTAATAGTTGTAGATATTTTTCTAGACAAAAAATCTTTTCTTAAATCTTGAAAGATTTCGTTTAATTCTGATTCAATAATTTTTTTAGATAGTCTAGAATGTATACTTTCTAGAAGATCTGTTTCAGCTAAACCTAAGTGAATGGTAGGGTTATCAGAGTCGAAGTAGGGTTTTAGTGCTTGATTAACTATAGCCTCTACTTCAGACTCGTCAAATTCTTCCATCAGAAGCTAGAAGGTATAGCTGCCTGTGAGTTGTCTGAGGTTGCGGACGACGAAGATGAGTCTGAGTTAGACTTTGAGTAAGGTCCGTAAGTCATGTGCTCAGCAACAATAACAACTTTGCTGCGGCCAGATCCGTCTTGCTTCCAACGCTCCTGAAGTAGACGACCAACAACTGAAACACTAGTACCTTTCTTCATCTTGCCAGATGAAATCTGAGTATTAACGAAGCTAGCGTTCTTGCTGGTAAAGCCGTCCTTATCCTTGAGATAGAAGACAACATCAAAGTATCCTGAGTTATTATCAGAATCCTTTTCAGACCCGGCATAATCTACGCCTATGCGAGCCTTCATAATTTTTCCGTCTGCAATCAATTCTGGATCAGCGATAATGCCGCCAGAAATGTTAATAATGTTTTTGGGATCAATCATTGTTATTCTCCTCAATGGATTTAAAGTTTATTATTATTTCTTCTAGGTATTCTATAGCCATTTTCATAGCTTGTTCTGGACCGTGGTGAACCACGAGATGATGAAAATAGTTAATGAACAGATTATATATGCCAGTTCTTAGTTCTGTCAATACATCCGTTTTAACATATTCATCAACTTTAGATACTAGTCCATCTTGCGGATCTTTGCTTTCAGTCATCAAGAAGCTCCTGTTCTTTTTGATAAAGCTGAATCTATCATTTGTCCTAGTCTCTTTATATCTGTAAAACCTTTATCATACATAATAGATATGATAGGTTTTGGATCTATGGAGTTGTAAGTTATTAATTGAAGATTAAAAACATCA
>Ga0208160_1000032_pt1 | contig 55847 bp, 66 predicted proteins | sample CB_VirMetaG_FD_184536 | JGI IMG/M metagenome (GOLD analysis project Ga0208160, IMG submission 184536) | Freshwater to marine saline gradient viral communities from Chesapeake Bay - CB_1504_1 Viral MetaG (SPAdes) (version 4) | ecosystem: Environmental > Aquatic > Marine > Coastal | place: USA... | reverse complement strand
GATTTGGAGGATGTGCTTGTCTGCGAATCCCCGCTTGGGGAAGAACTCGCAAGTGGTGTCGGAGTACCCTTCGAAGAGTCCTGCGACAGCGTGGATTACTGCGTATTGTTTCATGATGAGAAAGGATTCTTGTAAGTTTTTTCGATGATGAGGTCAGCTGCCTCGTCGATGTTAGACAGGAGTGTGTACAATGGAGTGGTGCATGAGTGCTTGCCCTCCAAAGAGGCACATGACGCGGCCATTAGTGATGCCACATCCCTGCCACGGCTGAAGTTGAGGATGAGGTTGACCTTGCTCAGGTCTTCCTGAATTGCTTCGGCAAGTTGCCGTGTGTTCATGTCTTGTAACATGGTTATTGAATTGAAGTTTGAAAATGATTGATAAGTATTGTGTGTATATATACTCTCTTCACTACGTTCAGAGAGAGTATATATACCACACTACTAATAGAAGGGAGGTTGGGATTCGAACACAACTGCCATCAGCCTTTTACCACACTGATGTACGCACCGACTGCGCTCCCTTGATAAAGGTGAGGGAAAGGCGTGACGTTTCACGTCTCCCCCTCGATGGTCAAACTTCAATCAACCAATTCCTTTTCGAGAAGGCCATCTTCCACGATGCCTTCTATAATGTGGTCAATGATGCGGTCGATTACACCCGCTTGGTCGCTCCAATTCCCGTACCCTTTGGCGTCATGCAGGAACTCATTGAGTTGCTTGTACATATCGGAAGGGATGTGGCGTCGAAGATACTCTACCATGTCTTCGTAGTATGAATCCATAGTGATGTCACCCTCATCCCACTCCCGCCACAGGTTGCAGAACCCGTTGTTGTAGTAGTCGTACCCGACACGAGAGATAGCACGGAGGGCTTCGGGCCACCCGTCTTCCGCTTCGCCTGATGCAGGGATAAGCTGTTCCCATGCCTTGCTGTACTGCTCTTGGTACTTGCCTTCATTGTCCCAGTAAGTACCCCATGGTTGGTCTTTCACTTGTGTATCAGCCATTGTCTTGTTGTTTTTCGGTTTGCCACTTGTTGTAGCCTTTCTCTACGGCAGTGTTGAGAGCCTCTGCCTGCACTCGATCGATTGCCCGCCCTTGCATACGAGCAAGCTCGATGATTACGTTTACGATGTCAGTCATGCCATGTATGAGATTTCAGATGGGTTGTACCCAAGTTCGTATAGTGTTGATTCCAAGTCCTCGACGTCATCGAGGTTGACGATGGTAATGATTTCCACCTCTCGTGTAGAGTAGTCGAGGATGGCTACTTGATTGTCTTCGAGTGTTACTTTCATGAGTATTTGTTTTCGATTCGTTGTTTGGTTTCTTCACAGCATGCAACCCATGCCTCCATGTTCACGAAGGAGAACTTGCCCGCTTCGCAGTTTGCTTTGTAGTCCGCAAGGATTGCATCCTTGTTCTCGATGTATTGGTCGAGTCCTTTTTGTAGGCAGTCAATCACCACCATTTGTACGAGTGCCCCGTACTTGGAGTAGCCCTCCGTCAGGTGAGTGAGGAACTCCGCATTTGTCATTTGTTTGATGTTGTCCATCGTAATTGATTTGAAGTTTGTTATTGAGAGGTGTTGTATATATCTCTCTTCACTACGTTCAGAGAGATATATACTAACACTCTCTATTTGAGGCTGAACATCGTGTCCTTGAAGGCCTCTTCGAGAATCCTTTTGTTGATATTGTCTGCTTTGAAGTACGCCTCGATGAGTGCACGTTCGAAGCTCCCGCAGTTCTGCTGTCGCAGTTCAAGTCGTTCGTATTGTGTCATGCTGGTTCGTTTGGGGTTTGCCACCACTCGATTTCTTCGTCGTGGAGGCGGAACTCGATGCATCCGCTGAGGTCTCCGTTCCACACCTCAATCCACACTCCGTGGTCGTCAGGAGCGCCCATTATGTGGGATGCGTAGTGACCCGCATCTTGCAGTGCTTTGACTGCACGTTCGCATTGTTCTTGTGTCATTGTTCTTTCGGTTTGGTGTTGGACAACTGCTCCGCAAGGGACTTGTTGTGCTTGACAAGCTCGGCCTCCTGCATCTTGGCGAGGTCGATGATGATGTTGAAGATTTCTTTGCTGTTCATAGGTCAATGATTACGCCCTTCTCTTCGAGGGCATCGGTGATATATTCAGGGAGTTCGAAGCATCCATCCCACCCAGTGAGGCGTACATCTCCGTTGTCATCCCAGCACACTTCGAGCACACCGCCTGCATAGAAGCGCTCCCCCCTTGACTCAACGTCATACGTCTTGTACCGTCCACCATACCTGTGGTTGGGGTCAATCTCGATGGTGGTGTCCATCTCTACGTTCCCTGCTCGGTCGTGGTCGCCGTACAGGGTGCTTGTCATAGCTACGTGTGGTAGCGTGGTCTTGAAGTTGAGTTTGAATTTCATTGGTCGATGTTTTCGGAGTCCACGATGATGTCGCAGAGCAACTTCTCTTGGAGTTGCTCGGCATCGTCAGCCCATGAAACGAGCGTGTCGATGGCAAGTTTTGCCGTGGATGTGCCAGCTTGTGGCACGTTTGAGAGGATGGAGGCCATCCCCTTCACGTCGTCAGGCACAAGCCGAGCGCACCGATTGAGTTCGTTGAGTCGCTTCCCGTGGTGGAAGTCGTTGAGGAAGAGCACCGCCGCACCGACGGGCTGAGAAAAGAAGTTGTCCATGAGATTGGAAATTTGAAGTTTGATACAGACCCCGTAAGGGGTTTCGCCTATTCAAGGCTCATCAGTGTACCTGTGGTGTCAGTATGGGGGCTTGTCAGGTGATGATGAGAGAGCTGCATCAATCGCCTTGGACATTAAATACTCTTCGAGTTCTTCATCCAAGTGGTAGTCGAGGATGTACTGCCTTGCCGCAGGGTCGTCGCCCAACACCCTGTATACATCTACACTTGTCATGTAGCCTGATTGGATGACGGAGTCGATGATGTCTGAAACGTTTGACATGATGATTGAGTTTTGAAGTTTGACATTTGAGAGGGTTCGTATATTACCTCTCTTCACTACGTTCAGAGAGTAATATACTCACCTCTCTATTAGGATTGGAGGATTGCCACCACCAAAAGCGTGGCCATCCATGCAAGGAACGCGAGGAACGCGATGTTCAATCGTTTGTTCATCTGAAAGCGTTTAAGTTATTGATTATCAACAGGTTCGATTGACTTGATGTTGTGTCCATTTGGCACAAGTTCGAGTGCTCTCTTACGCGCATGGTCGATCGACCACGCCTTGAACGTGAGCGCATCCCAGTCATCTCGGTCGAAGCCGTAGTAGTAAACCATTCGGTACTCCTTAGAAGGAGTAGATTTGGGGAGCCAATCGCTCATCGTGCCCCGCTTGGGGTAGCGCTCCCATACGTTCATGTGAGCTTGATTTCGCAGTTGTTCTTGAAGTCCCAAATGGCTTCCTCACCACGCGCTTTCGCAAGTTCGAGAGCCACTTGCTTGGACTTGACTACGTCAGAGATTTCGATGAAGGCATAGTTGTCGTCGTTCACCCACGCACCGATTACCTGCATACCCGTGTCGGGCTGACGCTTCATGAACTCAACTTTGAGTTTCATGATTTCTCGGAACTTGTTGAAAGACAAGTCGTTGTTGTCCTCCATCTCGACGGAATCCGCCGCACCTCCAACGGCATAGCCGTCATTTCCTGCATAGGTGAGCAGGTCAGCGTTTACGCTGAAGCCCTCGCTCTCTTGAACGAGGAAGTATAAGGATTTAATTGTCATCGTAGATGAATTTTGAAGTTTGATACAGACACCACTTTCGTGGTGTTTCGTCCAATCAGGACTCATCAGTGTACCTGTGAATTGAGATTACATCTCAATCAAGTCCTCCAAAGTCATCTGCTCAAGGCAGGTGAGTTCGTCCCACTCAGCGGTCGCACGGACCGCGTCGAAGGAAAGGTGAAGGTCGAGGAGGTCAGCGATGAGCTGACGGCGGATGTCTGCAAATGTCTGCATAGGGAAATTGAATTGAAGTTTGAAAATTGAGTTCAAAGTGTATCTAAGATATATACACTCTTCATAAATGAAGAGAGTGTATATATCAAGATACTCTAAGGGGTTATCGAATAAGCTCTCGGAAGATGGTAATCTTCACAGCGCCTGCTGTTGCGTCATGCAGGAGGTCTTTCAGACCTTGCAAAGCCCAAATCATTCGTGGCTTGTCGCCATCTTCTTCGTTATCAACGAAGGTGTCAAGCCAATCGACAGCTTCGCTGAAGGTCTCGTAGTCGAGCGTTGCGTCCTTCGGGTAAGAGGAGCTGATGAATTTGATATCTTCGATATCAAGGTCGGAAACAAGGTAGTTCATTTTCAATGAATTAAGGGTTATCGATTAAACTAATCCTTTCAGGATTAGAGTTGGAATGGAACATCTTCGAAGCTAACTTCGTTAGAAGGGGAGGAAGCAGGAGTCATAGACTCCATCGCAATCGCAAGGCAGGCCGTGAGAGCCTCAATCTTTGCTTCCAAGGAAGCAATTCGAGAGTCATCAGCAGTCACTGCTTTAGCAGTGGAAGCTTCGGCCTCAGCCTTGCGAGCCTCTGCCTCTGCCCTGCGCTTTGCGGCAAGCTTGACTTTCGGTGAGTTGGCTTTAGCCAAAGACCGCTTCTCATCCATCTCTGCAAGAGATGCTTTAGCTTCGGAGACCGAAGCTGTCTTAGCCTTCGGAGAAGGCTTGACTGGAGAGTCAGCCTTCCCATGGAAGGCTTTCTCTTGGCGGTCAGCAACTCGTTGCTGTGGAGTTGCCTTCTTCGTCGTCTTACGACGACGCTTCGTAGCCTTCTTCGAAGGCTTGTCGGCAACCTCTTCGAGGTTGTTGATGAAGTCCAAGGCCTCACTCAGCAGCTTCGCTGCTGCTGCTTTGCGGGCTGCTGTTGGACGGAAGGTGGCTTGGTTGACAGCCTTACGGCAGTCGGAGAAATTGAAGTTTGACATGAGATAATGTATTAAATGAAACTCATAGAGTTTCGTTTCATTTAATACATATCTCTAGGGTTCGGTGTATTCACTACACTATCGAAGATAGTAGTAGTGGAGATGAAAGCCGCTAACACATTGAGAGATAACTCGTTATCTCCGTATGTTAGCCATCACGAAGACCGACCAAAACGGCACCGATTGTTTCCCCTGAAAGGGGAAGAGTCAAGGTCGAAGGATGGATTGGGGAGGGATTGTCCCACCGCTTAGGAGACGGCGCAAGCTTCGCAGGTCTCATGCAGTGGTAGAGCTAACCTTACCTAACTGACTGAAAGTCAGTAGGTAAAAAGCTAAAAGTATTCCAGCAACTATCGAAGATAGTTGGGGGGTGGGGTTGGGGAATCGGTTTCGGTTCACATGCGCAGTCGTGCGGAAGTATATATAATCCCCACCATCTACATTTCTGGTGCATTTTTTTGGATCATTGACTTCAGTATCAAGAAAAAACCACCAAAACTGATCTAACACCTTATCAACAACACATCAGAATCTACTACTTAATCCTTTCATTTATAGCCAGTTAGAGTCTTTTGTTTAAACTTTTGCTTTAGGGTTGACTTTTAAGATTTTCCTTTATACCTTTACGGCATCGAAGCGATTCAGAAGTAAGAATAAGCATGCAAAGTTGGTTTTTGTGTGTACACAGAAGAATCCTTTTTCTTTATGGCGCGAGAATAGTTGTATCTAGACATGAGAACAGCATATAGAGCCCAATCGGGCATGAAAGTACAGAAGGATCCCCCCAAGGGTTATCGTTACAACGAGGCTGGGAACTTAGTTCCTGTGGATTTCAGTGAATTTCACAGTGAGGGGGACAATTATTTGAATCTTGCTGCTTTGGACAGCATTGTTCAGTCCCCTTACCGCAATGCTATGATTGATTTTGCGGAGTTTAGGGACCAAGTAAGAAGGGTTGAGGCTGGTCCTGACTCACCAGACCCGTATAGGCAGCGTCAGATAGTTACTGTTGATGGTGTCGACATACCTGTAGGTGTTGGGAGGGGTGCTTACCAGTTTGACTACCCTACAGCACAGACAGCATACAACAGGTTGAAGTCTATTGCAGAGAAAAGGAATATGGAGTATCCTGAGTTGAGTGACGATGAGCTGAGGGATGTGAGCTCTTTGGATCCAGAGATACAGGACATGTTGTTTACGGCTCACTTTGCCAAAGACCCTTCTACTTCGGTTGAAAAGGTTCTTTCTAGCAAAGAGAACTGGGCTGATCAGTATCAGGTTGGACACTTTAAGGGTGAGAAGGACAGAAGAGATCACTTCAGAAGCCTTATGCAATGATTGTAAAGAAGAAAGACGGGTATTACGTCAAGAGCGAAAAAGGGAAGGCTTTAGGGGGTCCTTATGGGAGCAGGCTGGCTGCTATGAGGCGGCTTAAGCAGGTTGAATACTTTAAAAATAAGTAATTATATTTGCTGTCATGAAGACAATGAAGAAATACAACAATGGGGGTAAAAAACCCCTTTCAAAGAAAGAGTATGAATCCATTATGGACAGGCTCAAAGCGTATATACCTCAGATGGGGGCAAACGCGGAGAGCTTTCCGTCGGATACGTACAGACCATATCAAGAGATGACCCCCAGGGAAAAGTTTCTTCAGAAAGAGAGAACGTTTGACCCCCATGGGTATTACGTTGGTCAGATAGAAGAAAGCAACTTGCCAAGACTTGTGCGTGGCGTTGATCAGGTTGTAACTGGTATGGACTATCGTGGCGAACGCGGAAACCGCAGAAGAGAAGAGATGCTGGGGAATGGAAGGAACTTGGTTGCTGAGCATCTCAAGATGCTGGAGGGTGACCACGATCCAAGAGAGTATGGATACAGCAGAAGTGGTTTGAGACAGCAGATTGAGTCTCAGTATGATACTCCTCACGAGGGTCCTCTCTCAAGAAAAAGAGACGAGATACTTAATGAGTTTGACAAGGAGACAATGAGACTGATGCTCGAAGAAAACCGCAGACGCTTGAATCGTGGTGCCGAGGGCGGCATGAAGTACAGATTGCTCAAGAAGTAAGTGAGGAAACACTACTTCAACCCGAAGCAGAAGCGAAAGGACTCTGGAGTAGAGAATGAAAAAAGACGCCTAAACAATGAAGCTGTCAAAAAATCTGTCGCTCGCAGAAGTGACAAAAAGCACCACGGCTAAGCGCTTAGGCATAGATAACACCCCCGATGACTGGACTACAGAAAATCTTCGACAAATTGCGCTCAACGTATTTCAACCTCTTAGGGATGCTTTCGGGTGCCCTATATACGTGTCGAGCGGCTATCGCTCAGCTGAGCTCAACGCTGCTATCGGTGGCTCAGAGCGCAGTCAGCATGTGGAAGGAAGAGCACTCGATCTGGACGCAGACGTTTTTGGACGCTGCACAAACTCTCAAATCTTCCAGTATATACTCAACAACCTTACGTTTGATCAGCTTATTTGGGAGTTTGGTGACGAAGACAATCCTGATTGGGTTCACGTCAGCTTCGTTTACGATGGGATTAATCGTGGTCGGTGCCTCAAAGCTTGTCGCGATGATCAAGGGAAAACTTACTACAAAGTAATATTTGAATAATGGCTACACTCACAGTAACAATAACAGAGAACGTCACCCTCAATGGAAAAGAAAGGGGTAGCGAAAACACCCTTGAGATAACGGGTGTCAATCAAACCATGGGCAGGATAGTAAGCACACCTGCTGATGGGGGTGGGGCAGCTACTCAAACCACCATAGCTAACTTTAGAACTGCTGTCACCACGGCAGATAGCGCTATGGATGACGACGATGTAAAGTACGTGAGGGTAACGAACCTTGACGAAACCAACCAGATCATCTTGTCTTTGCAGATAGCTGCTAACGGTGATGCCGATGCAGACTCTTCAGCCAGCATACTCTTGGGGGCGAAACAGAGTTTTATAGTGCACAAAGGTGTTGGTGTAACTGCTGTCGACGATGACTCCGCCACAGCTGTAACTGTACTTAAAGATCTTGAGAGCATCATAGCTATCAACGACAACAATGTTGACGTAGACGTAGAAGTCTTTGTTGCTAGTGCTTAAAGCTCTAGCTCTTTGTAAAACGACTGCACAAGAAGCCTTGCTCTCTGCGTGAGAGCATATCGTACTCTGTAGTTGTATTTGGTCTCTTCTCTAAACAAGTGGTCCGCCATAGTCTGTGACGGGGTCATCTTGTCAAAGTGCTTGTATATATAGCCCTCGTTAAGCAGTGGGTATATAATCCTTTCCCCTAGTTTCTTTTCTGAATAGTCGTACTCTTTAGATGCGTGCTTTAGAGTAAAGAATTCCAGATCGTAAGCCCAGAGCATAAACATCATCTCTCTCTCAAAGATGTCCTTCTTGTGGCAGAAATTCATCATAGTGCGCCTGTAGTTCTTTAGGTAGTTCTTTTTTACGTACCTTTGATTGAGGCGAGAAAACTCTCTAAAGAGTTTCTTTTTTGAAACAACGCTTTTTGGCATTAAACTAAAGATATGGATAAGTACAAAGGTATGGAACAAGAGGGATTTTGGTTCGAAATGCAAGAGCTTGCACATTCTTTTTCTGATGTAATAAAGAAGTATGGGATGGAAGATCAAGTCATATCAGCTATAGTGGTAGGTGTGCTTGAACCCGTTGACGAAGAAACAAGCAACATGAGAGCTTTCTTTTACTACAACCTCGAAACTCAAGAGGAGCTAGATGTTGTGAAAGACTTTATGACAAACTCTTACTCACCGTCAGACGATGATGACTTTGACATCGATGGATTACTCGACGGACTGGGTATATCACTTAATTAAAATGCAAGGACTTATTAGGAAAATTATTGTCGGCAGAGACCCGAAAGACGCGATGGCGTACTATGTAGGGATGAAGGCAGGCACAGGCAAGGTTAGCGCTATAGTGTTAGACGAAGAACACTTATACAGATACAGTAAGAAAAGATATCTTGTATATTTGCAGTCGGATGACGGTCAGGTGCTGTGGAAGTCTGTCGACGACATGCCATGTATGATAGAATTTGATTGCAACTTCTGATGAATAAAGACAACCTATATACTGGTGGCAACGAGTTTGCTAGACCTAACGGAAAGCCGTATGTAGGGAGTTATCATATCCACGAAGGTAGAGGGGCTATGTCTGGGGCCTCTCATACCTCAAGCAGTGTAAACCTTACCCCCATCACTGCAGCAGCCTCTAAAAAGGTTTCTCAGGTGGAGGCGGAAAGACAAAAGTCCTTTATAAGGACCTCTAGACAAAACCCACGACCAGGGTCACGGTCAACTTTATATTAATTAAATGAAGACTTTACATGTGTTCGTCGTTGAGCTTGAAAAACAGATCAACGACACGATTACCACGAAGAGTGGTTTGGAGCTGTATATCGACACACGTTTCGAAGGCAGCGAGTTTAAGCACAGGGTGACTCAGGGCCCCGTAGTTTCTCCACCGCTAAAGCATAATACTGGCGTAAAAGTTGGAGATACGCTTTATTTTCACCATCTTGTGGTCATGAATAAAGGACAGGCACTTACTGGTGACGACAACCACTTTATCGTAATGTACGACCCAAGAAGCACGATCAACAATCAAGCTATAGCGTACAAGTGCAAAGAGAGCGGGGAGATACAGCCTTTGGCTGGGTGGACGCTACTGGAGGAAGTTGAGCAGGAAGAGCTCCACCTAAAGTCAGATGTTATTGATATCGTAGAACTCAAAGACAAGCTACCGACAAAAGGTAGAGTGGCTTTTAACGCTCCCTGGATAGAAGAAAGCGGGCTTAAGGTTGGCGACATAGTCGGGTTCAAAGAGAACAGAGACTACCGAATTAACATCGAAGGCAAGGAGTACTACAGAACTAGATTAGAAGATTTGTTGTATGTCGAAGAAGAAGTTCACAACGATTGATGCAGCTCAGCGCCTTATGGCGAGCATGGAGGCGGCAATCGACAACATGATCGACGAAGTGAGGAAACCTGTTGATCCTGAGATCAACGGAAGCGCACGTAAGGCCGAGCTTCAGTCCATCAAGCAAACAGCTACAGACTGTAAAGAACTAATCGTTGAAAGACAACGGTTAGAACAAATGATAAAAGACCTATCTACAAATGGAGGCATCGAAGAAGCCAGAGACTACAGCGGAGGTTTCGCTGAAAAGTTCTCTAAATGATTGGAAAGAAGTTGTATATCAAATGAACAAAACAGACTTTAGGTTCTGGGAGGAATCCTGGAACGACGAATTCGAAGATTAAGCGGCATCCTCCTTTCGCCAGGCGGCCCCCTACGCAAACAAGGGGTAATCAAACTGGGGCGTAGTTCAGTTGGTTAGAGCGTCTGTCTTATACACAGGAAGTCGTGGGTTCAAGTCCCACCGCCCCAACAAATAAAATTTAAACCATGGCAAAGAAACAAGGAGTAGGTGAAACCTACACGAAAACGACCGTTCGGCGTAAGGGGGTGCACGCGAAAACCAAGCAGTCCAAAAACAAAAACTCTAAAAACTACAAGAAGGTATACAGGGCTCAAGGGCGTTGAGGGTATATATGTGTCCACTTTTTGTGCATGGGGGTATATATGTGTCCACTTTTGTATCTTTACGGCATGAGGCTCAAGAAGCGCAACTACAAAGAAGAGTATCGTAAGTACGGTAAGGGCGGGAAAGCCAAGAGGTACCGCGCGGCCTTGAACAGGATAAACAGAAGAAAGGGCACGTATGGCAATGGGGACGGACTTGATGAAGCTCACGTTGGGTCTTCAAAGAGAACGACTCCTATGCCAGCATCCAGAAACAGGGCTAACAACAGGCCTAGGATAAGACGCAGCAGGTAACTGTATGCGCCCGTAGCTCAGCTGGACAGAGCATTTGCCTTCTAAGCAAACGGTCACAGGTTCGAATCCTGTCGGGCGTACTAAATTGAATTAAAATGGCTGATTACATCTGCAACTGCAAAGAGAAACACGAAGAGTCAAAAAGCGGCGTATCCATTAAGTTTGGATCTGACGGAGCTTACCACGACATAAAGTGTCCATGCGGTAAGTACATGGAGCTCAAGAACCCAAAGTCTGGGGCACCAAGTTTTAGAAGCAACCGTTATGGTCAGGTATTCTGATGAGGATCCTATCCGAATTTGCCCCAAGGGTACGGAAGGTGAAAGTATTGAACTTGGTGGGCTGGTCATTGTTCTTCCCGCTACACCTCCCAAGGAGGAAATTGCTGGACATGGAGCCACAAAGCATATGCAGCTGTGGCAGAGAATTCCTATGCCCCAGGAGCTGTCTAGGATTAAGTCTATGGATGAGTGGGGGGAGATGCCAAGGGAGTTTCGACAAAAGTTTTCTCCGTATATCGAAGAAGAGTTTCGCCGTCGGCGTGAGGGCTTTTGGTTTTATAATAACGGTGAGCCTACATATATTACGGGTAGGCACTACATGATGCTACAGTGGACTCGGATGGATATAGGTTATCCGAGCTTCCTAAACTTCCAAAGAGAAATTTTCTTACATTTGGCAGCGTGTGAGGCGGACCCGCGCTGTATAGGCCAGCTGTATACTAAGTGCAGGCGGAGTGGGTATACGAATATCTGCTCCGCCGTCCTTCTTGATGAAGCGACGCAGGTCAAAGACAAACTCCTTGGAATCCAGTCAAAGACTGGTAAGGACGCTCAGGAAAATATATTCATGAAGAAGGTGGTGCAGATGTTCCGCCACTACCCCTTCTTCTTTAAACCCATTCAAGATGGTACCACTAACCCACGCATGGAGCTGGCTTTTCGCGAGCCGAGTAAGAGAATCACGAAGAAGAATAAGACTTCGCAGACGGGCGAGGCTCTTAATACGGTAATTAACTGGAAGAACACCACTAACAATGCGTATGATGGAGAGAAGCTCCACATACTGTATCTAGATGAGGCTGGAAAATGGGAAAAACCTACAGACATAAGGGACGCCTGGAGGATTCAACGGACGTGTTTGATCGTCGGTCGAAAAATAATCGGAAAGGCCCTGGTCGGAAGCACCGTAAATCCAATGGACAAGGGTGGAAAGGAATACAAGGACCTTTGGAAGGATTCGGACCCGAACGAGAGGAACAAGAATGGCAGGACTAGAAGCGGCCTGTATAGGCTGTTTATACCAGCATATGATTCCTTAGAGGGGTTTTTTGACAAGTACGGTAATCCAGTCGTATCCGATCCAGAGGAAGTTGTAGAAGGGTTAGACGGTGAAGACATTGTATTTGGAGCCAAGACGTATCTCAAGAACGAAAGAGAGAACTTGAAGAACGATGCGTCAGAGCTTAATGAGGTTATTCGTCAGTTTCCTTTTACAGAAGACGAGGCCTTTAGAGATAGCATTGATGGGAGCCTTTTTAATGTTGGCCACATATATGAACAAATACAATACAACGACGACCTTTTTCCAAATCCAGTAGTAAAAGGCAACTTTGTCTGGAAGGACGGGGTTCAAGATTCGGAGGTTGTATTCAAGCCAGACGCAAAAGGAAGGTTTAGAGTTTCTTGGATGCCCCCAGAGAATATGAGAAACCAAAAGAAGTTTGAAAGAAGTAAACGCATTGCACCTAATGCAGAGCTGGGGGTAGGCGGGGTTGACTCTTATGACCTTGATGCCACCGTCGACGGACGCGGGTCTAAGGGTGCGCTACACTTGTACAACAAGTTCCACATGGAGTACCCATCGAACATGTTTGTGCTTGAGTATGCGTCCCGTCCGCCTCTAGCTAAAATCTTCTATGAGGACTGCCTTATGGCAGCTGTGTTTTATGGGTACCCATTGTTAATTGAAAACAATAAGTACGGTATCGCAAGGTACTTTGAATCAAGGGGTTACGATGGATACTTAATGGAAAGACCTAAACACCTTGTTGCGCCAAACAGCTCTATAAAAACTAAAACCAAGGGTATACCGTCTAACTCTCAAGATGTCATTCAGGCTCACGCTCACGCTATTGAAGCATACATACATGACCACGTTGGAATAAATAGAGAGACTGGTGACTATGGGAAGATGTATTTCAACAGGACCCTTGAGGACTGGATTGGATTTAAGATCAACGACAGAACAAAATTTGACCTTACCATAAGTTCTGGATTGTGTCTTTTGGCCGCGCAAAAAGTGAAGCCAAAAGAGAAGACATCTAGCTTCGATGAGCGCAAATTTTTTAGGCGATATGAGGTGCGCGGATGATTTGTTATATTTGCCCTAAATAATGTATAAATGTATAATAGGGACAAATCGTCTTCTGGCTTCCCCAACCCCCTTGCTAGCGAACAAGAAAAGCGTGACAAGAGCTATGGGTTGCGGTATGCAAAAGCTATAGAAAGCCAGTGGGGTAAGATGGCAGATAAAAGTTCTCTCTACGGAAGTAGAAATGAGATCTTTAGTAGAAACAGGAATTATGCCAACGGAACCCAGGACACCAGTATATACAAACAACTGCTTACTTCTCTTGCGCCAAACAATGGCGAGGGGAGCTTGCTTAACTTGGACTTTACTCCTGTCCCAGTGCTTCCTAAATTTGTTAGGGTTGTTGTAAACAAAATACTGTCAAGAAACCCCTATCCAAACCTTGAGGCTGTAGACCCTCTCTCCTCTTCAGAAAAAAACAAGGAGAAGAACAGAATCAGAACACAAGTAGCCGTAAGAAAGCAGCTTGAAGAACTTAAAGAACAGACAGGTGGTCTTGTTCTTGACGAGGATCCAGCAAACCTTCCAGAGACGCTAGAAGAAGCTGAAATCTTCTTGGATACAAACATCAAGACAGACGCAGAGATAGCAGCTCAAGTTGCCACTAACCTCACCCTCTCTTGGAACAACTTTAATGATGGGACATACAGGAGATGTGTAAACGACTTGACGGCCCTTGGATTGGCGGTTGTAAAAAGAACTAACGATCCCAACTACGGTATTAAGGTCGAGTACGTAGACCCAAAGAACTTTGTCCACAGCTACACCGAAGACCCATTTTTTGAGGACATAGTGTACGCTGGACACATAAAGGAAGTTACTGTAAGTGAGCTTAAGAGAATGGCTGGTGGCGAGCTCACAGAAGATGACTTGAAAGAGATACTTAAGGTAGCTTCCAAGAAGTCAAGCAAGTACGGTGCGTCTCCATCTGACTACAGAGCATACAACGCAGATAAAGACTACAGCGAGTACATGGTGCAGATCATGGACTTTGAGTTTATATCTGTCGATTGCATGTACTTTGAAGAGAAGTCAAACAGATACGGGAACACTGGTTTTTACTACGAAGGATTCGAGTACAAAGAAAGAGCTGGCTCTGTATATGAAAGAAAGCCTTACAAGCTCGAAACAGAGATGGTGTATGGTGGAACCTACATACTTGGAACAAAGCACGTTATCAAGTACGGTAAGGTAGCCAACGTACCTAAAAACATCCACGATCTTTCAAGATGCAAGATGTCTTTCTCTCCAGTTGCAACCAACCTTAAAGACAATATGCCTAAGTCTATGGTTGACAGCTGTGTAGGTTTTGCAGACATGCTTCAGATAACGCACTTGAAGCTTCAGCAAGCTATCGCCAAGGCTAAGCCAGATGGATTGATTATTGACATTGAGGGGTTGGAAAATGTGCAGCTCGGTAAGGGCGGTGAGCTTCAGCCACTAGAGCTTCACGACATCTACGAGCAGACTGGCGTATTCTACTACAGAAGTAAAAACCCAGAAGGAGGATTCCAGAATCCACCAGTTCGTGAGATAGGTAATAGCATCCGAAATATTAACGAGCTTATCGGATTGTATAACCACTACTTGCGACTCATTAGAGATACTACTGGCATCAACGAAGCGATGGATGCCTCTTCTCCTAAGGGGGATGCCTTGGTGGGTGTTAGACAGCAAGCTATTGCGGCTGGAAATAACGCCATATACGATATAACAAACTCTTCTATGATGCTCTTCAAGAAGGTTTGTCAAGATGTTGTAAAGTGCATTCAAATCATCCCGCCAGAGTCTGTGCTTATGACGGCATACAAGAATGCTATAGGCGAAGAGAACATGAAGGTTCTTAGCTCATTTAGCGACTTGCCTATGTACAACTTTGGAGTTCAAGTCCAAAAAGAAATGGAGGATGAAGAGCGTCAGTTCTTGGAGCAAAACATACAGGTGGCTTTGGCTCAGAAAGAGATAGATCTTGAAGACGCTATGGCTGTTAGAGATTTAAAAGACATAAACCAAGCGGAGAGACTTCTTGTTGTTCGACGTCAGAAGCGCATGAAGAAGCAGCAAGAGATAGCTCAACAGAACTCTCAGATGCAGGCTCAACAGCAGGCTGCTGCTGCTCAGGCTGCCAGTCAGTCAAGAATGCAAGAGATGCAGATGCAAGCTCAGATTACAGCTCAGGAACTGCAGCTTAAAAACCAGCTGGAAGCTCAGCTTGAACAAGTGAAGCATCAGTTTAGAAAAGAAATTGAACTCATCAGAGCTCAAGCAACGCTTGGATTTAGAACCGAAGAGCAAGAGTTTAAGGAAAAGCTTGAGGTTCTTAAGGAAGACAGAAAAGACGATCGTGTAGATAAACAAGCTGTGGCTCAGTCCAAACTTTTGAGTCAAAGAAAAGACCAGCGCGGCGAGCTTCCAGAAACTAAGCAAGAAACAAATATTAGCGAACTTCTTCAATAATGGCTAACAAGGTAAATTTAGATATAGCTGAAAAGCTAAACATCACGTGTAGAAAGGGCGACACCTTCACGCTCACCCTGACACTAAAGGATTCGTCTGGCACGGCCTTGACGCTGGCCACAAGTGGTTACGAATTTCTCATGCAAGTTCGCGGACCTAAAAACCCAAGGACTCAGCAAAGGCCTTTGATTATGGGTACGTCTACAAAAGGAAGGCTTGCTGAAAAAGATGGTTTTTCTACAAACTTTACTTTCACCACTGACGACAGCGGAAACGTAACCATAACTGCCTCTAACGAAGTCATGGAGAAGGTTGATGCAGGCAAGTACTACTATGACTTGCAACAAATTGTAGACAACGTAAATACTACTATATTAGAGGGTTTGTTTATTGTCAACGACGACATCTCTAAAACAACTCTGTAATGGCAATTACTGTAACAGACTCTGCTGGTAACACAATATCTGTATCTGTATCTGGAGGCACTTCAACCTCCTTTACGACTACTAGCACAGCTGTATCGGTATCTTCACCCACTGAGTCTAGTGTAGAGGTTAAGGCTCAAGGGCCTAAGGGGGATACAGGTGAGACTGGACCTCAGGGCATACAAGGCATACAGGGCATACAAGGCGAGACGGGCCCAGCTGGTGCCGATGGACAGGGTGTACCCGTGGGAGGGGATCAGTATCAACTGCTTAGAAAAGTAAGCGGAACTGACTACGACACAGAATGGGATTACGCAGACAGGATTAATATCGAAGTAAGATTTGATGAGGCGGTGTCAAAGGGAGACCCTCTTTATGTGACTGGATACAACAACGGTCAAAACAAGATCACCGTCGCAAAGGCAGATGCTTCTGACTCATCTAAGATGCCGTCGATTGGGTTGGCGTTTGCAGATTACTCTCAAAACGACAATGGTCAGGTTACGTGCATAGGAAGTCTTGAGGATATTGACACTCAGGTGGATAATGACTTTCAAGAGGGGGATGTGATTTACGTGGCTTCTGGAGGTGGGCTAACCAATGTCAAGCCCACTGGCACCAACCTCATTCAGAACGTAGGCAAGGTAGGTAGGCGTCAGCAAAACAACGGCGAGATTGTTGTGATGGCTATCGGTCGTTCTAACGACGTGCCTAACATTCCCGAGGGACAGACTTGGATTGGTAATGCAAGTGGTGTAGCCACACCAACTACTCTTGCTGATGTAGCCACTAGCGGGGCTTACTCTGACTTGAGCGGAACCCCATCCATCCCAGTGTCAGGCGTTGACTTTGATCCCGTTGGCACCGACAACAGTACAGACGTTACACTCGCTGGCGCTTACAACTACCTCACGCTTGCTGGTCAGGAAATCACGTTGGGTCAAGTAGATTACACTACGGATGTATCCAACACACCTACGATTCCTACTTCAGGCGTAGACTTCGATCCCGTTGGTACAGACAACAGTACTGACGTCACGCTTGCTGGCGCGTACAACTACCTTACGCTTGCTGGACAACAGATTACGCTTGGCCAAGTAGATTACACAACAGACATATCTAACACGCCGACTATACCTACTTCTGGCGTAGACTTTGACCCTGTCGGTACAGACAACTCCACTGATGTAACTCTTGCAGGAGCCTATAACTACTTGACGCTTTCTGGACAACAGATTACTCTCGGACAGGTAGACTACACGACAGACATATCTAACACCCCTACAATCCCAACCTCAGGGGTTGATTTCGATCCTGTAGGTACGGACAACAGTACGGACGTTTCAATCAACGCGAACGCGGGCGACGTTTTGAGTATGGGTGCGGGTCAAGTGCTTGGCTCACAAGATGCAGGAGCCGACAAGCTCGTCTTCTGGGATGACTCTGAGGGCAAGCTTACTTACGCTACGATTGGAACTAACCTGACTATGACGGCTGACACTCTCAGTGCGTCAGGAGGAGGTAGCGGAACAATCACAGCTCTTAACAATCAGGCAGAAAATAGATTAACCACTATTGGCGCGACAACCACAGAGTTGGATGGTGAGGCAAACCTGACTTTTGATGGTACGACGCTCACCGTGTCTGGCGAAGTAAGAGCCGAGCAGATATATGTTGATGCTATATTCCCAGCCTCCCCGTCAAACGGGCACTTTACAGATGGAGCTAGAATAGGTAGAGGATTCTTTACTTCTGGAGCGATTACTGCTGGCTCTCTTTACATACTCGGAGCCTCTTCATGGACACTTGCCGATGCTGACGCTGCTAGTACTGGTTCTGGACTTTTGGCTGTAGCTACAGACGCAGGAAGTGCTGCCGAAGTTGTTCTAGAGGGAGCCGTAAAGCTTGGGTCTAACACTGGCTTTAGTGGGGCTTCTAAAGGCGACGTTCTATATCTGTCCACGACAGGAGGCGAGGTCACAACAACCGCTCCTTCAGGTACTGGAGATATAGTTCGTGTCGTTGGGTACGTAATTGATGCCACTAACGGGGAAATTTATTTTAATCCTGACAATACTTGGCTTGAGTTATGAGTAAGATTATCGGTGTTGATGCAGCTAACATTGATGGTATCTCAGGTATTGGTACTGGGTCTGAGGCTCACGTACTAACCTATCCGTCAACTGGGACAATCGCTTACGGAGGACTTTCGCTTACTAGCTTTCCATTTGATTGGGCCACGTTCTTCAGCGATATCCCAGCTTACGCCTATGAGCTGTCAACCAATCAGTTTACCAAGATACAGCAGAATAGTGGCCACATACTCGCGCTAGATTCTAGTAACAATCTTTACCACAAGACTAGCGATGACACCACGAATGCGAAATGGGGCAATACCGTTTACAACGAATTTGAAGTCAGCTTGACAAACGTAGCTAGATTTATTCTATGCAGCAGCGGTGGTTATACTAGCTGGGCTCTTGCCATCAAAACAGACGGAACCCTTTGGGGCGTGGGGTATAACTTTTACGGACAGCTCGGTCTTGGCAATCAGACAAACCAAACTAGCTGGGTTCAGGTAGGTAGCGACACGGATTGGAAAGATATTGTTGGGAGCAACTATAATGCTTATGCCCTCAAGGGTGGGGCAAGTAACACTTATCTATACGCAACTGGAAGGAACACCTACGGGGCTACGGGGCAGGGTACTACCTCTGGGAACACGACATCGTTTACTAGAGTTAAAAGTGCGGCATCTACAGACTGGAGTGAGAACTTAAACTACAGTGCTGGCTCGTTCAAGTTTGGGGGCGGCAACGGAAGTTTCATGGTAATCAACTCTAGTGGAGAGCTATTTATGCTTGGTAGGGCTGGGCAAGAAGTTCCATCTGATTTGGACTCTTCTATCGCTAGATTTAGTAACCAGACATACGTCGTTCAAATAGGAACGGACACAGACTGGCAACAGCTTGTTCTTGGCAGCTACGACGCAGCCTTCCGAAAGGGAACAACGGGTTCCATTGGTCTCTACGTTTGTGGCAACACCTATGGTTTTGTAGGGGCTTCTAGCTCAAGCCATACAATCGCGCAGTACGGCACAGACACTGACTGGGACGTATTCGACGATTCTATCCAGCACGGGTATGGGCCTAGTCAGTCTGCTGCGCGGTGCTTTAAGAAAGGCGGAGTAATCAGTATGTGGGGCTATCCATCATCAGGGGCGTGGAACTCACCCACTACAAACGTGGAGGGTATTAACGCAAACACCCTCTACAACTTCCCATCTGGGGCAACGATTAATGCGTTGTCCGTCAACGTAGCTGGTGGCGCCAACACCGCGCTAATATTAAGTATAAGCTGATGAAGTACTCAGTAACGATACAATCAGAGGACGACTTGCTTCAGACATGGACAGACGCCAACTGCCCCAACATGGCGTGGGGCTTTAATGAGCGGACTCTAGAGGAGTGCGAGCAAGAGGACGGGACATACGTCGCCACATACGAAACGCTAGAAATACCAGAGGGTGAGACCATGTGTTTCACGTACCTGACTGGTTCTGGAGAAACAACTTATCACCTCCAGCCTGGAGAATATGGGGTAAAACCAGAGTAATTATATTTGCATTATGGACGTAAAAAAGAAGCTAAAGCGATTCGGGCTTTCTGGGTTGAATAAGCCCAAAAGGTCTCCCTCTGGAAAAAAGTCTCACATTGTAGCCGTTCGCGACAACGGTAAGATTAAAATTATCCGATTCGGAGAGAGGGGAGCCAGCACAGCTGGAAAGCCCAAGGCTGGAGAGTCAGCCCGCATGAAAGCCAAGAGAAAGAGCTTTAAAGCGCGTCACAGAAAAAATATTGCTAAAGGACCAACTAGCGCAGCTTACTGGGCCAACAAGGTGAAGTGGTAATGAACACCGTCAAGTACAACAAAGGCGGAAAGCTTAAAGTATCTCAGAAGTCAGTTGAGGTCCCACCTCCATCTGGATATCACTGGATGCAGGAGGGTGGCAGATATTTTCTTATGAAAGGAGAATACAAGCCTCACGACAAGGCTGTGGCTAAAGCTAAGTTTAAACTAGTTAGTCACTCATGAAGATCAACAAGAAATATTTAAGCGGTAGCAAAAACAAAAGCCGCCGCGCAGCATTGATTAGAAAGATAGCTGCTATATATAAAAAGGGGAAGCCTTATCCAAAGAACTTGGATGCACTAATGAAAGAAAGAGACTCGCTATGAAGACAATGAAGAAGGGTGGCATGGCTGGCCTGTCTGCTGCACAAAAAGAAGTATATCGTCGAGGTCTGGCTGCATACATGAGTTCTGGCAACAGACCAAAGACATCTCAACACGCATGGGCTATGGCAAGAGTTAAATCTGCCTTTGGAAAGCGCGAAGCTGCTAAGATTGCCTCTGGCAAAAAGAAAAAGAAATAATAACTATATTTGCCAAAACAATAACAAACAAAAATGGCTACTACTACCGCAACTCTTACCATCTCTAGCTCTGACTTGACTGGCGATGCACTCTCTTTGTCTTCAACGGCTACTCTTACTAAGGGCGGCTCTGTAACTGGTTTGGACCAGACCACGGGCGTCAACAGAAAGATCTACACTTCTATCAGTGAGGTAGTTTTGTTTGATGAGACTGACTTTGGTACTGCATCAGACCCAGCTCACAAGCTTTACGTAAGAAACCCAAGCACGACTAGTTCTGAGTACTTTACTATTAAGCTCGGAAACGGTGTTGGGGATGCTGGTGCATTGGAATTGGGCAGGCTGTATGCTGGAGACTGGATGTTCATCCCATACAGCGCTGCCGCCAACACCGACATTACCATCACGCCTAGTGTTGCAACGTCTATCACGTTGGAATACATGGCAATTTACCACTCATAATGGCTAGCGTAAGAGCATCACTTAGCCTCACGAGCGCTGGTGTTCTTAGCAGCCCCCTAAGCATCTCTGTTGACACAGTCCTTACTGTCGATTCAGGGTCTCTTATCAGAGCTAAAGTAAAGGGCACTGCTGTGGACACTAATGATTTGGCTGTGTATATAGCCAATCAGTGCTCCGATAGAGCATACCTCTACATCAAAAATCTTGATGCAGAGCTTGAGAACTACATCTACATTCACAACGACACTGACGCGGGTCTCGTAGCCAAGATCGGCGGCGGTGAGTTTGCTTTCATACCTATCAACCCAGAAAAAAAGCACGAAGTGTACGCAACTAAGGTTGATACGATGATTGAATACGGTGTATTTGGAAATGATAACTCATCCGCTCCATACGGAGGAACCTAATACAAAAAAATGTCTACAAAAAATATTGCCATACTCAGCGATGACGCGGCTTTTACAAACTACGAGGTTTCGGGCATCTACAACCCTTCTGCCGCTAGCATCACTGCTACTGTTATTGGGTCTATAGACACATATCAAAGTGACGCCTACAAGCCACTCACTAGCTCCACCACAATAGCAATAGCTGCTGGACATACTCTTTACGGGAGATTTACTTCTGTAAGTGGCAACGGACTTGTTGTGATGTACTGATAGTTTAAAAAATAATTTAATTAAAATGGATAACCAACCAAACGAAATTGCTGGGATGAAAGTTTTCAGCAGCCCAGAAGAAATTATGGCTTCACAGGCTCAGGAGTCACAACCTGAGACTACACCAGAGCCAGCTCCAGAACCTCAGCAAGAAGTTCAGGAGGAGCCTACGACTCAAACAGAGCCGCAGGAAGTTTCGCAGCCACAAGAGAGCGACTATGTCGATCCAGAGGCTGCACCAGTTCAAGAAACAGAGGAGTACTCAGACGCTGATTACGAACAAGCTGTCCTTCAATACATGAGCGAGAGGCTCGGCAGGGACTTTAATTCGTTTGAAGACTTTAGTACACCACAACAAAAAGCTCTTGACGAGCGCATTGAGGCTATTTCTCGCTTCGTAGAAGAAACGGGTAGAGGCCCAGAAGATTGGTTTGCGTATCAGTCGCTCAACCCATCCGAGATGGATGACATGACGGCTATCAGAGTTAGCATGGCTAGCCAATACCCATCCCTTTCTCCTGAAGAACTTAATGTGCTAGTTAACAGCAAATACAAGGTTGACCCAGACCTCAACACTGAGGATGAAGTTCGCCTTGCTCAGGTTCAACTTAAAGTTGATGCTCAGAATGCTAGACAGAGAATCGAGGAGCTTCGATCTCAGTACCAAGCGCCAGAAGTATCTACGAGTGAAGCTGAATCATTTATTGACGAAGCATGGATCTCAAACATGTCTAAAGAAGTCGACCTCATGACTGGGTTGGAATTTGACCTCGGTGGTGATAAGACCTTTACTTTTGGACTTGATGATTCGTACAAGTCGCAACTCAAACAAAAAAATGCTCGTCTTGACGAGTACTTCGACACCTACATCCATGAAGATGGGAACTGGGATTACGACAAGCTTTCTTCACACAGAGCGGTCATCGACAACATCGACGCTATCGTAGCTTCGGCTTACAAGCAAGGGTTGGGCGATGGTCAAAAGACTCTTGTAGATAGAGCCTCTAACGTACAGTCGCAGTCTCCTGTTGAATCTGGAGGTGTGAATCAAACAAACCCACTTGCTGAGCAGCTAAAACAAATTATGGGCTCTCAGGGTGGGAGAGTAACTTTTAAAATCTAAAAACTAAACAAAAATGGCTAATCTTGGCACAGATAGAGCTGCAGGCACTGGTAACTTGCCTCAGATCGACCAGGCACCATCCGATTTTCGGGTATCGCCTGAAAACTATACTACCGTTGACACCTTGCTCAAGGCAAATAAGGACTTCGTCATCCCTCAACTCGTTGAGACTTACGGAGACCAAGGTATCACGGGTTTCTTGAAGCTCACGGGTGCTATCACCTCAGGAGGTACTTCAGACCAAATTGACTGGTGGGAGACGGGTCGTCGTCACGCAAAGTTCGACTACACGACTGGTGATATCGACAACACCACCACCACCAACAGCATTACTATTACTGCTGGCACCACTGAAAATGATGCTTTCAACGCCGCTGTTCAAAAGAACGATGTTGTTATGGACAGCTCTACTGGTACTCGTTACATTGTTCAGGCTGGCGGCTTTGGCACTGGCACTGCAGCTCCTGCTGTTTTGGTAAAACTTGACGGCACTGTTCACTCCGCGTCTGACTACGATGCGACTAGCGGTACTTGGATCATCTTGGGGAATATGTACGCTCAGGGAACTAATCAGCCCACTGCTTTCCGCGAAAGTGACATCTTTAGATACAAGAACCCATTCATGATTGTTAAAGGTCGTCACCAAGTGAACGGCTCTCAAGCAACCAACATCGGCTGGGTTGACACGGGCAAGGGCTACCAGTGGTTTTTGTACGCTGAGCAAGAAGCTCGTAAGCGTTTTGAAGACCAGAGAGAAATGATGTTGCTTTTCGGTGAGAAAAGAGTTTCTGCTGGCGGTTCTGCTACGGATCTTACTAACGAGCTCGCTGGTTCTGAGGGTTACTTCTCTGCCATTGAGGACAGAGGTATTCAGGTTCAGAACGCTAACGCAAACCCTCTCGACTCATTTGCTGAATTTGACGACATCATTATCGAGCTTGATAAGCAAGGCGCTCCTGCTGAGTACGCTATGTACTTGAACAGAAAGCAAGACCTCGCTATCGACGACATGTTGGCTAACGGTATTGCTACGCAGGTTACTGCTGGTTTGCCAGGTCAATTCGGTGCTTTCCAGAACAACGCAGACATGGCTGTTCAGCTCGGATTTAAGAGCTTTACTCGCGGTGGCTACACGTTCCACAAGCACGACTGGAAGCTGTTGAACGATCCTACCTTGATGGGTGCTTCTAACTACGTTCAGGGAGCTATGGTTCCTTTGGCTACTGTTGCTGATGCACGCTCAGGCATGAAGGCTCCTGCTCTCTCTTTGTACTACAAAGAAGCTAACGGTTACAGCCGTGAGATGGAGCACTGGGTGACTGGCGGTGGCGTTTTGGGTCACAACAACAACGGTGATGAAGGTGCGGACGTTGCCACGTTCCACTACAGATCTGAAGTTGCTTTGTGTGTCCGCGCTGCTAACCAGCACGTCATGATCAAGGGATAATAACTAATGCGTAACGAGAGTCGGGGGAGACCCCGCTCTCTTTGCGCTTAAAAACTAAGCAACATGAAATTCCTTTATTTTGAAACTGACGGTGACGCCACTAACGGTGTGTGCTTGCCAGCGTCTTCTTTTGTGGGTGCTGACATTGCTGCAAACAATGCTGTTGACTTGTACTTTAGCGACCTCGGAGGAGCAAATACAAACGATTGTAAAATTGTTTTGAACTGCACTGCTGGGAAAACTAAAGAAGTGGTTGAGGCCCTTTCTAAGGCCCTCGGTCAGGGTGCAGCAACTTTTGTTGTCGTTGCGGATGACACCAACTCCGAGTACATTTCATCTCACATCACTAGCTGCGGAACAATAACTATTGAAGCCGCCTAATAACAACAACATGAAAAACAAAATTTTGTACGGGGTTGTTTCGGCAACTGACCAGCACGGATTCAGAGCAGATGAGCTCTTGGGTATGTCTTTTGTAACTGGTGGTACAGCCTTGATCCTTCACAACGAAGGTATGGGGGACCTCGCTGGCGGAAACATCACCCTTACTGTAACTGATGGTAAAATGAAAGAAGTCTGCAAGGCTATTGTAGATGAAATCAACTACGGCACAAAAGGCTTTGTGGTCTTGGCTGATGAAGTCGATGGAGTGTACTTGCACTCTGACATCACAGCATGTGCTTCAACTTCTCTTTAAACTCTAAAAAACAAACATTATGAACGATAAAATATTTGGCGCAGTAGATGCAAAATCCCTGAATTTGCAAGGGGGCAAGCTCGAAGGCGCTGGCGGAGTTTGCGGAAGCATTACAGCCGCCAAGGAACTCTCCATATATGAAGATGGGGTTTGGTCGATTGACGTGGCCGACAACGCCGATGCTGACATCACGCTCCCTCCTATCACCGCAAACATGATCGGTATTACTTACGAATTTTTTCTCGGCACAGCTAACACTGGTGCCCTGAGAATTGTGACTAACGACACCGACGACACTACTGGTGATATATTTACTGGAAGTCTTCTTAACATCACAAACGCTGCGAACGGTCCTACCACAGGTACAGTTATGGCTGTAGTTCCAGGAGCAGACGCCAGTTCTATTGTCCTTGATGAAGACCTCGCCAACTGCGCAGCACAGGTGGGATCTTACATTAAGTGCACTGCTCACAGTTTTTCCTCCACGGGTCACAGCAAGTGGATTGTATCTGGATATATAATCAATGACACGGCTGCTGGAACTGGTGCTGCTATATTTGCAGACGTAGACTGATACTAAATGATTCTTTCTGAAAAAGGCTCCTTCGGGGGCCTTTTTCTTTTTTACTATATTTGCAGTACTTTTAATGCAATGAAAAAGTTTTTCCTATTCCGCAGAGAAGAAGACTCTATCTCTAGCGGCTCAACGACATCGAATACGGGTGTAGGTATCTCTACGATATCTATACCTGCGGATCATGTTTCTTACATGACAACAAAGAAGGGTGGGCTGATCATAACCTTCAATTACTCTGGTGCATTTGAAGACACGTTCCTTAAGGAGGGTCAGTCAGTACCAAAGACAACTGTAGAGGTTTCTTGTGAGGAGGGCAAGGAGTCGTCTTTCATGGAGCAGATATTGAACTTTATATCTAATCCAAGCGGGAAGTCTGTTATGAGATTTGACTCCGTAGGTAAAAACTCTACGTTCTCTTCATTTACAGAGACTGCCAACAGCATCAAGCCCGTTATCCCGACTCTTCCCGTTGACACGTCGACTCAAGAAATCAGTGCTGGTGATGCTCAGGATCAATACCAAAACACTATTGGAGGCATAAACTTTTTACGTTTACTTCCAGACATTGACTTTAATCACGAAGGGTTGTCTAGTTTTGGTGACACTGACACGGTTTCTTCTTGGCCCAACGCTGGCCTCCTAGGAGGGGCTTACAGCATAAGTAGCGTTAAAGACACTCCAGAATGTGTTGATCCAAACTCAAGAAATAGAGGTCTCACCACGAAGTCTGTTGCTTTTGTTGAGGAAGAGTATATGACAATACCTTCGTACACATCTAAGGGAGAATACTTGCTTTACATAGTTTGGACCAGTCAGTACCTTGACAACACTTACAACCCGTACTTTTTAGTTATGTACGGCGATGCTGCAGGAGAAACTCTCGGCCCAGGAGGTACACCCTCTGGAGATGGCGCTTTAAGTAAGCTTTCTCTTGGCGACAGTCGATTTTTCTTTAGACACAGTGGAAAAACAAATTATCCCGCCAACGCAAAATCTCTAGTAAGAATACCTGAATTTATAGATCCTGAATCTGTATCTAGCGATAACAAACCATGCCATGTCTTGGTTGTGAGGAGAGATAAAGACTTTAACATTTTTGTGTATGACAGGTCGGGGAGTGAGGTTGCATTTATCCCGAATTACCTCAGGAAAAACGAGGGCGATCTTTTGATAGAAAGGCTTGGAACTTCTGGAGCGATTGAGGGAAATTCCTTTAACAAAGGATCTATTTCAAGGTTTGGTGTCATATCCAAAGACCCTGGACAAGACTTTGCCTCCTATTTGGCTCAGAATCTTTTTAACTACTACAATAACATTTAATTCATTAAATCATGGCTGAACAAGCTACACGACGGGCAGGCCGCCCTAAAAAGGCCGTTGAGACTCAAGCTCAAGTTGTTGAACCACCAGTGGCTACTACTAAAAAGAAGCCAGCTATTAAGCGCACAGAGGTAGTTAACCAACACAAAGAGTATGAGATAGCAAGAGGTGGTGGCATCGTATATATGCTGCCTCAAAAAGGCATCACTGTGTATGACCAAGAAAACGACACAGTAAGAGAAATTCGTTACTGCCCTAACGAGCCATCAATCTTTGTTGACGAACAAAGTACTAACGCAGTTAAGCAGTCTGTTGTCTTTAGAGATGGGAAGCTTTTTGTTCCTAAGGACAAGCCTAACTTGCGCAAGTTCATTGAGATGCACCCTATGAATATAGCTAACGGTGGATCTGTGTTCAAGGAGATTGACAAAAGAAAAGACGCTGAGGTTCAGCTCAAAGAAGAGTTCCTGCTCAACGATGCAGTATCTAAAGTTAGAGACTCTAGCCTCGACGAACTCCTCCCCGTTGCTATGTTCTTTAATGTGAACATAAACACTCCAGTAAATGAGATCCGCTACAACCTTCTTAACATCGCTAAGAAGAAGCCACAAGAGTTCTTGGAGTCATTTGACTCACCTCAAGTTATGGCTCGAAGCATCATCAAGCAAGCTGAGAGCTATCAAATCATCAATGTAAAAAAGGATGGAGTTTACTGGTTTGACAGTAACAGCCTTATCGTTTCTGTTCCTGTTGGTCAAGACCCATCAGACGTTATGGTTAGGTTCTGTCTTACTGAAAAAGGGGCGTCTGTATTGACGTCGCTAGAAGAACGCCTAGAGCGACTAGCATAAACAGAGGCCCTTCGGGGCCTCTTTTTTTTGTTTGTATATTTACGACATGATAAGCGTAATAAAGGTGTACGAGGCAGTAAGGGATCTCTGCAATAAAGACCAGAAGGGATTTATCTCCCCATCTGTCTTTAATAGGTTTGCAGAGGTCGCCCAGCTCAACGTCTTTAACGAGATGTTTGATGAGCTTAAGTTGGCTGCTAAGATCCGTCAATCTGGATCTGACGCTGGTAGAGACAAGTCTGCATACAAAATGCTAGAAGAGGATCTCAGCAATTACATAGGCAGAGTAAAGCTAAATGTAGCTGGAGAAGAGTCTAGTACGTATGTGTCTGATAATGCTGGAGGCTTTATTGAGGTGCCTGTTGAAGAAGTGGCTGAGTTTCAGAGACCAGCTTTTGTTCACAAGATTATAAGCATGTATGTCGACGGGACGAACACATCTGTGGAGATAATAACAGACGAAGAAAAAGCTAGAAGGGTTCTTAACAGCAACCTTTCGGCGCCAACAGAAGACTTCCCAGTAGCTCTTTTTTCTTCTAACAAGATTATGATCTTCCCTCAGACAATTAGCTCTGATGTAAATCTTGTATACTACAGAAGACCAGGAAGTATGTCTAGCACTGGCGCTTATGGGGATCAGCCACCATCGTATGCTAGCATAAGCATTAGCGATGGGTTTTTGCTTCCTGACGAAGCTTCAAGTAGAAACTTTGATTTGCCATCTCAATACTTTTCAGAAGTGGTTGCAGAGATAGCAAGGATGATTGGGGTGAGGTTGAGAGACGACGTTCTTAGTCAATACGGCATAGCCGAAACAACGAATAAATAATGGCATTTGAAGATGTAGTATACAGTGGCTCTAGAGATTCAGGAGGCACAAACAGTGAGTCTATGAACTTTGTTTCTCTAAGACAAGTTGTCGACGACTTTATTGTCACTATGGATAGCGACGATTACATCAGCAATGTTTCAGATGTGGCCATAAGGAATATAGCTCTTAGAGGTATTAGGGAGTTCGGATTTGACGTTAGCAGCAGGATTAGATCTCTCAAGAGAACTGTTAGCGCTACGAATACAGTGACGCTCCCTGAAGACTATGTAGACCTCGTGAAGATAGGTGTTGTAGACTCTGACGGGGTCCTTAGGGTGTTTGGACAAAACAAAAACCTTAATTACTCAAGAGCCATAAGCGGATCGACTACGACCGACAGCAATTCTGGCCCTTTGAATATAGCTTCAAACCTTACAACCGACAGAGTGGACAGCAAGTCCGCTACTGCTGGTAGCTCAGACGGCGACGCAGACTACGACTACTTCATCTTTGAAAACTATATGTTTCAGGGTGGGATAGGAAGGCTTTATGGCTTAGGTGGTGGCAAGCTTGCTGGGGAGTACAGAATAAATCTTGATCAAAACAGAATAGAGATAGATACATCTGACTCTGTTACAGAGGTTGTTTTGGAATACGTGGCTGACGAGGCCAGGTCTACTAACCCAGTTATACACGTATACGCTGAAGAAGCACTTCGGTCATACATGTACTACAAGCTTTGCGAAAGAAAGTCTACGGTGCCAGCAAACGAAAAGGCTCGTGCTCGATCTGAGTACTACAACGAAAGAAGAAAAGCCAAAGCTAGATTGAGCAACTTCTCTAAGGAGGAAGCCATGAAGGTTATTCGTAACAACTTTAAGCTGTCACCTAAGTACTGATGATAGAAAAGATTACACCAAGAAAACTCAATACATCTAAAGACGCGAGGATACAGGGTGCTATTGAGATGTACGACGCATACAATGTGTCGATTAACGAGTTTACTGACACTTCTGGCGATTCATCTATGTCTTCTGGGACCATTTCTGGGTCTCAAACAGGCGATGAGGGCGTCATAAAACCCGCAAAAGGGAACCAGCCTGTAACTCAAACTGCACTTACAGCAGACAAAAAAAGAAGGATTATAGGTAGTGTTTCTGACGAGGTAAATGGTATTATATACTGTTTTTTGAGCTCGGAAGATGCTGCCGAACATGGGGTGTATAGCCTTAGCGGTGACAGCCTTATCCCTGTGTATACTTCAAAGATGTTCAAGTTTAACTCGAACTCTTTTATAAAGGCAGATATCGTATATGCTAAAAACGGTCCTATACTGTACTTTACGGACGGAGAAAATGAGCCTAGAAAGCTTCATGTAAATAGGGCTTCTGAGATAGCTTCTGGAGGCCTTAACTGGGACTCAAACGATACGCTTCGCCAGCACGACTTTATTACAGCGTGCCCAAAGACGCCAATGCACAGGCCTTCTTTTTCTTTTGATTCAGACCCTACTGTTGCCACCAACTTTGCTGGATCGCAAGGCTTTCAATTTGCGTATCAGTGTATATATGACACGGGTGAAGAGACGGCTTTGTCACCGTACTCCAATGTGGCCGTACCTCCATCATACCTAAACCAAGGCTCTCTTTCAGAGCCAGCTCTAAACACTGACAACGTCATTGTAGTGGCCGTACCGTCTTCAGTTAACGGTGTTAAATCGTTTACTGAAAACATAGCTAAGGTCAGGCTTCTTGTAAGGATTGGAGGCAGAGGCTCGTTCTTCGAGGTCGAAGAAAAGGCTTACGACGCACAAGCGTCTGACACTTTTTTTGGTGGAGAAATAAGGTTTAGATTTTCTAACGACACGGTTTTAAGTGGAGTACCTCAAGAGGATGTAGATAAGCTTAATGACGCTGTACCTAAGAAGGCTAAGACTCAGGCTGTAGTAAATGACAGACTGATGTACGCTAACTACACAGAGGGCTTTGATGAGCTTGATGAGATAGACTGCTCTTTGTCTGCTTACTACAACCCAAGGGGAGAAGAGTTTACTAACCTTGAGATAGGTATAAAAAAACTTATTCTGCCTGTTGGCTACACAGCAGGGGGTGGAATACAGTACAATTCAAACCTTAAGCCTTCTGGGACAGCAACTGACAACACTGGCCGCCCCCTGGTATACAACAGAAGGACGGCTTATCAGTTTGATCTGTCAGAGCTTCCCTCTGTCATTGACGCTGGCACACAACTAAGGCTTAGACTTACAATAAGGCCAGATAAAAACTTTGAGCTTTATGACTCAAGGAACTCTTTTCATGCTTTTAAAAATGTAGGTTACGATGCTGGGCAAAGCGACTTAGACACACTAAGCATAAACTCCACTACAAGGACTATTAAAAAAGTAAATGGCGGCAGCTCATCAGATGGTGAGACCCCAGCAACATTGCAATTTAATCAAGGCGTAGTGCTTGATGGTGTTTCTTGGAATGTTTTGGGTTCTGATGGAGTCAATGGATCTATTTCTTCTGGCACTATAGACAGTATAACCACTGGACATTCGCCATCTTGTCCTTTTATAATCCCCTCAACGTCAGTTACTTTTTCTATAGCTCTTGATTTTAACGAATCTATTGAAGGTGAGTCTGCAATAAAAACAAACATATCAAATTGCCTGATAAACTACTTTACATATGGCAATCTTATCGGCGACGAATCATATCCAGTTAACGCAAACATCACTCTTGTTAATGCGGACTCCAATAAGCAGTCGATCTCTACAATAGATCAGGGTCTCAGCAATCAAAATGGTTACGGACAACTAGGAACCTCTAACAGGGATGTAGCAGAGACCATTATGAAGGTCTACGACAGGAGTGATGTTGATGGAATATCTACTGGTGACAACCTTTTGCCCAGAGATGAGGTGCCGCCTCTTGGATTTATGGCTATCAACAGGGCCGAGTTGAAGTGCGGTCTATATTATTCTGCTGAAGCAAATTCAGCCTTGGCAGGAGGTGCAAATGATATTGGACCAGTCTTTGCCCTTCAGGTTGAAGGGCTTGGTTCTCCCACCAATCCTTCTGAGCCGCCAGAGTACGTCACCATGATACCTAGGGTTTACAGTGACGGTCTTTTGAATTGGTGGTGGGCCTCAAAAGATTACCTCGTTAACGCTACTGACGGTAATGTATTTATTGGAGGCGAAATTGAAAAACAAGCCTTTGATAATAGCTCACCTCCAAATTTTCTTCAATATGTCGTAAATGAAAACTTGTGGTTTTCGGCTAAACATCCACTCCCTAACGGCGTTAGTGGGTTTCAAACAGTTTTTTCTCCAATAGGGCAGCTTATAACCTTAAATATTCAAAATAACTTTTTTGACGATTCTGCGTCAAATCTAGATATAGAAGAGGATTTCAACAACACCTCAATATTAAATTCTATTAACGATCCATTAGGCACGCTCACAAAACGAAGACTTTGTATAGGGTATCCAGTAATCAGCAACGCAGAGAACAGGATACTTAAAATAGTAGATCTGGCAGAGAACTTTTCTGGAAACGACGGTTACAACGTTTACTCGATTGTCGACGGAGAAGCTCACGTAAGAAGGAGCACTGTATCAAATCCAGAAAACCAAAACTTTTGGTACGGATTTATATATGGATCAGAATATCTAGGGAAGCAAAACAACATGTTCCCTCTTAGCCGAGGGTGGAAAGGCGGTGGTGGATATCCTGGGTTTCTTCACGGATTGTTTAGTTACGGGAACAAAGGCGCATACGCTGATGATTCAAACGAGGATGGAAATATTGATTCAAGTCTAAGTGCTACAGCGCTAGACCTTATACTTGATGAATCTTATCCAGAAGCAGAAGTTTTGAATTTTGCTTCAGCCGTATACAGCAACTCTATATCTCTTGATGCTCAGTCCAGGTCGTTTAAGAGGTATTGTTCTCACGACTTCGGAGTCGTGTTCTTTGATGAAAGAGGTAGGGCTGGAAATGTGAATCCTCTAGGTAGCGTCTATGTAAGCGGATTTGCAGAAAGCCCTAATACTGGATCAGCTTTCGTTGTTGCAACGTTCAATCAGAATCAGAGCAACATTCCGTCGTGGGCTCATTTCTACAGGATGGTGTACGGAGGCAACTCCACCATGGACGACTTTGTGCAGTATTCTGCTGGTGGTGCCTTTGTAGCTGCCGATTCAGGCGGTGAGAACGGGCTTATATATGTATCCCTAAACCACCTCCAAGAGAACTCAGATGTATCTTACAGCAAGGCCTTTGGTGCTGTCAAGGAGGACGGAGACAAAGATCTATACACATTCTCTGCTGGTGACAAACTAAGGATTATATCTTACTTCGAAGGTGACGAAACATCTACGAGAAAGTTTGTCAACGATGAAGACCACAGGTTCGATGTCGTGGGGACTGTAACGCTAGGTAAAGAAGACAATCCACTCGTAGGGGAGAACGAAGACGTTCACCCAGCCAAGATGGGGCAGTTTGTTATTTTGAAAAACAACTTTAAGGCCTCAGGCTTCTCTTACGACGATGTCTCTCAAAGTAGAGGCATAGGTGCAGGCACAAACACATCTGACATATACGATCAAGGGACAAACTTCTGGAACAAAAGATGTGTCTTTGAAATTTACTCGCCATCTAAAAATCAGAGTGCAGAGGATAAAATCTATTACGAGATAGGCAAGACTTACAACATCATAAAAGAAGGTAACGTTAGAAAGTTTCAGACCAGAAATGTCATACTCACTGAGGGCGACGTCTTCTTCAGGAAGTCAGCAGTAAATCTTCAGCCGTTTGTTGATGACAAGTTTGTTGGTCTTATAGGTAACGGCAATGGAACTTTTGAGGAGAGGAGTGAACCAAACTTTGAGTCTTACTACCTTGAAACAAAGGCTTTCACTGACAACTTCCCTGGAGCTGACGTAAAACCTTTCGGTAAGCCTAGGATTGTGTCAAGAGAAAAGGAAGAGGTGTATAGCCCTTCTTCTATCAAGTTTTCTGACAAGACAAATCCAAATTCAAACTTAGTCCGTTACACTTCGTTTAACAACTCTAAGTTCCCGTATAAGGATCTGCAGAACTCTGATGGGCCTATATACCATCTACTCAACCTAAACGATAGCTTGTTTTGCATTCAGCAACTCAAGTGTTCTTCTATACCTGTTTCTAGAACCGTTCTGTCTGACGCTCTTGGCAACGAGACTGTTGTCACTTCAACCAAGGTTCTTGGCACAGAGAGGTATTACTCAGGTACGCATGGTACGAGCCACCCAGAGTCTGTTGTCAACGTAGACAACTTCATCTATTTTGCCTCTTCTGATCAAAGAAAGGTATATAGATTTGACAGCTCTCAAGGGATAGAAACGATATCTGGAAAGGGTATGGGTTCGTTCTTTGACAGAACCCTTGTTTTGGATCCAAACAAAGACAATAGGGTTGTAGGCGGCTACGACCCCGATACAGACGAGTTTATTCTTTCTGTAGCCAAAGACGTGACCACATGGAGTCTTTTAGGATTTATAAACCCGCCAGTTCAGCCTGATGGCACTGTCGTTGTAGACGACTCCGTAGAGGGTTTTGTTGGCGTTGTAGATTCGTTTGGTGGCGGGCTTAACAATAGCGATGAGTTTATAGAGGCTCTTTTGACGTCTCTTAATCAGATAAATGGACTTCTTGAACAGGAGCAGAGTATGTTTTCAAACATACTTCAACAGGCTTCTGACATACAAACACTCCTTAGTGGGAACTTTGAGCCTCAATTTACTGGACAGACTATAGACATACAGATTGGTGACAGCACTTACACCATTGGTCCATTTTCAAACCTAACTAGCTATAACGCTGAACTTCAAGAGCTTCAAGCCTCTGTCTTCGAAACCCTAAACACTGCCGTAGTAGCCCTTATTGGACGGTATAAAGAGCTTGACGATCTATATGCCAATATACTTACAGTTGCTTTGTCTACTACTAAAAGAATACAGGATCAACTTCAGGTTTTGTCAAACCTTATATCTCAGGTTCCACAAATACTCGGCGCTGGAGTTCTTGAAAACCTTTTCACAGTTAGCAATTTGCCATTTGACGCAGAGGTAATTACTAATTATTTGTCTCAAGCAAATATTGCGAGTGACCAGGCATCTCAGCTTAAAAACCTTTATGATGCAGCATCCCCAATCACTGTTGATGCCAACTATGTTGTCAACGAAATTTATGACTTAGGTGGAGTTGAGATACCTCCAGAGTTTCTTACTGCCCAGACGGAGTCGATAAAATACCTTGCCGTAGACGCTCAAAGCGGAGTAAATTTTGGTGAAGCTATTGGATACTTTTTTAACAACTACACCAACTTGTCTGAGGTCGTTGGTGACATCGAGGTTAGCGATCTTGTGGCTGATATATTCTCACAAATAGCTGCTGGTGTAGCTGATGAGAACGAGATTATAAACGCTCTTCAGGCTCAGCTTTATGGACCTGACCTGACTCCTGGCGGTGGTGATGGTGGTCTTGAAGAAGACTACGACTCCTTGCTTCAAGACTGGAATACGCTTCTTGAAATAGCTTACGGTCCTGACCGAACACCAACCGAACCCGTATTTTTTAATGGTCAGGTTTTCCTCGAAGGAAACAATCAAGTGGCAGAAGGCTATGAAGGTGAGATAAGAAATCTAGAATCCCTTATAGGTGGATTTGTAACTTATCAATATCAGCTATTTCAGGCTGCTGGCCAGCTACACGCAGACATCTTCGGGACTCGGGCCAGTGGAGGCAGGGCAGATTATTCGGCCATGATAAAAGATGAAGACGGAAACGTCAATTTAGTCACTGAAACCTTTACTAACTCTAACCCAGGTGGACCCTATAATTTTCCTGGAGCTGGTTATGAGGAGCTTGTTTACTTGCTTTTTTCTGGGCTGGGAGTTGATGAGCTTCAAAACACGATAGATGAGCTCAACACAGAAATAACCAACAGAACAGATGTAATGAACCAGGTTATTGATGACTATATCGGCTTTGCTCTTGGTAGTTACGACGACGTCTTTAGGACTGATACCGACGGCAGCGCTACTGCTACAATTATAGCGGGCATTGTGTCGGTTCTAAACAACAGGATACCTGATGGAGGTCTTCTTGCGAGCATATATCAAAGGATGTTTAACTTTATAAACCCAGAAGGTAATTTCTCAACTGCTCCCGACCCAGATAATCCAAACATCAACAACATAGTAGTTACTTCGGATGACGGTGAATTAAACATAAGTAATGGTTTTATTGCAAGTGAAGTAGATGGTCTTGAAGCAGTTCTTCTTCAGGGGCTTGACATGGCTTTTGAAAAGATTCTTAACGAAGCTCTTGCTGATAATGACGTAAGCGTCCCTCGGTCTCTTTACTCTCTGTCTCAATGGTATAGAGCTTGGAATACGATAGCTTCAAACAACACCGAGGAGATAAGCCCAGTTATTGGCTTTGGCTCTGACTATACGACCTTCTCTCAGCAAACGATAGAACCAGTAGTAATTATTGAAGGTGGAGGCGGAGGCCTAGAAACCTTTGCTCAGCTCCTTGCGTTCTTTGAATCTGGCCAGCTCACAGAAGGTCAAGTGCGAGATATCATAAACGGATTTAGACCAGGAAACGATCTTTTGTACGTTGACTTTAATGAAGATGGTACAATTGGATCTAATGACTTGCTTGCGTTCTTGGGGGCATTCAACCAAGACACAACCCTTAATTGGCCTGGAGCAGAAGGAGCTGGGTGGAATGGTGGTGGCTTTGGAGACTTCCCTAATACTTAACAATTATGAGTAGCGCAACAATAGCTTACAGCCACTCTGGTGGATTCTGGAAAACAAAGTACTCTTACATATCAAGTTGGTTTGGTAGGGTTGGGAAGATTTTTTACTCTAGCGAAGCCTCGTCGAGCAGTAAAGCTGCATGGAGACACAACAGCGACTCCGTGCAAAGGACCAAGTTTTACTCTACAGATAATTCAGTTTCACCAATAGGAAGCGGTATATCTGTTTCTTTCAACAAAAACGTATCTCAAAACAAGATATACAAAAGCCTTTCTGTAGAGGGCACTAGCAATATCTCTGGGGTCAATTCTTTTGTTGTTAACTCAGATAGCTCTGACAAAAAATCTGGGTCTATAGGTAGGCTAACTAACAAAGGAGGTATTCTTTATGGACACATAGGTAGTTCCTCTACGTATGTCGATGGCTCTAATATCTCTTTTGTTGGAACCATATCTTCTAAAGCGTTTAGAGAAACAAGCTCTAAAGACGTTTATTTCTACATAACCTCTAACGGGCCGCTAAAGACCAACGCTTCGTCATTGTACGTGATTTATGACCCAGGAAGTGATACATGGGCAGACTTGGAGGGAACCTTATTTACGCTTACGTCTGTTAAAAAGTATGGTGATCACGGAACATTAGTAGATGAATTTGTGCGCACTAACGGGGAGGTAGACCTGAGTGCTGAAACAACCTTTGCAACTAGCATATCAAACGGATCTGAGGTACGTATGACGCTTCAAGACGTTACCACAGCCTACAATGTTACTCAAAACATAACTACGTCATACGGAACTGGGTTCGATTTGCCTCAGCTCTTTGAGATAACTCCTCAGGAAATAAACGGTGCGCCACCGAGAGGACAGTACGCTCAGGTAAACATCTCCCTTGGATACGAGCCATACGAATTGTTTGCTTTGAACTTAAATTACGAGCCAACAGATTTGGACCATTCTAAGTAATAATAAGTATATTTGCAATTATGATCGACTTTATTATAGAACACTTCTTTACTGCACCAGAGAATTTGACTCTTGCTCTTGACCCAATAACGATAGGGTTGATGGTCGGTCAGGGTGTATCGCAAGTAGGGAAGATGATAAGCGCCAAGCAGCAAGAACGAGAGGCTGCAAAGCAAGCGCGTGAGCAAAAGGATTTGTTTGACAAGATGGTTAGTGAGTTTGAGTCTGGTAAATATGACCAAACACTTAGTCAGGAGGTTAGGGATGTTGGGGAGCAGCAAAGGATTCTCGCAGAAGAAACGGCTGATCAGGCAGCGGCAAGAGGTCAAGCCAGCATACAGTCTGCTTTGGCTGCCACCAGATACGGAGACCCTAGAGCAGGGGCTCTCATACCAAGGCAAGTCCAGCAGATAGAGTCTGGTATACAGCAAGCCGAGCTCGCTGGCCTGCAACAGAAAGTTGCTGCTGATGCTTCTGTAGCTTCTGCACAGCAGAAGATTGACGAAAGTAACAAGGCTATGCAGCAGCAGCTTGCAGCTATGCAGATGTCTAGAGGGGCCGCTGGCATGGACGCGGCTAATCTAGCTGCACAGCAAGCAAAACAAGCGAGGATGGACGCCTTGACTGGATTGGCCTCCACTGCTGCTCAGGGATTGGCTATGAGTGACTTTGGTGGAGGATCAGGCACAGGGGGCGGAACAGGTACTGGCATCGGAACAGGCACGCCAGAAGTTAGGTTTGCAACTCAAGACCCAACAAACCCCGCTCAATTCAATCTTAGCTCAGTTGGTCAACCCCAGTCGGTAGACCCTTCTTCGGGCGCTACCCTTATGGATAGGATTGCGTTAGGTGAGTTTACTGGGACTCAATCAGACAGAAGCCTTCCCAATACGCCTCTTATAAATCAGCTCCTTACGAGTCTTGGCAACCAGTCAAACCAATTCGACCCCTATGCTTTTTCAGCAGTTCAAAAAGCTTTTAATATGGGTGCCTTTGGTGTCTTTGAAAAAGGTGGGAAATATGAGTTCGCTAACAAGGGTGGGGAGGTACACATGACCGAAGGCGAGTTTAGTCACAAGACAAACAAAAAGGCTTTGGTTGACGAAGAGACTGGTGAGAAAGAGGCTGAGCTTACTGGCGATGAAGCCATGGTGAGAGACGGAGAAAACGTACTCGTCTTCAACCCTAATCAGCAAAGTACTATTGAAGCTCTTGTTAACAAGGGTGATTCAAAAGGCCTTATGAAGAAGATGAAGGCGCTACTTAAAAAATTCAACAAAGAAAATGTCTAATCTATTTGGAGGTGTACCTCTGCCAGGTCGCTTTGACAGGGTAGAAAAGGCTGATCTTACTGGGGCTCAGCAAATAGCAGTTAGAGCAGATTCAAGGGACAGGGAGCTTACTAGGAGGTTTGAGAATGCCGAGCGCATGCGAAGGGAGGACCTCAACTCTATATCTGGGTACGACGTAGCCGCTATAGGTCAATTTGGTCAGGAGATATTTCAACAAGAAGTTGACGAGGCTAGAAGAATGATTGCAAGCGGGGAGCTTGACCCTACACAGGCGGCTGCAAAGATAGGCGAACTTAAGGGTCTTTACAATCAGTTTCAGACCCACTCTAACGCCATGAGCGAAAAGGACAAAGAGGCCTTTAAGCTTGTTGATGATCCAGAGAGCAGGGCTGCATATCAGAAGAAGCTTGGCATTGGAGAGGAGCTGAACTACGGTGCTGACGACTACGCTGTACAGCACAACCTTGCCATGAATGGCGTATTTCAAAAAGGCAGTGCTCAGAAGGTTAATGGGCAGTGGACTGTTATAGACCCCAATACTGGTCAGAGAGTCCCGTTCAGCCAAGTTACTGGCTTTGCTGACCCAACACACTTTTACAGGTATGGAACCAAGTCTGCTGACGTAGGAACGCTGGATGACTGGGCTAAGTCTAAAGCCACTATGACTGCCATAGGGTTTAAAGATGGCAAGTGGGACGAAGCGAGAGCAAGAAGCACATACAGAGACAATATCCTTACTGTAGACGACATCGGCAGAACCCATAGACTTCAGCTTCTAAGCACCCTTGAGGACAGAGGCCTTGTCGATCACCTGTCTGACGATCAGAAGAAGGCATTTAGAGACGGTGCGTACACCGTTCAGACAACTGAAGACGGAAAGCAAATAATCGTTGACGCCAACGGAAAGAGACTTGCTGCATTTGAGGAGATTATCGCCAAGGGTGAGGACGAGTTTGTTACTCGTAGTCAGTTTGACTACACTATGACGGATTCTAAGAAAGGAGGATCTGGATCTGGCGACACAGACTTAGAGAAGGATGCAAAGAATATAGTTGTCGGGGGCATGAATATTCCTAAAGAAACCGCCGCTGAGTCAGTAAAAAACATGAGCGAGGCCGACAGGCAAACGTTTGGCAAGTGGTTGGCCTCAACTGGAGGCCAGATGGGACACACCCTTAATAGATTTAAGGATGGCAAGCAACCAACCATCACTGGTTCTTACATGTTGCCTAACCAGCCCAACACGCAGAAGATTCATATTCACGGAGTTGGCGTAAACGAGATAGGCAAAAGAGTTGCGTATATATTGGGAGAGAGGAGAGTTGAAACGCCCAACGCGCTTGGACCAGACTTCCCTCCATCAAGCAACACGGAGGAGTTTTGGATGGAGGTTCCTATTGGCGAAAACGTAGAGGGTGTTGGTAGAGACATATACCAAGAGATATATCAGAACCACCCAGCTATGGCTAACGCCGTAGAAAACGATTTGGCCAGAATAGGTGATTTAGGAGTTCGAAACTTCAAGCCAGCGAAACCACAAACCGAAGGCTCAGTCGACATACCATCAGCTCAACAGGCTCAAATAGACAGATACAATGAGCTAAAGCGAATGAAAAAAGAAGCTGAGCAAAGAGAAGTTGGGAGAAGAGTTCAGCAGGGCGTAATGCCTGGAGAGGCTAGATCAGCCTCTACATTGCCGTCAATCTCTGGACAACGCGAAGCAAAAAGGATTCAAGAAGAAATGGATGCACTTTTGAATGATCCAGTTGTGGGAAATCTCATAAGAAAGCAAGAAGGCAGGCCAGAAACATATACTTCAGCCAACATATTTAAGGAGGCTCCTGAGGCCAAAGAATCAAAAGGAAAGTCAGAAGATCCTTTTAAGGCAATAGAAGATATGGCTAGAGAGTCAAGCAGGGTTATTGCCTCTGCGCCAGACAACATAAAAGACCAAATAGCATCTGTATTAAGTGAGGCACTTCCAGAAAGACTGTACGTATACGAAACAGAGAACTCTATGGGAGAAAGAGCTGTTGGCTTTAAAAATCAGGCTGGAGAAGATGTTGGGGATCTGATTTTCTTCACTTAATCCTTATCTTTGATATATGAACGAAGAAGATTACAACCTCAACCTTGGCGAAGTTGAATCGCCTGCGCAGGACCAGCAACAAGTACCAGAGCTGGCTATTGATGAGTATCTGAACAGACTTAGAAGTCTTGGTTTTGAAGACACCGATGCTGTCAACATCATGTCCAGAAACGGATACAACTCTCAGGAGGTGTACAACGAGATGGTTTCTCAGTACGAAACACAAAGAGAGGAGTACCTGAGAAGAAAGGAAGAGGCAGAGCAGAGAGCTAAGGACGCAGAGGAAAGGGCTGAAGCTATGTCCTCTGAAAAAAAAAAGAGCGATCGCTTCGATTCTTCGGGAAAACCATCTACTGGAGAATTGACTGATGAGGGTCTTTTAGACACCTTTGTCCCGTCAAGGGCAACTAAGCAGCAGTTTGATGACCCGTCACAGGTTCAGCCTAGAGCCGAAATAGACGAATCTAAATATCAGCAGATATTTAAGGAGAACCCAGAGCTAAAAAACCCATACTCAGCTGTTCCGCTTCCTGCGGACATCATGTCAGCTATGGAGGCTGGAGAAGACGTTGGGTTGAGGTACCAGTCATACAAGAATGATGGAAACATTTTTGACAACTACACCGCTAAGAAAGGCGTAGCTGCAATAAATGAAGCCATAAAAAGAAAAGACGTAAAGGCATACAGGGCTATTGCTGAAGACATGGCTCAGATGGGGTACAACTACCCTCCCATCGAGGAGTTCAACGCTGACTCTGTTGAAATGGCGTCATCTTATAGCGCCTTGGCTTTTGACATGCTTGAGAAGCAGTCTAAAAGCTTGATGGAGGAGAGAAATCTTATTAACGACCAATACGGACTCCCTTCTAATTTTAACCCAGAGTCTGATGTTGACTTTATGTTTGCTCTCAAGGAGTCTATATCAAGACAACAGACGGATATTGACAGCAGCGAATTAGCCTCTTATCAAGAAAGAATTGAAGAGGAGGCTGGAAAGCTGCCTCCTGGGTTTGCTGGAGAGTCTATCGTTAGAGGCTTTATAAATGGGGCTGTTAGGTCTGTTGTAGACGCCGCAAAGTACAGTTTGCCAGCGATGTACTACGAGTATGTCGGTGACAACGAAAATTACAATGCCTACATGTCTGCCAACAGGAGGTCTCAGGATATAGCGGCTCAAGACAAAAGAAATAGATTTAAGGAAAGGTTTAATCTGTCGGAAGATGTGGCAGATATGGGTGTTTCTGAGGCTACAGAGATGTGGATAAACGGGGAGTTGTCACAAGAAGATTACCTCTCAAAACTTGTTTACGAGTCTGGAGAGTTTTTTGGGGGCGCCCTCAGCTACATGATACCGATAGGTAGAGTTAGCGAGGCCCTGAGGTTGGCTAAGGGTGCCGTTGCGAAAACCGCAGCAAAAGGCACTGGCGTACTTACAGCGGAAGCCGCTCTTGCCGCAAGGACTGCAGACGCAGCGCTAAGGGTGGCCAAAATCAATAACGCTGGCGTGCTTACTGCGCTTGGCGTAACGTCAGGAGCAGCCACGTATGCAGATCTTTACGACAGAAAAGACTTAACATTCTCCGAAAAGATGCTTCAGTCAACACTCGTTGGCGTTGCGGAAGCCACTCTTGCAAGAATGCTCTCCAACGTGGACCGACTCCTTGTTAGCGGAGCTGCAAGAACCGTAAGAGCAAAGACAACTCAGGAGTTTGCTAAGATGGCCAAGGACCGTTTGGCTAGCATGACCAGAAGGAAGGCCATTGGGCGGGGACTTAAGCAGACTGGACGAGGCCTTACTGAAGAATTCTTGGAAGAATTCGGTGTTGAGGTTGTGGCTCAGGGAGCGGAGATACTTAACGATATAGCCATGGGGAGAACCCCTAAGGAGATAGATTGGTATGCTTTGATTGATGCTGGAATGGCTGGCCTCATTGGAGCTGGACCTACTAGCGCCATGGCAGGCCTTGGGTCTTATCAGGCGCACAGCAGCCTCCTTAAGAGAAGAAAGGTTCTTGCGGATCAGCTAGGAGAGCTTGACGCAGCTATAGGCATGGCTGATTCTGCTGATGAAAGAAAAAGGCTTACGCAAATAAAAGAAGGAGTGTCAGCTGAGCTGATGCTTATAGACGGGGAGTCTCGTGCGTCTTTCGACAACTTGTCGGAGGGTCAGAGAAGAAGACTCCTTAAGATACACAGGGACATGGCGTACACCGAGAACGCCCTGAAGAGAAAGGATTTGTCTAAAGAAGAGAGGGAGCAACTTACGACTAGATACGAGTCTCTTCTCAGAGCCAAGACGGAGATTGAAAACTCTGGAGAGAAGCCTAACCTGTCGCGCGATGATGATAGTGTTCCTGTACAGGACGCTAGCGGAAAGGACGTGGAGGTCAAGGGCGAAGACACAACGCGGGAAGACGATGTCAAACTAGAGACTGCAGAGCAGGCAGAAGAAGAGGCTCCAGAGGAGCAAAAGCAAGAAGCCGTGCAGCTGTCTTTGTTCGATGAAACCCAAGAGCAAGAAGAGGCTCCCGCTGTCGAGGAAGCCCCAGCAGCAGAGACTAAGGCTGAGGAAACCAAGGCAGAAGAAAAGGCTCCTGCAGAGGAAGCCCCCGCAGCAGACCAAGGCGTCAAAACCTTTAATGAGTTTGGCGGAGACCTTGTTGATGTTACCGACTCTAACGTCGTTGGTTCTGGCGAAGGCAAGATGTCATTGGAAGCTGCAATAGCAGTAAACAGGATGAGCAAAGCCTTTGGTGGAGCTATAAAGTCGGCTGGGTATTCATTTAAGCTTTATTCAAGAGAAGCTTTTGAGGCTACCCTTCCAGATTCTATCGACAAGAAAAAGGCTGGAGGTTATGTTGACCATGGATCAAAGACAATCAACATTCCAGCTGACGCAACCGCCGCAGAAGTAATAGAGGAATTTGGTCACGTAGCCCTTAAGGACATTATAGGCAAGGATGCTAAGGCAAGAAAGTCTATATACAACACACTTAAGGATATAGCAAAAAGAAACCCAGGCGTAGCACAGATACTTCAAGAGACGCGAGAAAACGAGCTGTACAGCAAGCAAGGCGAAGCCATCGTAGAAGAGGAGTCAATTATAGCTGTACTTGTTGCTTACACGAGAGAGCCTGAAGCGCTTAACAAAGGAGGCTTTGTAAGCAAGATGATGGCCGCCATCAACAAGGTGTTTGCTCGTATTGCTGGCAAGGACCTCAAGGCTATTGAAAATGAAGAGAAGTTCTATGACTTTGCTCGTAAGTTCGTCCAAGCAGCCAGAGGGGAGCAGGTAGAGATCACAGATCCAGGTATTCAGGCTCAAGATCAAGACCTCAGAAAGAGAGAAGACGAGTCAGAAGAAGAGTATAGAGCTAGGCTTGACCGCATGGCTGATGAGATGGCCCCTATGACGGAAGAGGAAAGGGCTCAACAAGAGTTTGAAGAAAGGGGTGAGGACATCTCTGGTATGCGCTTTGCCTACGGAAAGAGAAAAACCGAGTTTACATACCTGAAGGATACAGTGGTGTATTACACTGAAGATCCATACGTGGAGATTGGTGAGTACGGACAAGAGGCAAGTAGGACTAGAGACAAGAAGATAAAGGTAAACGACTACTTCCACTTTAGGAATTGGTACAACCACATGAATGCCAATGGCCGCAGGGACAGAGTAGCCAATATGTACTTCATCAAGGATGGAAAGAAGTATACTATTAAGCCTCCGAAGCCGAAAACAGACAAGGACGGCAATGTCGTAAGAATGAATGGCGCTCTTTCTGGTCGTGCAGCCTTCGCGGACAGAATTATGGCCAAAATAGATGAAGAGGCTAGAGCAGTTAACGAGGCTAGAGCAAAAATATTTAAGCTCCACGACGACGCAAAAATCCTGAATAGAGCTGGTATAGAACCAGCTTCAGGTATGGTTCTGATTCCTGGGTTTGATATTGACGAGTACTCTAAGCTTGAAGATGCTGGAGAGAAGTTTGAGTACAAGTCCGAATTTAGAAATAGAGTTCTTTTTAACAGAACCCTTGAGGAGCAGCAAGAAGTTCTTGAAATAGCTTATGAAAACCTAGAGCTCCTGCTTCAGTCTGGCATGAGCGTCTCTGAAATGGAGGCAGCTGACAAGGCATCCATACTTAACATGTCTGGTAGGACTCCTTCATTTATGCAGGGTGAGGGTAGCACAACAGACAGCGGAGATCTTCGCTTTGCTTACAACAAGAAAGCGATTCCAGCTTCACTGAAGAAGAGAGGCTTAGACCTTGGTATTAGAATAGGCAAGTTTGCTGAGTTCGTAGGTGCTAGGTCAGTCAACGCGGGTTATGACAGGTCTTATGAGTCTGTCAAATCTGGCGTTCTTGAGCAGGCTGGAAAAGAGATAGATGGGAACCCTGTTTTCCTCAGCCACAGGACGGCTGGGATGGCTCAGAACAAGTACAAAGAGCTTGTGAGGGAGGCTAGACGCGACTTGCGCAGACCAGTCAAAGACAGAAAAGGATTTGTGGTGGTTACTCACTCTGTTCTAGATGTAGGCTCTATCGCTGGTAATCCAGCAATATTTGCCCAACTTGTAGACAGCCTTATTAATGACCCTTCATTTACAGAGGCTGAAATCATAGAGGCTGTAAATGACTTTATATCTGGTAGCGATTCACCTATGGCCGAAAAGAACTACAGGAAGCTCATTAGATCTACTGAGTTCAACAGAAAAAACAGCCTCCTTAATGCGCTGTCAAGAGCTGGTACTGGTAAAATAAGAATTGAAAGCATACAGGAAGCCAGAGATTTTGTTGACGTATTTAAGCAACAAGACGAGGCCCTTGGTATAGAGCAAAACTTTGTAGACAGAAACGCTTTCGGAAGAAGAATAGTTAAGCAGATACTTAAAAAAGAAGGGAAGGAAGGTGGGCTTAGTGCTACAAACAAATATTTGAGAGAAAACTTTGAAGACAAAGGGCTCTCTGAGCAGGCTGGAAAGTATATCATAGCAGCAACGAAAATTCCGTACACCGTTGAGGGAAGAGACGAGAACGGTGAACCAATCATTGGTGGGTTCAAGAGGGCTTACGATGATTCGGCAGACACTCCATTCCCGCACGCTATCGTCTCTACGTCAAGCGAGTTTGAAGGTATGGTTTTGATAGAAGATCAGCCATCACTGAAAAACGCCTACTCAAAAGCGATGGTTAGCGTTAGAGACAAGAAGGGCAGGGTAATAGGAACTGAAAAGGCCTTTAGAGCTCAGAAAAAGGGTGAAAGCAAGCCTGATTACATCAAATACCTCAGGGAAAGACAAGACTTTTTGTCTAGATCTGGAGTTGCTTCAGAGCTGTCTGACGACAAAGTCTACTCTTATGGGAAGAGAGGTGGGGAATCCTTTTCGATGAAGGAGGAGACATCGTTCCAGAAGTGGAAAAACCTCTGGATCAGAAGGCTTCAGGACAAGTACGTAGACATCTTTAACATACAGGAGTCTATTGAGCGTCAGAAAGGAAGGGTTGGGAGAGAGCAGGACTTCAAGATGGCCGAGGAGCTTATGTATGGCAAGGCGGCAGAAGACTTGGCAAGGCTCGACAAGAGGATAGAGGAGATTACCAGCATGATGAAAAAAGCTGGTGTTAAGGTTGATGATGTATCTAGATACCTTTACGCTTTGCACGCCAAGGAACGTAACGCCGTTATTGCAGAAAGAAGCAATGGCGGCATCAAGGACGGCAGTGGTATATCTGACGCTGAGGCTGATGCGATTATAAACGCAGCAAACAAAAAGGCTCTTGACCCCATAGTTTCTAAGATCAGAGAAATTCAGCAGGACACAAGAGACACTATGGTCAAGTATGGTTTGGAAACCAAAGAGACTGTAGACGCTTTTGAGGCTATGTTTGACAACTACGTACCTCTCGCAGGCCTCTCTGTAGACGAAGAACTTAGCTCACCATATCCTACTGGAGGGGCTGGGCTCAATGTCTTTGGACCAACAACCAGAAGAGCTAAGGGTAGAAAGACTGAGGCCGAGAACATCCTTGCTCAAGTGGTGGCACAAAATGCAAGCATACACATCAAGGCTAGAACGAACGAGGCCTTGAACGCTCTTTACAACTTGGTCAAGGAGAATCCCAACACAAAGGTTTGGAGGCTCGTTGACGACAAAGCTGGCGTTGACCCTAACGACCCAAGGCTTGTGGCTGTAAGAGTTAACGGGGAGCAGAAGTACATCATGTTTAGGGATGCGAGCTACGCTCAAAACCTCAGGGGCATGAACCTACCTCAAACAAATGCCTTTATAAGGGCTCTCAGAGTCCCAGCTCAATGGTTGAGAAGATCGTTTACTACGCTCAACCCAGAGTTTGTCATCTCCAACTTCTCAAGGGATATACAGGCTGCAATATTTAACGCTGCAGCAGAGGCCGATATAGAGGGTGGAATGCTTAACAGCAAGGCCACGGTCAAGAGAATGATTGGACTCGTTCCTGACACCCTTAAAACGCTTGTAAAGAACTCTGTGCAGAGAGGTGGAGACCCAGCTATTGAGAAATACTTTGAAGAGTTTAAGGAAGACGGAGGTAAAACTGGGTGGGCTTATGCAAAATCACTCGATCAAATTGCAAATGAACTTGAGGGGGCGGCAGAAGACAAGACGCGAACTCAAGAGATATTGGGCAAGGCAAAGAACTTTGCTGAAACCATAGAGGGCGTTAACGATGCTTTTGAAAACAGCATACGACTTGCAGCCTACATAGCGGCAAGAGAGAAGGGTGTTAGCAGAGATAGGGCCGCTCAGTTGGCCAAGAACATCACAGTAAACTTTAATAAGCAAGGGGAGTGGGGTCCAGCATTGAACGCTGTTTACCTGTTCTTTAACGCATCTATACAGGGTACAGCTAGGTTGGGTAGATCTCTGCTTAACCTCAAGCCAGCAAAGAGACCAGACGGTACTGACAGAACGGGAGTGGAAAGGATTACCTCTGCACAGTGGATGGCTGGAGGCCTTATGTTGTTCAATGCTATGCTCACCATGCTTGGATACGCAATGTCTGACGAAGATGAAGACGGCACTCTTTTCTGGGACAAGATTCCAGATTACGTAAAAGAGCGCAACCTTATCATCATGCGTCCTAACGGAAGGGACTACTTCAAGATCCCTATGCCTTATGGCTTTAACGTGTTTGCAAACATGGGTAATGCAATGGTTGAATCAGCCAACGGAGGCAAGGAGGCGGACGAGGCTATGATGTTCTTGTTTAACTCCTTTATGGCTTCGTTCTCTCCTGTGTCATTTGGACAGTCTAAGGACTTGTTCGTGGCAGCAGGTAAGGGAGCTGTGCCTACAGTGATGAAGCCTTTTGTAGACATCATGGTAAACGAAACCTACTTCGGTGGTCCAGTAACTGGAGAGAACCTCCCGTTCGGAGTTCAAAGACCTGAGTCTGAGCTTTCGTTTAGATCTCCAGAGTCAGTAAAAGATTTCTTTAGATGGATGAACGAGGCTACTGGCGGTAGCGAATACAAGTCTGGAGATGTAGACATCAACCCAGACAAGTTCTGGTACATGTTTGAATACTTTATAGGCGGGGCTGGACAATTTGTTAATCGCTCAATAGCTCTACCTAGAGACATGTCCATAAAACTTTTCGGAAACAAAGACATAGATATTGACGCCAACCAAATACCTCTTGCTAGAATCCTATACGGAGAGCCATCTAAGTACTATGACTACGAAAAGTTTAACGACAACAAGCAGGAGTTTAAGTCGCTTTACAAAGAGATGAGCAACGCTCCAGTCAGAGACGATGCCTCCAGATACAAAGGGATTACAGAGGGCGCGAACAAGACTCTTAACGAAGTCGACAAGATGATGAAGATGTTGAGAAAAGCCGAGAGAGATGCTAGGTCTATACCAGACTACACGGAAAGAATGATAAGGATTCAGGAGATAAGAGACAAGCAGAGATCGCTAATCATGAGATGGAATAAGTACTATGAGCAAGCAAGAGACTAAGATAAAAGACACTAAGCTTGGTAAGTGGCTGAAAGACAAGGCGCCTAATGTATTGGATACAGTGGGTGATCTTTTGCCAGATCAAGGAGCTTTAGGTATTGTAAAGAACCTGCTCGACAATGAGCCTAACGTCTCCCCAGAGGAGGCTAAAGCTATGGTGGAGGCAGAGATAGCGTATCAAAACAATGTAACTGAACGCTGGAAGGCCGACATGAACAGTGACATAAAGCTCGCAAAGTACATAAGACCAGTGACTTTGATAGCCCTTATGACTATGTTCATGATAACTATGGTTCTGGACTCGCTTGACTATCTGCCCTTTAACGTGAAAGAAAGTTATGTATCTTTGCTGGAGATCCTAATGCTCACATCTTTTGGCGCATACTTCGCTGGAAGAACCATAGAAAAGGCTAAAAAATGAAGGTTGACGATAAGACCGAGTTCACTCTCGACATCAAAACTATAGTAGTAATAATTTCTTTCGTAGTTTCGCTGTGCGGGATGTGGTTTGCTCTGCAAGCTGATATAGAATTAGCTAAGAAGCTGCCCAAGCCTGAGGTGTCGAGAACTGAATACGATCTTAAAGACCAACTAATAAGAGAAACCATTATCAACACTCAAGAGCAAGTGGAGGAGAATGGGAAGAAGCTGGATTTGATTGAACAAAGGCTCTACGAATTAAGTACTAGATGAACAAGACTATTGCAATACTGGCTATAGCATCAGCTGCCCTTGGAACTGGCGCAGCAGTAAAGCTTAGCTCTCTGCCAGCCGAAGACGTTACGGTTGTACAGATCAACGCTGAGTGGAACGAGAACCACACAAGAAGAGATCTTCAGGATCTAAGGGGGTGCAACTACAGATTTGGCTGGCTAGAAGACCAACCAGAGGCTATTAAAAACAGCGTGCAGGCTGTCCCAGTCGTTGTTATTTACGACGGAGACAAACCAGCCTGGCAATATGTTGCAGACATTAGTTTCAGGCTTGAGACCCCGTTTAATGAGATCCAAAACAAAGTGTACGAACTTAAGCAGGCAAAGGCAATAGATCAGCCTTGATTACCTGAATATTGTTACGTGACCAGCCATGTCTACAACCTTTGTAGACTGATACGTCTTGGCCTTTAATGCCCACGTATACACTCCGTCTGGAACAAAGGCATCAAGCCTTTCCCCTATCCACTTATCTGACGGATCGAAGCTCACCCAAACGAGCGTCCCCCAACGATTGTAGATGCGCAGCTCCCATGTGAGCCAGCACTCAGATCTAGTCACTGGCTTCCAGTAGTCATTAAGGCCGTCGTTATTAGGTGAGAACGTGTTCGCAATAAAGATCAGAGGGTCGCTGCAATCTTCACCTCCAGGTGGCTCGTATATACATGGCCCCTCCACTTCGCATTCTTCGCAATAGTTCAGAGCCAAGGGGTCTTGACATCCTTGGTAGATGCACGACCCGTCGTCTTGAGATGCAGCAAAGTTGTAGTTGTACGCAAACATGTCTGTACACCCGTACACGATAGGCGGTGGGGGTGGAGAGCACGCTCCGTTCAAGCTCCACATAATCCACGAGTTCATTACATCAGCATCTGGGTATGGGAATCCCCCCAGCCCAGCGTCTCCATCCAGAGCATCGGAGTCATTGATTTGCCAAACAGACAGAACCAAACATTCCTCGTAGTATGCACCGCTCTGCATGATATCTATCCAGCAGGCTGCAGTCCCACTGCCAAAGACAGGGACTTCGTCAAGCGCGAATGAAATCGTATCCCCTGTTTGAAGGATGTCGTCGCTACCCTGCCCAATGTCAAACCCAGGAAAGTCGAGAGGGAAGATAAGCAGTGCCCAGCCGTTCTCATAAATGCAAGGAAACTCACTGTCGTCTTCTAGTGCAGGATTAAAAGCCAGTCCAAGCAAAAACTCACCTATGCTGTCTGCTCCAGTTGGGCTGCAGTAACCACCATTGATGGCGATCGTCATGTCCGTGGAGATAGGATTGAATCCGATGATCTCCATGTCGCACTGCCCATAGGAAAGCAGGGGCATAAAAAACCAAATCAACTTTCTCATTGCACGAATACTTTTCTGGTTACGCGCTTCCATCGCAAGATGTACACTCCAGTAGCCAACTGATCAAAAGGCTTATCAATCTCCCTGCCAAGCATATCATAGATGCGAGGAGGGCCTGAAGGCCAAGAGAATCCATCGCTGTTACCTACTGTCAAGTCCTTGTATGTTCCAATGCTGAAGTCTTGCTCAACTGGGCAGTCACCCTGATTTGAAAGCATTTCTAGCAGGTCGTACACATTTACATTTCCATCGTTGTTGATGTCGTAATCGCAGATACCCTGACAGCCGTAGTTAGACAGCATAATGAGAACGTCGCCATTGCCTATGGTTCCGCTTCCATCTAAGTCCAATGGGCATTCGGGGATGGTGTTGCAGAATGTGGTTTCCCACACGTCGAAGGAAGCCCCAAAGCCCGTCGTAAAAACCGTGTCGTTACCCACGGTGGCCGTCATACCCTCACCACCAAAGTCGCAGATCCCGTCGTTTCCGAAGTCAAAGGCACAAAACCCATCTCCATTGGAATCTTCGATAACTACGTCGTAGCACTCATCGTAGATACACGCTTCGTATATGTAGGTAGCTTGCCCGAGCGGGTAGTTTCCGTCACCAATGAGGATTTCTCCGAAGCTATCGTAGATCACCCAGTCGGTTTCGTTCGCCCAAGTATCAGTTGATACTACCACGCTCATCAACGATCCAGATGTAGTTTCAATAGGCCACGATCCGTAGTCGTTTTCAAGATAATCGTTCTGATCTGCAAGTACTTGAACCTCAAACCATTGAGCCCCATCAACATACACGTCTTCAAACAAGACCTCTTGTGCCACGTTAGGTAGAAGATCAAATACCTCTGCATCGTACTGAATGCCGTTGCAGAACAGCTCTACATCGACCATATCAATCATGTCGCTCCCGAAGTTCTTAACTTGAATCCAGATATCTTGGTTTGGGGTACACCACTGCTGTTGGTATGTTGCAAGCGTCGGGGCTGCGTCGTACTGCATGGGTGGGATGCAGTTCATGTTGTCTACAAGACCCGTGCGTACAGTCTGGATGCATTCGTGCATACGCTCTGACTGCCCCACAGTAAAGCTATTCCTGCACGTCTCTGGTGTGTAGTCCATAAAGTTCTCAACGAGCGCGTCTGGGCAACTCGGGGCCGTGCATTGGTTGTTCTCCCACGTCGGTGGGGTGTCGCATACTTGGTCCCCTTGGCTCTCACAGTTGCTCTCTTCCCCACATCCAGACGAGTTGGAGAACGTGTGCCAAAGCGATAGGTGGTGGCCTATCTCGTGAACGGTGGTAAACCCCAGCTCCCTTCCTGGCTTCTGTACCCCAACGGTCCCCACTACGTTGTAAAGCACGACGGCACCGTCACGGCAATCTCCCGTAGGTCCGAGGTAAGCAAACCCTTGGATTCCCCAGCCTCCGTCGTTGCCATTAATCTCGTTTACCACATAGATGTTAAGATACTCACTTGGATCCCAGCACCCGACGGCTTCCTTGAGGTCCTCTTGGTCTTTGGCGTCAGGGTCGTTACCATTAGAAATACCTTCGTACAAGTAGTCCTCCCAGATGCTCCCATCAAAGCGAGTAATGCCGTCGGTTGGATTGCCCAAAGGGTCTCGCGCGGCCATGCAAAACTGAATTTTGCTGTCAGCAAATTCTTCGTTTAGCACGTCAAGCTGAGAGTATACCTGAGCATCAGATATGTTGTTTTCTTCGCCAGCCCCAGTGTGCACGATGTGAAACACAATAGGTAGTACCACTGTATCAACCTCAGCGAGGTTAACATCAGTTCGACTCATGCCCATAACTTTAACGTTATCGGGCACTAAGAGGCTACATTCTTGAGCTATGCTCGTGAAAGTAATTGCCAGTAGGAGGGTAGTGATAAAGGTTTTCATTCAGCACAAAGGTACTGATATATTGGTTTACACTTATATGTATTATATTTGTCTCAAAAGCAAACAACATGCCTAATCACTACAAAAAGAATGTATTCCCTCTGTTTATGGACGACAGAGAACCAGTGCAAGAAATTGAAACTACTGGTGAGGTAGATTGGAACGGAGTAACTAGCCGCGTACTTATTAAAAATGGTAGCGGTGCCGTGCAGTTGAACCTCGTTGTCCCAGAAACTCCAGGTATCATGGTGGAGATTGGAAAGGACACTGGTGACTTCTCTTGCATCGTAAACATGGACCCTAACGGACCGTTTGATAACGACGAAGACTTCAAGACTGTGGAGCTTCAGTACGGGGGTTCTGGAGCTACTGATGCGGCTGTGTTCACATGCTTCTGGAACGGAGAAAACTGGGTGCCTATTGGGTTGACCGCAACAACGTAAGTTGTGGCTAGAAAACACGTATTTCCTGTATGCGGGCTTGGTAGCGAACTTAAGGAGTTTAGCAACCCGCTTGACTTTCTTTTGGTGGAAACTACAAACCAATACAAACCTTATCTGTCAGAAAATGAGGATATGGTAGCATACGCTAACGATTCAGGAGTTATCAATTCTTTACAAGTTTTTTTAAACGCATCAAAGGGAGAGTTCTTGTTAGATTTTCCTGACGTTTCGTTTGATGGGGTTAGCTACAGCACCTCTCCGTTTTTCAGTGTTGGTTTTGCCAACACCCTATCTACCTACGCGACTAACCCGAACCAAGTACAACAAAAGGTCATACGGGAAAAGCTTGATGATGTAGGCTTAGATGCGGCTCCAAAAGAAGGCCAAATTGCCTGCATAGCATTAAAAAGGATTGACGATGTGTTTACAACCCCAAGTAAAATTACGTTCAAAGCATATAATTACTTCGGGCATGACAATGGTGATGATGTGTACGGCTACAACTACCCATACGGTGCACTTGGTCTATTCCTCGCTTATAATGGATTCATAAACGAAAACAAGTGGGCTACACTTATGTTCACTGGCACCCGCTGGGTAGTTCTCGGATCTAACAACTGGTACTGATGGCTAGACAACACGTATTTCCTGTATGCGGACCTGGATCGAAAACCATAAGCTTTGATGGCTTAGAGGTTGAACTTCATGTTACCGATTCTGTTTCTGAATCATACACAAACAAAGACAAGTCTATCTCTCTTAGGAAAATCACTCAGGCTGGCCCGCAGAACACGAACAAGATAACCCAATTAGTCGTCTCTAGGGGCCAGTTCAGTAGTGAGAACGAAGTGCTGATAGATCTTCCCTCCTCGGAATTTCCGTCAGGTCTTCTTGATAGTATTGGTGCGGAGCCGATTGATGATGGAGAGCCATACAGATTTTTTTGGGGGAAGGTTATTTACTCAATGACCCCAGAGGAAAACCCAGCTTACTTGCCTGGGACGACTAATCCTTATGCGCCTCCTCACCCGCCATCCCCTGGAACGGTGATGTGTGTAGCAACCAAAAACTTTGGTGGTTCAGAAACTGGAGACTTTGTATATCACTTTGTAATAGATTGGGGCGAAGTGATATATCCTGGAACGCAAGAGAATCCTTATGGAAAGTCTTTATTCTGGGAGATTTATCCAGGGTCGACTGATGTCAGTACGCTTGGTCAGGTGATAACCAGGAGGGGTGATTGGTTCACCGTCATGTACACTGGCACCCGCTGGGTGCTGCTAGGCTCTAACAACTGGTACTAATGGCTAGACAACACGTATTTCCTGTTTGTAGTGCCTCAAGCGAGACCATCGTACCTCTGAACAAGATAGAAGGGGGTAGATCGGCGATAGAGGGAAGCATTATTTTTTCAGAAACTGAAGACCCAAACTTTTTTCTTGGGGAAAATCTTGACGGGACCGAATTAAGGCAATCGATATATTTCCTTGATGACACAAAAAGCGAGGTTCTTTTTGATTTTTCGTCACCCATAGATACTGATTTAGTTGGCGAGGAAGAAGGTATAGTTGTAGTCTTCCCTTGGCAAGAACAAGGGGCATATAAATATATACTTCTCTGGGAGGAAGTTAGTGGAGGAAATCGCAAAGTCTTTACTGCTGAACCTGGATCAATTTTCTGCATAGCCCTTAAAAGCAGCGTTGATGAGATGTGGCGTGATTGGCTTTTATTTCAAGGGTTTATTTCTTATGGATTGGGAGACGATAGAAACAGGTCAATTTTTGTGGACGGTGCGCCCTATACAGCCCCAGGAGACAAATTGAATGATGCAATATATTATGGTGGCCAGTGGATTACAGTTATGTGGACTGGCACTCGCTTCGTGCTACTCGGCTCAAATAACTGGTACTGATGGCTAGAAAACACGTATTTCCTGTATGTAGACCTGGGGCTAGAACGTACTCTTTGCCTCGCCTTAGTGATCTAACCCTTGTGATCACCACCGCCTTTGCGCATTATTACCATAACAGCGACAGGTCTATCCAGGTAGATCATGTGACGAACTCTAATAACTTAAGAATCAGCTTTTACGAAGGTGAAGGAAACCTGAACAGAGAGCTTTTGTTCGACTTAAAATCAGACGATGCTCAAGCCTTAAGAGACGATTTGGGGGCGGTCCTTGACGATGGCTACGACTTTGGTTGGGTTTTTACAGAAAATATGTGGTCTATGACTAGCCCCTATTCAAAGGGTTATGAGGGGATACTTGGGGTTCATGCAAGAAATGATACCTTATCACCTGGAGAGATTTTTTGCTTTGGCCACAAAACAGGAGTAACAGCGTCAAACGTTAATAGCTTTAAACATTTTCTTGGATCATACAAAGAATCTGATCCCGAATCTTACAATAATGTCAAATTTCCTTTTAATGATAACGAGTTAGCCTCAGGTATTATATCAGAGGCCAAATCCGCCAACCAAGATTGGTTCACTTTTATGTGGACTGGCACCCGCTGGGTGCTACTAGGCTCTAACAACTGGTATTAAAAAGAGGGATGGCCGAAGCCACCCCTCTCACAGATTGCGAAGTTCCACTGCTAACTAAGCCCGTGTAACGCTACCAAGATAATACATCTGGCTTACCCAGCATTTATCAATCCTTTTCATCGTACTGGGCATGCTCCGCCTTCACAGTCGGCGATGTCAATGTCCTCCATGTTCAGCTGGTTAAGGCTGGTGATCGGAGTAACTGACTTGGACATTGCAAGCCACTCATCGTGAGTAATCTCCTCCATAG